>ENA-UOOE01000615-UOOE01000615.1-fermentation-metagenome-genome-assembly--contig:-NODE-615-length-33993-cov-4.051535_pt1 | contig 33993 bp, 39 predicted proteins | sample MGYA00245776_ERZ724021 | MGnify/ENA primary metagenome ERZ724021 (study PRJEB28704, sample SAMN03018321) | fermentation metagenome | biome: anthropogenic terrestrial biome; feature: soil; material... | reverse complement strand
ATCTCCGGCCTAAAGACCGGAGCCCTCTCTACCCCTGCGCCCCAGCACTGTAGAGACGGAGAAAAAACGTATGAGAACATCCGCCAGACGGGCGAGTTCGTGGTGAACGTTCCACCTGCAGGGATGGAGGATGCGGTCATGGTCAGCGCCAGGAGCTATCCCCCCAGAGGTGGACGAGTTTCTGGCAGCCGGGATTGCACCCAGATAATCCTTGAAGGTCAGGGCACCCGGTGTCGAGGGCTGTCTGGCCTGGGCCGAGTGCACCCTGGAAGAGGAGATAGCAGGAGAAAAGTTCGTGCTGGTGATCGGAAAGGTGGTTCATCTGGAAGCTGACGATAAGTTCTTCAATTCCGAAGGCGAAATGGACTTCTAAGGGGCAAGGCCGCTGGGGGCTATTCTGGGGCATGGGGGTTTGCACTTCACCTATCCATCCTTTTCCGGAAAGCATGCGGATTACAGGGAGATGTTCCTTTCCACTTCCTCCCAGCAAAGGCCATAAATGGGAGCAGCCTGCCAGATATGCAATCGAAAGAAACCGAAAATAGGTCTGATTTGATATGTCGGGAAATAAGAAGATCGAACTGAAGATCTCTGGTATGGCCTGCGGCGGATGTTCGGCTGCGGTGGAAAGAGCCCTCTTTGGTCTTGACGGTGTCAGCAGTGCCAGGGTCGATCTGGGACAGAAGACCGCCTACGTAGAGTATGATTCCGCAAAGCTGTCCGAGCAGGACTTCAGGCGAGCGGTGGAGGCTGCGGGATATAAGATCGAATGATTCATTGGCTTCGCCCTGGACCTGACGCCCAGGGCGCCCTTCCTGCATCCCTCGAGCAGCAGCCGCGCTGATGGGCCGTCTTATCGATGGATGCTAAACCGCAGCCGTTTTCTCCAGCTTATAAATCCTCATCCGCCCGTTGTCAAACGACTTGGAGAATCCTTCGATTTCCTCGCCGCCGACCATTCTGGTGAAGATGGTCACCTTGCTTGGGTACGATCTCGTTCTGGAAGTCTGGTTGACTTGAACGCTCAGGTAGTCGCTTAGGTTTTCTTTAGCCGCCATTATCAACGAGAAATACTTGCCCATATCGTCGGCCATGACCAGCGCATAATCCGCTCCATATTTTTCTGCGATCTGCATGGCTGATGTAGGATTATCTGATAAAAAGAAATCTGCAACATCCCTGACCTTCTCTTCAGGCTCAAAGGGATACCACAGAGCATATTCTATCTTATGCCAAGGCTTACTTGGATCGGTATAGCCACCAATAGTATTCCTGATCTCCCGAGAGGCCTCGGCTATCACCGCCTGGCGGTGTGCAATCTCCTTAATCCCATCAGCATAATCCCACCAGGCCAGAACAGTGGCATCGCTCTCGGTGTTGTTGGCCATCCACTGGTAGCCTTCTACTGCCTTGCTGTCTCTCAGGATCCAGTCTGGTGACTGCAAGCTGCCAAACTCCAAACGCATTCCAGCCAGAGCTGCAACCAATACCAGTACAACTACTGCTATGCCTTTTATCCTGCTGCTGATTCCCTTTTGTGTTTTCATGGACATCTCCCCAGATAGAAAAACAGCTCCTGAAACCATCTTCGCTCTCTGCTTCTTTGGACACCATCCCATCCAGTGCTCAATGATCTCAGTGACATTCACGGTCAGATCATCCCCATAACTCTAGCGAATAATTCCTCAGCCATCTTGGTGGGATCAGCCGTCCGGCTGAGCACTATGCCCAGCTCGCCAGCGTAATCCCAGAGCAGCTCCATGCACTTTGCGTACTCATCGCACGACCCGCAATCGCCATCGTGTTCGTACCAGACCTGCAGGCCATGTTTGCCGGAGATGAAGACGATGGCATCCACACCCAGCGGTACCGAACGACCGAGAAGAACGCCTAGCTTTGGATTGATCTTCATGATGGCGATTCTATTTGCTGTTGCCATATCTCGAAGAGCGATCTCGACTTTATCATCTGCCTTGAGAAGGGCTTTCGAGACGGCTTGCCTGGAGATCCCAAAGCTCACAGCTATCGCCGTATTGGACATCCGGGCACGTCTCAGCTTCCAGAACTCGAACTGCTTTCCGTTGGTTAACCAGTTCATGCGTCAACCTCTGCGGGTTGACAATTTATAGTTTTCCCCGGCAATCAGAAGGCTGGAGATGAAAATAGGAGTGTCAAGGTACATATCAATGAAACTTAGCTTTGGAAGCCCAAGCTACAACAGCTTTTCGCATCGCAGCCATCTGCTCGCCAAAGCGCGACTGCCTATTCAGCGCCCGACTTCATAATATAATCGACAAGCTAATCTATCATGAATTGAAGAAGATATAATGGATTATGTGTTGAAGCATATGTACGAGAGACTGTTCAGCACGGGGCGCATTGGGCGGGTCGAGATCAAGAACCGGGTTGTGATGACGCCTATGGGTACGGTAATTGCAGCACCAGGGGGAGGCGTCAACGACGATATCATCGCCTACTATGAGGCGCGGGGTAAACTACTCCCGCCAATTTATTGGCTGATTTTACAATTCCCTCGATATGGCCGCCCACACCCGCCAGGCAGAAGAAGCTCGCAGCCTTCTCTTTAGCCAGCTGGATTGCTGCATCATTCGCGATCTGTCCCACATTCGAGCCGCCTGAACAGGCTACTACGCGCACATCCATTGTGCCACAGGTGCATCTCTTCTCATCCATAATTCAGGTCACCCTTATTTCTGAAGCATCCTCTTGATCTCTTCAACTGTTGCCGTTCTGCCCGCCATCATTGACTTTCCGTCAATGTAAAGGGCAGGGGTCATCATCACACCCCGATCCATTATCTCCTGGATGCTGTCAACCTTGACCACCTCAGCAGAGACGCCCAATTCTGCTACTGCTTTCTCCACATTCTTCAGCAGGCTCTTGCACTTGGCGCAGCCTGTCCCCAGAACTTCAATCTTCACCATTTAATTCGCCTTCCTTTTTAGCTCAAATCAGCTCCCAGTAAATCAGCGGAGCAAGAACGATCAATGTAAGCCCTGTTATCACTCTTATTTTATCAATTATGAAACGATGGCACCGTAGAGCATTCCCACCAATGTGGATAAGATCACCACCAGGCTGATGTAGACGCTGGCTTTTTTCGCTCCAATGATCCTCCAGATAACTATCATACTGGGTAGGCTCAAGGATGGACCAGCAAGCAGAAGGGCCAGAGCAGGACCGGCAGCCATAACTCCCGTGCTGTAGCCGAAGAGAGTGCCGACGATCGGCACCTCAAGCAATGTGGGCATATAGAGCAACGAGCCAATCACTGAGGCCAGAAAGCAGGCCAGAAAGCTGCTGGTGCCGAAGATTGTCCTGACCCATTCAACCGGCAGGAAGTAGCCGATTACTCCAGTTACAAATGTGCCCACTACCAGGAGAGGAAAGATCTTCTTGGTCAGCCACCAGGTCTCGCCCAGGAAAGCACTCTTTTCCTCTGGCTGGTAGAATCTATTCATGATGTAGGCAGCCACTGCTATCAGCGCTCCCACAATTATCGCCTTGGGCAGGAGCTCTATGGCACTTGAGGTAGCAGCGAGCAGTATGGCCACCAGAACTGCCATAAATATGCCTGTGATATAATTTGGCCGGCTCATCTGATCTGGCTCTGGATCGGCCTGAATCATAGAAGGAGCTGCGTCGGTTTTGCAGCTTGGGTCATGTTTTTGGAATATGGCCGCCATGATCAGACCTATGACCACTGCCATGATCACTGCGGCCACTGCTCTGGCTATGCCCAGGTCCAGGCCCAGGACCCTGGCTGTGAGGATGATGGCCATGAGGTTTATCGCCGGTCCGGAGAAGAGGAAGGCCGTTGCCGGCCCGATGCCTGCGCCTCTCTTTTCGATTCCTGCAAACATGGGCAAGATGGTGCAGCTACATACGGCCAGTATCGTCCCCGAGGTGGAAGCCACGCTGTAGCAGAGCCACTTTGGGGCATCAGCACCGAAGTACTTGAGCACAGTATCCTTGTTCAAGAGAGCTGCTATTGCTCCGGCGATGAAGAATGCAGGCACAAGGCAGGTTAAGACATGCGCCGAGAGGTATTCAAGCAGTGTTGCCAGCCCGGCCTCCAAGGCTGCCATGATGGTATAAGTTGCCGTGATATCATCTCCCGATGCCCAATGATTCCTCGAGAATCCTTCCTGCTTCTGCGAGTTGCGATATCTGCATTAAGGCCATCCGGTCTACAAGGCGAACCAATTCGAACACCTGGGGATCTTTTATGCTGTAGAGCGTCTTTTTCCCGTCTATTCTGCGATCCAGAATGTCGGCCTCGAAGAGGATATTCAGGTGTTTGGATATGGTGGACTGAGATCTGGAGAAGGCGGGAAGGATCTCGCAAACGCATCGTTCGCCCCCGCTCAGGTATTCGAGCAGCTCCAGACGGATGGGATCGGACAGAGCGCTCAGAATCTTCAAGCGCAGTTCAGAGACATTCTTTTGAGCCATGATTAAAGCGCGATTAATGCATATTCAGATATAAACCTATCGCCATAAGACGATAATAGAAATGCACATCTAATCGAACCGCATTTAGAGCATCACGTTTGTTTTGAGAGCATCGCCATAGAGCTTTTGTTCTGCAGCCAATTCTTAGCTTGACCGGGCGCCATCCCCCTCCAGCGGCTCGCCTGTTTTGCATGCCACAACCATGATCTCCATCTCATCCAGGTCAACGGGCCTTCTCCCCCAGTTCCCTGCAGTCCCGCCCCATATGTGCATCACAGACATTCCTGCCAGGCGGAAGAGCAGGACGATCTCCGTTGGCACGAATGCCTTCTCTCGAACTGCAACTGCAGGCACCCCCTCTCGGGGCGGGCATTCCGAAGATTCAACCAGTGTCAGAGGATCAAAGAACTCTTCCCATACGCTTTTCCCTGTCATCAACAACATCCCTACCGTACAGCACATAGCTTTTCCGCCCTGCCGGAGCATGAACCCCTGGGACCAATAACTTGAAAAGGAAAATAGTATGAAAGAACTCACCTATGCTGGAAAGGCTCAAAAAATCATTACTGGAAGCCCCCGTATTCAAACGGGGAGAGTATGACTACTTCATCCATCCCATCACAGACGGAGTTCCTGAGATCAGGCCGGATCTGATCAGAGAGGTCACCGCCAATATCGTGCGGATCGCCAATCTGGATGTGGACAAGATAGTGACTGTTGAGGCCATGGGAATTCCCATAGGCATAGTGCTTTCCATCCTATGCGATATCCCCCTGGTGATAATAAGGAAGAGAAAGTACGGGCTCCCGAATGAGGTCGAGATCAGCCAGGTCACCGGCTACTCCCGCTCTCAGCTTTATCTGAACGGAATAAACAGGGGAGACAGGGTGATCGTGGTGGATGATGTGATCAGCACCGGCGGCACCCTTCAGGCCACGCTGGACTCTCTGGAGCTGGCTGGGGCTGAGGTCGTGGATACAGTGATCGTAGTGGAGAGAGGAAACGGAGCTGAGCTGCTGAGGTCCAAAGGCTACAACCTGAAGACCATGGTCAGAGTCAAGGTCGAAGGCGGTCGGGTGTCCGAGGTAGTACCGGGAATCTCAAAATAAATATGCTGTAGAGCGTCTTTTTCCCGTCTATTCTGCGATCCAGAATGTCGGCCTCGAAGAGGATATTCAGGTGTTTGGATATGGTGGACTGAGATCTGGAGAAGGCGGGAAGGATCTCGCAAACGCATCGTTCGCCCCCGCTCAGGTATTCGAGCAGCTCCAGACGGATGGGATCGGACAGAGCGCTCAGAATCTTTAAGCGCAGTTCAGAGATATTCTTTTGAGCCATGATCAATGCATATTCAGATATAAACTTATCGCCATAAGACGATAATACGATATTGTCACTCTTCCACATTCAAGCGAGAGCATCGCCTTGATCATCGCCTTAATATTTCTGAATGATGGATACCTTTCATGGATGGCGATAAAAAGGGAGGACTGGTTGCAGATCAATAAGGAGCTTTCTCTGCTCTATGAAATGCACGAGGCTGCTATCTCGCAGACGGGAAAATGCCGGGATTTCAACTCCCGCGCCAGTATCTTATTGCAGCATCTGGAGGATCTGGGGGCCTTTGATATGGCCGACAGAGTGATGGACCTTCTGGCCGGCTGCAATCCCAAAGACACTTCTCCCTGTGACAGTCGCCTGAGCACAAAAGCCTCTCTGGAGAGGCTGCAAGAGAGGATCAAAAATAAGATGAGTGAGCGGGAAAAAGACGGATAGGAAATGATTGCATCTTGTGGAGGCTACAGAGGGCTGGTACCATATTTTCTGTACCTCATATACATCCCGGTGGCCACCATCAGGGTGAGAAAGGAGATCGTATTGGAGACGACCAGAATGCGATCCTGAATATACAGGCCATAGAGCAGCCAGAGGAACATTCCCAGTGAAAACTGCAGGAGCATGATCAGGCTGACATCTGAGACAGACTCTGTCCGATAGATCTTGAGGATCTGGGGGACGAATCCGAACATCGTTAAAAGAGCTGCACACCAGCCAACCAGTTCCCATTGCATCTGCCTTCTGTTAGAGCTGCAAGTATATGAGGATTGCAGTCTTCTATCTGGCAGCATCAGCCGAGCCGCTACCTTTTTCGCTGCCTCCTTATCCCATCTTTTTTGGGATCCGAATTGGCATATCGCCCGAACAAAAAAAGGAAGCTTGCAGCGGAAGCTTCAGATCCCGCCCAGATACCTACTGACTACCTTTCCACCTTCGAATTGGTGAAAACTCTAGCAATTTGCTTCCGTTCAGACCACAAGATATTCGCCTTCAACTGGGACCGTTCCACCTTTTGACAATTTATTGAGTGCCGCATCCGAAAGCAGGTTCATGTCATTGGTGGTAATTGCATTCTTTCCCGACGATCCATCGATCTCGTGCGCTATTCCTTTCGAGTTGGTGGTGTTATTGGTGATAATAACTGGCTTATTCAAATCTATCGGAGCGGTCATCTTCTGCATCAGCAGATTTGGATCTTCTCCGAAGTTGGCCTTCACCCAGGCATTGTATTCGTCAACCTTGGCATTGAAGTCATCGATATTCTTTCCGTCAAGGGCAAGCTGGTATGCTTGACCCATCATAAATCCCTTATTTAAGCCCTCAATGGCTCCATTCTGCCAATCAGTATATTCTGCGGCCACTGCCAGGCCTGCCAGACACAGAAATATCGAAACATAGACGATTTTATTCTTCATATTCAATCACTCCTTTATTCGATTATGCTCATTAACGGCAGCATTTCTGCCAATAATATCAAACTCCGCTCTTATCCTGCATGTGAGCAGAGCGGCCATCATTCCGTTCGGTCAATTCAGATCTATCCGGGATGCTCCTATCTCAACACCGGTGGCAATGAGTAACTGCTGCTCTTTGCAGCAACAGGGATGTCTGCACCGGCATAGCCATCCACATAGAATGGCTCATTGGTGTAAGGATCCAGGTAGAAGTACTTCATCTCCCCAGTCCTGGGGATCTTATAGGCATATATCGGATACCCCTTGAAGGGATCGACTCCCACTTGAGCTATCCCGCTCTCTGTGAGGTTGAAATCCTTCCAGCTGTTGAATGGATCTGTCAGGACCTCTCCATCCACAAGAACGCTTCCCTTGGGCGCGCTTCCCCAGCTCCAAAGGGTATTATTCTCGCTTGTATTCTGGCTTTGTTCCTTTGATTGGGAATCAATGGCCTCCAGGCTTGCCAGGATAGACCTGCCGGAATCTCCACTCAGAGTCTGATAGCTGCCAATGCTCTGAGCAGAAGAGTTCGCTAGCAAGAGACAAGCTAATGCCAACACAATCACTGCTAATGCAGTCTTCATACCGAACCCACCGTGCTGAGATTGATGCCTGATGATAAAAGGCTTTCGCAGGTCATTTTATCAATTTTATGTGAGTATTGGTGGCAATGAGTATTGTTCTTCTTCGATGTACTGGCCGGATATGGGAGTGAAGCTGGCATATATCGGCTCGCCAGTCTCCGGATTAAAGTAGACGTAGACCAGTTTTCCGCTATTGGAATCTGTGTATGTATAGTAATGCTGCCCGGTAATTGGATCCACATAGGTTTTAACTCTCTCCCCAGTGACCGGATCGAAATAGGAATAAGCAGGGGTATCTCCATAGGGATCCACGAACGAATCGCCCAGCCAATCGCGCATAACGCTCAGGTTCTTCAATGTATACCGGGGATCGCCGATGATATTACCGTCCACGATCAAGCTGCCTTTGGGCGCTCCTCCCCAGTTCCATAGACTTTGATTGCTCTCGCTTTTTGATGCTGTCTCGGCGTCCGATGCTCCGATGTTGCTCAATACATTTCTGCCGTAGTCCCCGCCAACGCTCTGGAAGTTGCTCTTCTCCTGAGCAAGAGCGTTCCCGGCCAAGAGGCATGCTATCAGCAATGCCATTGCTGCTGCAAATGCAGTCTTCATACTGACCCCACTGGTGTTGAAAGGACTCTTGGCAATAAAAGGCTTTCGAATGCAATAGCCATTTGTGCTCAAAGCCAACCCAACTGAGGCAGGGCCTGGAGCAGGATTGCTCTGAGCAGCACATCGATGATCAGAGCCGCAAAGAGCCACGCACGGTAGTTGGCGGACTGATAGAAGAACTGCTCGCCTCTTTTTGCCGTCGGATGGCGCACAAAATCCTGGTTCTGACCCAGCAGCCAGCCGCCGGATACAATGGCTGCGATGAAATAGAACCATCCCAGTCCCGAGGCCAATCCCAGGGCAATGGAAAGAGCGATTCCTACCAGCCAGAAGAGGGCCACCATCTTTGCGGTGATTGGAATGCCGAAGGTGGCGGGAGTGGTGGGAATTCCCTCTCTTCTGTCGCCCTCAACATCACGGGAGGCATCGCAGTTGGTAAATCCCCAATCGGTGATGCAGATCATAGCCGCCAGGATCAGAGAGGCAGGGTGGATGCCAGCTCCGGCCTTGAGAATCCCCGCCGGCTCCATGGCCAGCCAGACGCCTAAAGGCACCAATCCATAGGATAAGCCCACGAAGATCCAGGAGAAGGGGGTATTTCTCTTGGCCCAGGCAGAGTAGATGCTTGCGAGTATGGTGGCAGCGACGAGGGCGACAAAGCTCTCGGGGTTAAGGTAGAGGGCGGCAGACAGGGCGACGAGAAAGAGAAATATTGACCAAGACTGGGCCTGCCTCTTGGTCAGCTTTGCCGAAGGCAGTGGCCGGCAGGGCATGCCGACCTTATCCACCTCGATATCGCAGCAGTCGTTATAGACATAAGAGCTGGTGATGGCACAGTAGGCTCCGAGCACCGCTATTACAAAAGGAATCAGTGGGGGGAGAGTCCCTTCCACCGCATAGACCGCCAAGAGAGCCGAGGCTGCAGGCATGGCGATGTCCATGGGCGCGAGCGGTGGGCGTAGCAGCTCGATATATGCTCTGAAGTCTGAGAATCCTTGGTTTGTCATTTTATTCAAATTTCCCTCAGGGGTTCATTCTTCGAATTCCATGCTCTCAGATTACACCTGAAAAGAGATCCAAGTGATCCCCGGGCCGGGTCAAATAATCCAGCCGGCCATGCTCCTTGAGGAGGGGGTACATCTCTTTGCCTTTGGCCAGCCCCAGCTGGGAAAGGGTTCTGCCACCTGGTGCGTCGGCCCGCCGCAGCTCAGACGCCTCCGGACAGCGCGGGTTCTTGATCCAACCATCGCGGGTAAAGAAGTATGCCCCTCCTCCCTTCTCTTTTATGGGATCATAGAGGGATGAGAAGTCCCTGGCCACGAAATTGGACATCTTGAGGATCTTATTGGATCGATTGATGGTGATATGCCCGTAATTGGGGGGGACCAGAACCTTATCCCCGGCGGCTGCGTTTATGGCCACCACATCGGATAGGTCCTCATTCTGCAGGAGATAGAGCGCCTCGCCCTCGAGCACCTCATAGAGCTCAGGATAGGTGACGGCAGACCCCGGTGCCAGAGGGTGATAGTGACCTGCGGTCTTAATGAACTCGCAACCCATCATCCCTGGAGGGATTATGGTGATATCGTATCTCAAGTTCTGGTCTCGAAGCTTATCCCCGTCCGCCCGGCTCAAGAAGAGGTCGCGGAACATATAGTACAGCTCAGAGTTATCTCTTCCCGCCAGCCAGCCCTGATCGAATATAACGTCTTTCATGTCAAAGAGCCTGCGAATATCAGGCTCTCTGGTCTTGCCGCCAAATTCTAGATCCATTTTCTATGCCACCGCTCTCCTTAGGCCCTCCAGCATTTAAATGGTCTTCCACTGGCATTCGAGCAACGAAATGAAAAGACCAAAAGCAAAGCTAACGCTTTAGCTTGCCAGTCTTATCATTCAGGACCTTTATTAATCTCGATATGCTGATATGCCAGTATAGGACTCAGCAGGCATAAGGAGTGTTGATGGTGAAGTACTCCGTGAGCTCCTTTTTGAAGTCCACTATCACATCCACCCTCCAGTTTCCTGGAAGCCTGGCAACGTCGGTTCCCTTGATCTTCAGGCAGCTCCAGACGGGTGCCGCCCACATTCCCGTGAATCCGTCGATGGGCGGAATGGTGGAAAACGACCGGGCATAGGTCCTGCCCTCGGGCCAGTACCATCTCCACTCCACAGTATGCGGCTTTGAGTCCCGCCAGATAAGCAACCAGGAGACAGCCTGCTCATCATCGGTGGTAAATGTGGTTGTCCTGTATAACGGCATGCCGCTATCGGTAATATCCTTGGCTATGGTATGCTCGCTAAGGGGAAAGAACATAGGATGGGATGCCAGAGCCCCTCCGCCCATGAGCAACAATGCCAACGCCACTAAAGCAAATACTCTCGTTCTCATTACCACTCACCATAACTTTGAAAGCTTTTCAAACCCCAATAGTATATTAATCCATGTAGCATAAAAAGATAACGATTGGATGATAGAGATAAAAGATGGTGTCAGGCAATTGTCAGAGAGTCATAGGCCTTATGCCCGATCTTCTGGCAATCTCTCGGGGAAGGTCCATAACATGATCCAAGCTATCGATCACATTTCCGTCGCTGGTCAACACTATTCCCCTGGTTGCCTTTAAAAGGCGATCGACATCTCTGGCGGTTCTGGCTGTGCCGCAGAGATGCCGCTCTGCCATCATTCCTTTTATCATCTCTGCCATCTCTCCGCTGCGGCTCATCTGCTGGTCCAGCAGCACCTCTGTTCGGGCGGGACCGGCCTGGGACAGGAGATCAAGGATCTGGTTGAGGGCAAGAGCGGTGAGCGAGGAGATTTTGTAGCTCCTGAAGATCCCTCTGCTATCTCGCAGGAAGCCGTCATCGCATGAATAGACGGGATGGCCTCCGAGGACGCTCTCGGTGGTGATAAGGACATTGTAGCCGTCAATGAAGATGACCTGATCCTTCAGGTCCTCCAACTTCTGCATCCTGGACCTTCTGATCCGAGCAACGTCCGATTTCACTATTACCCTCATCAGGATGAACCTCTCCTCATCAGCCAATCGATGGTGATTGGAGATGAACCTGACCGCAGAGTCCTTGGGGTAGCCCCGGTCCACCAGATACCTCGCTTCCTCCAGGGCTTTTGCCGTTTTTGCTTTTATCGCTTCTCTATTCCAGCCTTCGCCGACAGTCTCACATCCTGGTACAGATCCCGACCATACGAGTCCACTGCCACCACCATCGGACCAAGTTCTTCGGCCTCCAGCTCCCAGATGGACTCCGCCATCCCCAGCTCCGGGAAGTGGACAGCACGAATCCGAAGCTGTGATGCAGCCGCCGCACCGCAACCCCCTGGATAGGCCAGATAGACCGCTTTATTCAAGAACGGCTCTCCTGGCAGGCCTCCTTTGCCGATTATGGCCTTCACCCCTAAAGCCAGAATCTCCTCGGTATAGCGCGCCATTCGGCCACTGGTGGTAGGCCCGGCAGAGATGACCGAATCATCCTGAATGATGGGGCCGCAATGATAGAGCGCCGCTCCCTCTAAAGGTACTGGGCTGCCCTGGCGGCGGATCAGAGCATGGGCTTTGTCCCGAGCGGTGAACACCTTGCCCTTCAGAAATACTATATCTCCCGCGTTCAGCTTTTTCACATCCTCCTGGCAAAGGGGGGTCTGGAGATGAAATATGGTCATAAAATCACCTCGGTGGCGCTTCTGTTTGCCCAACACTGGAAGTTTATGGCCACCGGCAGGGAGGCGGTATGGCATAGAGCCTTCTCGATTCTCAGGCCGAGGACGGTGGTGTCCCCGCCCAGGCCCATGGGGCCGATGCCCAGGCTGTTCAGCCTCTTCATGAGGTTCTCTTCAAGCTTTTTTATCTCTTCAGGCGAGCTGTTATGGGTGATGCAGCGATCGGCTCTCTGGGAGGATTCCCGAGAATATGGCTGGATGCGATGCATATTGAAGAGAGCGTGCTTAGCCAGCCGGGCGGCCAGATCGAAGCTGCCGCCGATCCCTATTCCCAGGAACAGGGGTGGACAGGCATTGGCTGCCCTTTCCCTGACCGCATCGACGATGAACTCCATTGGGTCGTCTGCCGGATTGAGCATCATGACGAGGCTCATGTTCTCAGATCCCGCTCCCTTGGGAAAAGCGGTGATGCTCAGGCTCTGGCCACAGGTCCGGTCCAGGATGATGTCCGGCATCCCGGGACCGGTATTGTCCTTGCTGTTCTCTCTTGTTAGGGGATCGACGGCATTGGGCCGGAGAGGTATCTGGGATGTTGCTCTCCTCACTCCTTGAGCTATGGCCTCCTGAAGATCGAAGTCAAGGATCAGATCCTGGCCCATCTGAACATGAAATATAGCAAGGCCCGTGTCCTGGCAGATGGGCAAGCCTCTTGATCCGGCAAGGCTAACATTGTCCAGCATGAACTGGAGCTGAGAGCGGGCCAGGGGATTGGTCTCCCTTTCAAGCCCTTCTTTTATTCTCTCCAAGACCCAGGGAGGAAGAGAGGTCTCAGCTCGATATAGGGCGCGAACGGTGGCAGCTGTCACCTGTGAGCTAGTTATCATCTGATTCTCACCCATCTCCTTTACCCTTCCAACTTCTTGCCCTTTTTTCCCGGTTCGATCTTGATGGGTTTGGACTGCTCGGGAAGAACAAGCCGGGTGACCTTCCCCAGAGCTCTCTCCATGGCATCCTTATGCAGGTCTCCGGAGGTGTGGATGCCCCCTGGACCTCCCCTCACTGCGCGACATGGGTACTGCTGGCAGAATAGGCCGGTGAAGGACGGTGCCTCAGCCACAGTCTTTCCCACTATGTCTGTGGCGGCATGCCATGTCGCTCCGCAGGGGGAGCCGCGCAAGACGCGCACGCCGCTGATCTTGCCGTCCTTTGTCTGGACCTCTAGCTCCGGTTTTCCCAGCTTTTTCGCGAACTGGTCGATCGCCGGGACGCCGCATTCCTCCAGGGTGCAGCAGATCTCATCAACCTCGATGTGGATGTTATACTCCTCAGCGATCTTCTCCAGCTCAGTGATGGAGCCCGCCCGGCCTATGCCTCCGGGAATGATGACCGCCTTAACCCCTTCTTTTCCTGCCAAGCGGACGATCTCCGGAGTGAGGTCCGGATGAAATGTGTAGAGAATGAGCAGGTCAGCCTGGAAGATTTGCGGGTCTAAATTCAGCTCCCGGACGAACTCCTCCGGATCCTCTATGAATCCCGGCAGGATCTCCGGGACATCAACCGATACCACTTCGAAGTCGGTATGGTCTTTTATGGTCTCTAGAAGGCGTTCGCCGTATTTTCCTCTCTTGATTACCCCAACCAGCATGCAGAAGGGATCGGCCAGCGTATTAATATCCTTGCCGGAGAAGAGGGACTCATGCGCCCGGCAAGCTCGGAGAGATGGTTGGATAGATCTATGGAAGGATTATCAGAGAAATCATCGGAGAGCTCACGGATAAGATCGGTTCCAGCGGTGCTCGTCGCCGGCACCCATAGCGGAGTAGGCAAGACGACGATCACCTTAGGTCTGATGGCCGCCCTGCGTGCTCGGGGTCTGGTGGTTCAGCCTTATAAGGTGGGCCCGGACTTCATCGATCCCTCCCACCATACCGCTATCTGTGGACGGCCTTCCCTAAATTTAGATCCCTTTATGATGAGCGAGGAGGGTGTACGTCGCTCCTTTTTCTCTGCCCTCGAGGGAGCAGATGTGGCGGTGGTGGAGGGTGTGATGGGTCTATTCGACGGCATGGATGGCACAGAGGTTGGCAGCACCGCCCAGGTGGCCAAGATACTGGATATACCCGTTCTCCTGGTGATCAATGTGCACGGCATGTCGCGAAGTGCTGCAGCCATGGAGCTGGGATTTGCCAGCTACGATCCAGGGGTGCGGCTGGCGGGGACGATACTCAACCGGGTGGGAAGCAAGAGGCATCTGGATATGCTCAAAAGCTGCCTGGCAAAGCCCGTATTCGGAGCCCTGCCCAGGGATAAAGAGATGGAGATGAAAAGCCGCCACCTGGGGCTGGTTATGGGCTTTGAGAAGGATCATGATCCAGGAATCCTGGCGACATTACTGGAGGAGAATGCCGATATCGACATGATTCTTAAGCTTCCGGGCCAGGCCCGGCCACCCGCGATTTCCACCTCTATTGAACTGGCAGGGGCAAAGGCAAATGGAAATGGATCGGTGCGAATAGGAGTGGCCAGGGATCGAGCCTTCTGCTTTTACTATCATGAGAACCTCTTGGAGCTGGAGAGGCATGGCGCGGATCTGGTCTATTTCAGCCCTCTGGAAGACAAGTTGCCCGATGTGGATGGACTGTATATCGGGGGAGGCTATCCAGAGCTTTATGCCTCTCAGCTGGAGAGAGCTCCTGCCAGGAAACAGATCAAGAAGGCTTCCGAGGATGGCATGCCCATCTATGGAGAGTGCGGGGGTCTGATGTATCTGGGAGCAGCCCTGGAGTCGGAGGCAGGCTCCTTTAAAATGGCTGGGGCCCTTCCCTGCACCACGTTCATGGAGAAGAGGCTCATGGCCCTTGGCTATGTGAAGGCAGAGGTATCGGAGAGAAATCCTCTGGCGGATGTGGGCAGGAGCCTTCGCGGTCATGAGTTTCACTATTCGCGCTGCATTTGTGATAGAGATGCCCGTTATTGCCTGAAGCTCTCCCGGGGAAAAGGAATCGCTGATGGCCGGGACGGTCTGGTGGAGAACAACACCATGGCTGGATATCTGCACACCCACTTTTATTCGGTATCTGGTAATAAATTCATTGAAAGCTGTCGTGCATACAGGAGGAGTTGAATCCGGATATCTGCAATAGCTCTTAAAAAGACTGCTTTTTGAGCCTGCTTTGGCTGAGCCTACTTGGCAGGGGAAAAGCTCGTTTTTTGCTGATCAATTCTCCTATTAGCCCGAGATATACTTAATTTTTGTCACGGAAAAGTTTATATTCAATAAAGATTTTCACACGCTAAGTTAGCAAATGGAGTGTAAACTATGAGCAAAATATCAAGCGGATTGGTACTCTTCTCCCTCTTGATGGCTCTGTCGATTGGAGCTGCCTTGAGCGAGGAAGTATTGGATGAGGACCTGAATGCAAGCGAAAACGAATCCACGAACATGACCAATGTAACCAACATGACAAACGTTACCAACATGACAAATGTAACCAATGTGACCATCGAAGCCGAAAACGTCACTGTCACTGAGTCCGCTGAGGAGTAAATCAAAACCCAGGTCAGGAGAAGGTGGCTCAGCAGAAACGCCTAAACGGGCGGAAGAGGGGCTATATTCTCTTGCCAATTTTTTTTGCCCAGAGGCCATAAGCAGCAATAAATTATATTGGCACTATGGACGAATCGAAAGAGGCCATAAGAAAGGCTTATATTTTTCTGCGAATACGTTTTGATTGAGGTATGAATATGAAGTGTACAGGAATGTTGATTCTATCTATGATGGTAGCCTTCTCCGTGGGGCTGGTTTTTGCCCAGGATGTAGCAGATATCGCTGCCCTCGCAGATTTGAATGTCACTAACATCACCAATCTCACGAACGCCACCAATGTCACAAATATGACAGCCGTCACCAATGCAACTGCTGCAATAGAGACAATTAATGTCACAGAGGCCCCTGTAGAAGAGGTTCCAGTAGTTGAGACCCCAGTGGTTGAGACCCCAGTGGTTGAGACCCCAGTGAACGAGACCCCAATGAACGAGACACCCGCGGAAGAGGTCGCTGTCGCTACAGAGACGGCATCAAGGTTTAAGCAGCTCTCCAATTACACCGCTGGCACCTCCATGGTTCTGGGGAAGGCTCTTCCGGAAGGCTATTCTGATGTGGCCACATCCGCAGATCGGGCTGCCGTATTCAGCCGCGATTCTGGAATTCCGGCTCCTTCGGTAAAGGTAACAATCACCAGAGTAGTTGATACTCCTGGGGACAAGTATGTCCAGGTAGCCAATGAGGCCGTTGGCGAGTGGGATATGACCGGTTGGACGCTGGAGTCTGCAGGAGTTGCCACCTTCGTCTTCCCCGAACTGGTCCTGAATGCTAGCACATCGATCAAGGTTCATGAGGGAATGGGCGCCGGAACTGCCACCGATATCTATACCAACAGCACTGAGCCCCTCTGGATCGACAATATCGTTACCTTAAAGGATGCTGCGGGAAATACCTTAACCAGCTATGATGTCACCACTGCTGCAGCAGAGGTAACAACTGAATATGTCGATCCCTGGAAGGATATGATTCAGTACTAGAGCTTAATGCGGCCATTGCGGCCGTAGATTTTTCTTTTTTTCTCATGGCCTGATATAACAGTCAATTTCTCCTCTCCTGCAGATCTCCATTTGTGGAAAGGGAAAGGAGCCGCGAGCAGGAAGTCTGAATGCAAAAGATGGTGATATACTAATCGCCTTTCCCGCATGGGATGATAAAGTCCAAATACGAAAAGGGATAACAGTCAAAAGAATGCTCAAGCTCACCGCTTATGTCTCTGGAAAGGTCCAGATGGCTGGCTACAGGTCGAAGGTAGTAACCATAGCGCGCGTCTTTGGACTCAAAGGATATGTGATGAACCTGTCTGACAGCAGGGTGAAGATCGTTGCAGAGGGCCATGAAGCTGATTTAGAAAGGTTCCTTGAAGCCATCAGGATCAAAAATACCCTGATCGACGTGGAAGAGATTGAGGCAGAATTTTCTGGGGCAAATGGATCTTACGAAGAGTTTTTCAAAGTTGCGGGGGAGAGGGAGACCGACGCCCGCCTGGACCAGGCAGCAGAGTATCTCAAAGAGCTGATATCTGCCGTGAGAGAGGGATTCAGAGATAATGGTTCAAAGCTCGATAGTATGGGATCCAAGCTGGATGGCATGAGCTCCTTTTTAAAAGAGATCTCTGGGAAACAGGATCAAATCATCGATAGGATAGACGATGCCAGAGAGGAGATAGTCTCTGAGGTTTGTGGCATGCGCTCGGATTTGAAGAGCCGCACAGAAGAGCGACTGCAGAGGATCGAGAGCGATGTGACGGAGATTAAGGCCAAGATGAGGTCTTAGCAAAATCTCGAAGCTTTGATCAGGGGCAGAGATTGCTATAAGGCTGAGGCCCAAAGAAAGCTGCGAGAGGATGAGCGATTCCGACATCCATTCTACTGGGCCGCGTTCTATATGACCGGGGTATGATCCATTATTGAATCACGGCCGTATGCTATTTGTCGCTGAGATGATAAGGTAGATGTATGCCACTTCATCTCAACAAGCCTGCCCTGCGGGTCTTGGGGATTGCGGAGAGCTTCGAGCGGCCTTGTGCCCTATCCTCCGATCCCGTATCCACAACTCTCTCACCGCCGATGAGTTCCTGGTCCATGCTGGCGGGGGTGGTCATGCGCGCAGACAGAAGGGTGGACGGCCTGGCCTATGCCCGGGCGAGTGTGGGGGGAGACGATGCCACCCGAGCGGTCCTGGAAATATACCGCCGGCTAGATCGCAGGGATATCAATGCCCTTCTCCTGAGCGGGGCAGCAATAAGCTGGTTTAATATCATCGACCTCGTGGCGGTATTCGAAGAGGTCAGCCGGCCCCTCATCTGCCTGACCTACGAGGAATCAGAGGGCCTGGAAAAATACCTGCGCGAATATTTCCCAGAATCGGAAGAAAAGATCGAACGCTATCGAACCCTGGGCGGGAGGGAGAAGATCAGGCTCAAGACGGGCTACGATCTATTCGTGCGCGTCCATGGGGTAACAGTTGAGGAGGCGAGGATTCTCTTAAATAAGTTCACACTGGATGGCAGGGTGCCGGAGCCGGTTAGATTGGCCCGAATGGCAGCCCGGGCAGCGCGCAAGGTTGAGGAGGGATTAGCTTCCGGCAGCGAATAGCAGCCTGCGATCCAGTGGATAAATCGGCGATAACAGCCTTGATGGCTTAATGGCGATATGCTGGCAGGAGGCGTTCTGCCATATCTTCGCTCTCCTGCCAGGGCGGCAAGACAAGTCCCCACTCTCCTACCGCTCAATAGTCGATTCTCTCCGAAGTTAATAACTGTTTTTTTCATGTAGAGCTTATGTAGGTCTGATATAGGTTATTTTTTCAATGAAAAATTCAAGACCAATGGCCGAACTGCTTCACCGCTCGATTTAACAACAGTGAATTTCTTAAGGGTTTCTTGGATGGTGATAGCAGTACAGTGCTGGCTTTTTGGACCGAATCCTTTTTCTACAGAAAAAATATTATGAGGAAGTATGTGCAAGCCATCCAAGCCAGGTAAGTTGTTGAGGAGCGCCTGCTACCTTTCTTGTATCATAGCGATCCTCATTCTTATGCAATTGTGTTATTTTCCTGCCGCAGGCCTTACCGATCTGGACTGGCGCCTGGGCAGCTCGAAGAACTCCCAGGGGTCGGTCAGCGATGAGACGGCATTTCACGGGTCTAACTGCGCGGACCTATCTGTGGATAAGAAGGGCTCCACCGTCCGGGCGCGAATTTATCTGAATGAGCCCATGGCCATAGAGGACATCGATAGGATGAGTATGTGGGTGAATCCGGGGGCTGGGAATGGAAAGGTTCAGATCGAGTTCTATATGGATGGCGATAAGAGCGGTGCCTACGAGAGCAAAGATCCTCAGGACGCAAGGATTCGCTCCATAAGCCGGTCGTGGTCGGATCTGGGATTCTCCCATGGCCAGTGGAATGAGCTGGATGGCTTTGACCTCGAATTTGAGAAATATGGCAATAAGAACTTCCCCCACGGCGGCCTAGAGGATTTCAAAGAATGGCTAAAAGGGCATGAGGTGTTGCATATCTATATCACCCTCTACAAAGATTCCAAAGCGCCGGTGACCTCAGCCTTCATCGATTACATAAGAATTGGAGATGAGATCATCAGCTTCGAACCCCTGGAGGAAGAGGACGTCAAGTATGGCCCCAAAAGCGCTACCGCCGGAGGGAAGATCACCTATACCATCACCTATGGGAACAACGATTTTCAGCCCGTTGACATCGTGGTCATGGAAAAATACGATCCGAAGACCGTCTTCATCGAATCCCAGCCGGCGCCCGACCCGGGCAGCAACAACCGCTGGACCATCCCCGCCGTCGCACCAGGCAAGCACGGCCAGATCAAGATTGTCATGAAAACAGTGAAGCCCGCAGCTAAGGCTGATATAGAGGGCACAGTCTCAGGCATAGGTCTTTCCTCAACCCGTGGCATGCTTTCCACAGAATTTGAAAGGTACATCATCACCAATAGCGTCCAGATCTTGGCGGGCAACCGCAGCTACTCGGCCTCTCTGGACACGGCGATAAAGCCGATAGTCGGCTCGACTCTGGCTTACGGCGAGCATGGCTCTGGCACCTATCGAGCGGAGGAGGAGCTGGACTATAGATCTTCGAGCATATCCGCTGACCGTAGTGTTTCTGCCTCTCAATCCCCTTGCACGCTCAACCTCTCCCATCGCTCGATTGCCCTGGATGAGAGCTGGTCTGCCGATGTGCGGGCGGAGAACGATTACAGGGATCTGGGCTGGATGGACAGATACCATGAGGCGAGCTGGATCAATCTGAGCTACAAGACAAAGCTGGGAAAATCGCTATCATATCTGGAGACCTCTGCCCAGGTGAATGGCACTGCCGATCGCATGGCGGCATGGCAGGGCGGCTTCATAGACCAGCGGCTTATTGGCAACTTCTCTATGGATGGGAAGGCTAAATGGAGGTTTGCGAGCAAGAGAAAGAGCCTGGCGATGGATGAGAATGCGCTGGATTGCGGGATGGAGATTGGGGAGGGGAGGCTGAACTCTGGCAGATGCCAGGGTTTTTGATCCTCTTCTAAATTTTAGGCTTGCATGATTGGAATCAGACTTAACCACCTCGATAGTTCCATCCAAGCCTCACCGGCGTTGAGGGGGCCCAGAGCACTACCGCGCGTTTAATCGCGCGCGTCGCCCACTAAAAAAAAACAGCTGTGAAGATACAATAATAACCTCAATCCAGCTGGATTCAAGAAATCGACTGAAAGAAAGGCCCTGAAAATAACTAAAATTGAATGAGACGCTGGCTCTCTGAGGGATGATCGAGAATGGCTCCTTGACATTCTGGTATTCTGGAGGTTATCGAGAAGACGAAAATATGCTGCTCACGCAGAGAGGACTCCTCGGAGCCCAATCCCTGTACGCGCATGAAGCCATCCGCCTGGCATATGAGACTGGCAGGCGAGATGACCCGCCAGTAGGAAAGCATAAAGCATCCATCCAGCTTCAGGCCCTATGGTTATCCCGCGCGCATTTCCGCCTAGGATCATTTTTTCTTTCTATTCACAAAAGATTTCCAAACTATAATTTTAAATATGAATCGATTTTATGTAATATCATCTGGATAAGAATTGATTGAGGAGAGATGAGATATGAATAGAAGGGGGATAATTCTCATGCTGCTGGCGGCGGTCATCGCCGTCTGCGGGCAATGCCAGGCGACAGAGATTCCCGCTTCCCAGGACGTTTATGTCAGCCTGGGAACAGGAAATGAGACGGTATACAACCAGAGCGATACACTGCTTTGCGCCACCAATGTGCCGGATGCAAACAATACCACTTTGAACAGCTATCCCGGGGTTCCATTAATACAATTCAACCTTTCCGGCATAGACATTGCCGATGACGACATCGCAATTCTGGTGCTCAAAGCAGCATCGGTGCGCCAGATGGATCGCTCAGGCATTGTGGCTCTGGTGACCATCGGCTCGGACTGGGATGAGCAATCGGATATCACCACCTTCCTGGTCAACATCCTGCCTGCCAGGAACCTGATAGTGAAAAATGACCTCACTCTGATGAGCACCAATAGCGATGGCGATGATATCTATGCCTTCGATGTCTCCCAAAAGCTCATGCAGGCAAAGGAAAGAGGGGACAAGGTATCATTCCTCCTGGAGGCTATTGGCAACAGCACGACGGAGATCGACTTTCTGTCTAAAGAGAGCGGCCAGGGGCCATATCTGATGATCATGCCCTATCCTGGGCAGCCCATCTCCGGCAATGCAGATCAGGCCATCCCTGCTGGTCAGCCAGTCCAGGCTGATCAAGCAAATTCGGACGGTATCTCGGGGCAGATGAATCAGACAGATCAAATCCTATCCCTGGACTCTGTCTCAGCAGAGCCACCCGTTAATACATTTGGACTGGTACAATAAAGATCAAGGCCAAGGGGGAAGCCAAGGTGCCTGGGGCGCAGAACCATAGGTAAATCAGGAGCCTGCCCAGATGCCTGCGACCATCTGACAGTTGATCTCATCTATACTTTTTAATTTTGTTCTGGACAAAGGCCGTTTCCAAAAAGCAAAAATAGCCATGATGAGCTAAACTGCTTTGATGGACTTCTTCTCCCATGCATTGCTTCCCTATCTCTTGGGCCGCTTCTTGAGGATCAGGAGAGATTATCTTGCCGCCCTGGTGCTCGGCGGAATAGCTCCCGACCTGGACGTGCTGGTGGTCTGGATCAATCAGATCCATCCGACCTCTTATCTCATAGTGCACAGGGGTTTCACCCACACTTTCCTCTTCGGCTTCTTTGTGGCAGCAATCCTCCTCTTTCTGGTCTCACGTGACTGGATCAAGACCAGGTCCAGGGGTATCGTTACTGAAGACCTGCAGTTCTCGCCCACGACCCTGGCCTATTCCTATGCCGGAATAATCAGCCACCTCTTCTTAGACTTTCTCACCTCAGGAGGCGTTCCCCTCTTCTATCCTCTGACCGCTGCCAGGTACTCAGCCGAGATCTTCAGCCGTTTAGAAATCGTGATAATGATCGCTACCCTTCTATTTATGGCGAAGCTCTTCCGGGACCGGCCAGAGATGAAAATCGATAAAAAGGTGTCCGCCGCCTTTCTCGTATTTCTTTTGGTCATAAGCGGAATAAGGCTGGAGGGCAAAGAGATGGCGAATGGCTTTCATGATGACGACTTCAAGATCTATCCGGACTCAAATCTCTTCCAGTGGACCATGCTGAAAAACGATAGCAATAACAATAGTTTTCTGATCTTTAAGTTCAATATCTTTGCTGGATTGCTGCCGGATAATGCATCCTATCTTCACCAAAATGCCCCGCTCCATAAAGACGGATTGGACGAAGCCCTCAATAGAGCTGAGAGCCTCCCTCAGGTCAAGCTCTTCCGGTGGAGATCCAGTGCAGTAGCGATCAACGCCTCTGAAAAAGAAGGGAATTGGATCATAGAGTACTACGATCCGGTGATCGTGACTCAGTACATGAACAGCTGGCGCCCGCCGAATATCAGCTCCAGAGGTTTTGGATCCATCCAGGTCGTAGCAAATGAGACTGGGGCGGAGCTCCTCTAGCGAAGTTGTCCCGACGAAGCGTCACAAAATCCAAAAACGAATCTGTACATTCTGACTCCATCCGACAAGGCCTCAGACCTCCCAGATCTCCAGGGGCATCTCCGTCAGCCTCAGGGCTCCAGATGATGTCGTCAGGAAGGTGTCCTCCACCCCTAAGACACCTTTGCCCGGATATATGATCTTGGGCTCCACGGCGATGGTCATCCCTTCCTGGATCTCGTGGTCCAGCGGGGCTAGCACTGGATACTCATCCAGCTCAAGGCCTACTCCGTGACCCACAAAGCCGCATTTGCTCCCTACCGGTCCACCCAGGAAATCGCCGTAGCCCAGACGCGCCCCCTCTGATTCGGAGAGCTCGAACAGCTCTCTAGCCGTCCTGCCCGGCATCATCTCCCTGGCGATGGCCTCTTCGATCTGGCAGGAGGCCTCATAAGCCTCCACGAGCCCCGGCTCGATCTTGCCCAAAGAGAAGATCCTGGTGGCATCGGCGATATATCCATTGCAGATGCCCACAGTGTCCACAAATACCGGTTCGTTTCTCTTTATCTTTCTGTAGCCTGGCCCATGGGGAAACACCACCGAGGTTCCCCTGCCCCCTGTGGGTGAGGCCAGGAAGCTGGGGATGGCGGCGCTTGATCCGGACATTATATGGCCTATGGGAACTATGCTGTTGAAGCGGCGAAAGCGAAGAGATCCCTGATGGCCCATCAGCCTCATCTCCGATTCCATGCGGCACATCAGCTCCACCTCGGTCATTCCCTCTTTAATATGATCCGGAACGGTGGAGAATCCCTCCACCAGCATCTGTGCTGCTTCCTTGGCCAGTTTTATCTCGAACTCTGACTTGACTGAGCGGATATGCTTGATCCTCTCGGCAACATCGACAAAAGAAGCATCCTCCAGGGCCTTGTTCACCCTAAAGTAGAAGCTGCAGGGAAGGACATCCATCTCCAGGCCAATGGTAGCGCTCGTTTTGATGCCCAGGTCCTCTTTTAGATTTCTCATATTCTTTAGCGGCCGGACCTCCAGGGGCGACTCCTCTTTTGCCCTCACCAGGCTTCTTTTCATCATAATAATCGGCTCGCCGTCTCTGGGTATGTAGACCAGTCCGTCCTGGGCGGTTCCAGAGAAGTAGCACATGTCCACCGCCTGAAATAGGAGTGCTCCGTCGATGCCATCCATACTGGACTGTAGCTTTTTTATCCTGCTATCGATCTCTGACCGAGGGTGAAGAACATAATCCATTTTGCCTGCCTCTTATAATATATCTATTATATTTTATTATTTATCCTCAACTGTGACTCAATTGCATTGCTAGTAATTCTGATCATTTATTTATCTAACCATCTTGGTCAGCTGAAACCTTTATATGGTGCCCTGGGTAAAATGCATAAAGGAAATGACATTAAAGATCGCTGTGGACATCGACGGGGTGCTGGCAGATCAGGTGGCTGCTGTTCTGAGGGAGATCGAGAGGGAATACGGCCTCGTGTATTCCAAGAGCGATGTCGATCGTGCGCACTGGACCTTTGAGGGAAGGGAGGTCTGGGAGGAGATATCTAGATTGCTTTCGGATCCGGAATATGTGATGCAAGTGCCAATTATCCATGGCTCGCAAAAGGCGATAAAGAAGCTCAGCCACCATGATGTCTTTGTAGTGACCGCCAGGAGGCCGCATACCGAAGAGGCTACCCGCAGATGGCTTGAGCGCCCATTTTCCTTCCCTAAAGGGCTACTACTGGGCCAGAACAGGGACCAAGCATAATGTGCCATCGGATGTGCTTATCGATGACCTGGACATCAATATAGTGGAGTTCGTGAAGAGCGATCCAGATCGGCATGGAATTCTATTTCAGCACCCATGGAGCCTGAACGGCACTGGAATTGAGGATTACAGCAGCCAGGTCTCATACTGCCCGGAATGGGAGAGCGTTGTGAAGGCGATAGACAGCATTGACCTATCACGCCAGTGAATTCTCGCTACTGGTGAGATCGATCTTTTATGGTTAAGCCAAAAAACGATTATTTTATGGGCTTCTGTCCCCTGGCCTGCGCTTTATGTCGCCTCTCCTCCTGCTTTTCTTTCTTCTTATCCTTTCTTGCCTCTCCTCCAGCATTCTTCTTGAATAGGTTGATCATTGTCGATCTCCTCAATTAAACCCAATTATTGTTAAATGCTGACCATTTCTATATCAATCTATTCCCCTTTTAAGATAGATTCTCCATTGATAATATAATAATGTGCAAAGAGCGAATGACATCTGACCACAGCTGACCTGCATATTCTTCTCTTTTCAGAGCGATAGGCTGATTATGGAAGAAGAAGAATCCAAACAGGAATGAACTGAGAGGAATTGACATAGAACGCAAATGAGGAGAGCTAAGCAATGAAAGATAAAAAGACCCTGGAAGAGTTCAAGAAGACATATCCTGAGAAGTTCCTGCCCCCAGAGGTCATATTCAGCCACATCCATGCAGGAGATAGGATCTTCATAGGGACCGGTTGCGGTGAGCCTCAGTACCTGGTGGCTGAGCTGGTCAACTACGTCAACAATAATCCCAAAGCGTTCTTCGATGCGGAACTGATCCACATCTGGACGCTTGGCGTGGCTCCATATACCGATGAAAAGTTCCAGGATAACTTCAGGCTTGACTCCTTCTTCGTGGGAGACAGCACCAGAAATCCGGTCAACCGTGGTGCAGCGGATTATACCCCAATCTTCCTCTCATCCGTTCCCGATCTCTTCCGCTCAGAGATGGTTCCGGTGGATATAGCCCTGGTCCAGACCTCTCTTCCGGATAAGCACGGCTACCTTAGCCTGGGCATAAGCGTGGACGTGGTCAAGGCTGCCCTGGAAAAGGCAGAGGTCGTCGTGGCCCAGGTGAACGAAAACATGCCTAGAACACATGGAGATGGCTTCATTCATATCAAAGATATCGATTTTATCCTTCCCCATGACGAGCCTCTCCTCGAGTATTCGGTTAAGGCTCCCAACGACATCGTGCAGAGGATCGGAAAATACGTCGCTCGTATCATAGAGGATGGCTCGACCATTCAGGTGGGATACGGCCTGATACCGGACGAGGTGGTGCACAGCCTCGAGAACAAAAAGGACCTGGGAGTGCATACGGAACTCTTATCCGATGGCATCGTCGAGCTGATGAAAAAGGGAGTGGTCACCAATCAGAAGAAGATCCACAATCCAGGAAAGACCATCGCCTCATTCTGCATGGGAAGCCGGGATACCTACGATTTCCTGGACGAGAACCCATCGATCGAGTTCAAGAGGATCGACTACACCAACAATCCCCTCATAATCTCCCGGAACAGGATGATGACCGCCATCAACAGCGCCATGGAGGTGGACCTGACCGGCCAGGCAACAGCAGAATCTCTGGGAGGGACCTTCTACAGCGGCACCGGCGGTCAGGCGGACTTCATGCGGGGAGCGGTCCTCAGCCCCGGAGGGAAGACCATTCTCGCCTTCCCCTCCACTGCACTGAACGACAGCGTCTCCCGCATCGTTCCCGTCCTTCAGGAGGGAGCCGGGATCACTTTAACCAGGGGAGACGTGCATTATATGGTGACTGAATACGGAATCGCCTATTTGCACGGCAAGAACATCCGGGAGAGGGCCATGGACCTCATCGCCATCGCCCATCCCAAGTTCCGCCCCTGGCTGATAGAGGCCGCCCGGAAGAGAAATCTAATCTACAAAGATCAGGTCTTCATCCCCGGCGAGAAGGGAATGTATCCCGAGGAGTTGGAGACATACAGGACTACCAAGAAAGGCCTGGAGATATTCCTCCGGCCGGTGAAGATAACGGACGAGCCCATGCTCAAGGACTTCTTCTACGATCTATCCGAGGATAGCATGTACATGAGGTTCTTCTCTGCCCGGAAGGATATGCCCCATAAGAGGCTGCAGGACTTCGTTATTGTGGACTGGAGCCTGAAGATGGAAATCCTGGCGGTGATCAAGGAGAAGGAGAGAGAAAGAGAGACCATTATCGCCCTTGGCCAGTACGAGCTGAACCCGGACAAGTACATGGCAGAGGTGGCAATAGTGGTGAAGGACGAGTATCATGGAATGGGAGTGGGCAAAGAGCTTCTCTCTTATCTGACATACATCGCCAGACGGCATGGCCTCTTGGGCTTTACCGCAGACACACTGGTAGAGAACAAGGCCATGGTGAGCTTATTTGAGAAGATGGGATTCTATACAGAGAAAAGAAGAGAAGAAGGGGTATATGAGATGAAGATGCTCTTCCGCAAGTCCAAGGAGCAGAACCGGGAGGATGTGATATGAGAAATAGCATCGCAGATAATCCCTGGTGATCCTTTTATCCTTTGAGCTGCATATGATCCTTTCATGAGCAATGAGCTGAAAGCTGCTATCCAGAAATGGTGCGAAAAGTTGGAGATACCCCTGCTGGGAGTGGCCAGTGTGGATCGATGGAAAGAACCCCCATTTCAGCCCTGGATGCCGGAGGAGTTCTATCCCCAGTCGATATATCCCGAAGCCCGGTCGGTGATAGTCATAGGCCTGCCAATCAGCCTGCCAGTTCTGGAAACGTCGCCCTCCGTCTATTACCGGGAGCTGTACAGCACAGTCAACTCCCTTCTAGACCAGTACACCTACCGCCTGGCCAGCTATCTCACCCAATTGGGCCATCCTTCCGTCTTCGTTCCCAGGGATGGATACATCGGAATCCGGGCGCTGCTGAAAAATCCAGTGGCAATCTTCTCCCACCGCCATGCTGCCTTTCTGGCAGGCTTGGGAAGCTTCGGGGTGAACAATATGCTCCTGACACCAGATTATGGGCCTCGGGTGCGCTTCGGCTCTGTCTTCACCTCCGCAGTTCTTCCATCAGACCCAATTAGAGATGAGAAGCTCTGCTCTGAATGCATGCGCTGCGTCAAGATGTGTCCGGTCAATGCGCTGGATGAGAGGGATTACCCCCAGGGTCTGACCAATAAGAAGAGCTGTGCCGAGCATAGCAATGAGCTGAACCAGAAGGGCATATCCCCTTGCGGAATTTGCATCAAGGTCTGCCCGGTGGGTCTGGACCGGCGGCTGTTTCGCCGGGAGGATATATCGATCTACTCCCGGCGTGATCGGTTCCCCGAGGGCCACAGGGCCTGGGAGCATGCGCAAAACTATGGAGGGATATGAGGGGAGAAAATTCCCCTTTGGCGTTATAAAGCTTAAACGCACTCTAGATCAGGAAAACATTCCTTTCAGCCCTTTTTCGATCCCCTCATCCATCTCCTGGCAGTAACCGTGCACCCTGCAGCCCACGGAGACCAGGCTCTTGGGCTGAGAAGCGAGCGCGAAAGTCCTCTCTTTGAGATCAGATAGTCCAGTCTGCCATCCTCTTCCACCCTCCAGTCCAGGCTATTGGTCTTTGTTGCGGGAATGCTGCCGGGAAGGCCCATCCATCCAATGAATAGAGCGATAACCAAAGCGGCTATTAGAAGTCCTGCTCCTGACTTGTAGCTTGCCATTTTCTCGCATCAGCTCTTCACCAGACCTAGAAAAAGCTGGCGAAAAGGATCTTGAGATCGATAACCTATTGAGTATGAGGAGATGAGTGATCCTGGAGAAATCCGGAAATGAAGATAAATGAATTCGCCCCCGTAATAGCCTCTCAAGAGGGAAGCAGAGAGAAGATCTCTATGAGGCGAGCATCTCCTATCATTCATATGGCCTAAAACATGGCTGGCAAAAAAATTTAAAGAATCGTATCAGTATGCCCTTTAGATGCTTGGAGCCCATTCCTGCTCGGCCAGGTTGATCAGAGTTCCGTTATCGCTTACCTCATAGCCAATGGGAATCTTGCCCCAGCTCCACAAGTCATCATTCGCTAACAGACTGGTGTTGCCAGTCTGATTTGTCTGGTTTGTCTGGTTTTGCAGTATGCTCTCCTGGGCCTCGGAGGGGCTGGAAGAGCTTTCTGTCAGATTGGCCAGTATTGCCATGCCAGAATCTCTGCTGATGTTCACTGTATCCGTCGACTGGCTGCTGCATGCTATCGCTAAAAGAATCAATACAGAAATTATATACATCTTCATAAATATAACCTCCTATGGCGTTATACCAAGACTCTCCAATGATATCCTTGATAGGAGGATTCGACAAACGGCTTTTTTTTAGATGCTGCAGTCGCCCTCATCTATCAGCTTATTCCTTCCTCTTTCTTTCTATGTTCACCAACATATCAATTTTTGCATCGATATGAATTCTGGACATTTCTGCAGCCAGGGAGCAGTCTCCAAATCAGCATTGTGGGGAGGAGCAAGGCTGCCCCTGAACATATTTGGCTTCACTGACAAAACAGTCCTGCAGCTATCCAGCCTCGTGCAGACCACCAGAGCCGGAATCCTATCAAAAATTTGTGGCTATTTTCGCTCATCTGCATGGCTGCTGCCGCAGGAGCAGCCTTCCCCACTCGGGAGAGATATAGCTAAGATTTAAACAGCTTCTTGATCATCCCCATAAATCCACTGCCGCTGTCCTGTGCGGATAGGATATCCTTCATCATTGCTTCAGCATCTGGCGACGAGGTGAGTGCCATCTTCGATTGCTCATCAAGCAGCTTTGAGAGATCATCCGGTTTCATCTCCTTTTCTGAGGAGCCTTTTGTCAAGTATCCCAGAACCAGAGGCAGAGCCATAGTCAGCAGCTGGCCGACGACCTCCTGAGGCAGTCCTGTCTTTTTAGCGATCGATTGCTGAATGGGAATCATGCTGCTCCCCAATATGGAATTGAGCATGCCCGGTCCAAAGGATGAGCTGCTGCTGCCAAAGTATTTGGCCATGTCCTGCATTGAGTTGCCCTTGGCTGAATCGGCAAGACCGCTCAAGATAGCGTTCGCCCCATCATTGCTGGAGGCTTTGCTGCTCATGGCTCCCAATAATAGGGGCAGGCCCATCTCCAGGGCGGATTTGGTGGATTGTTCGTCTGCACCAACTTTGCTGCTTAATATAGAGAGATTATCTCCCGCCATAAGCTGTTCCATTGCCATATTAACCACTGAATCCATTAATTCATCTCCTAATGAACAGTTGAGCTATGTACTTGCTAAGCATATATGCTCTAATGAGTATTAACTCCTTTCTCTGGACATTCAGTAGTTCTAACCAGAGTTAATAATTGTCAGAATAAAAAAGAGTGAGGGGTTAGGACCATCCTCATGCCCTTTTCCCAACCACTCCTTCCTATGATTCCAGTATCTTCCCGTACTCCAACTCGCTCTTGGGATAGGGCTGCTTTATCTCATCAGGGTAGCCAAAGGCGATCATGCATTCCACCTTCGATCCCTCCGGCAGATCGAGGGCCTTTCGGATATAGTCCTCAGAGGTTTGGCCATCATTATGCATCCGGTTTCTGATCTGGATCCAGCATGATCCCAGCCCCAGGCTCTGGCCAGTCAGCTGCAGGATGATGGAAGCGATTGAGCAGTCCTCAATCCAGACGTCCGATTCCTCGTTTCTGGCTATGACCACCACACCCAGACTGGCTCCCTTCAGGAATCCCGAGCCGCTTTGTTTGGCGCGAGATAGCACCTCCAGCATATCCTTATCGGTGATGAACAAGAGCCGCCAGGGATTGACCCCCCTGGAGCTGGGTGAACGCAAAGCAGCCTCCTTGAGCTGATCAATGATCTGTTCATCGATCTTCACATCCTTGTATTTCCTGATGCTCCGCCGGTCTCTCAATATATCTAGCATAGTCGTCCTCCACTGTCTGCTGAAATCTTTTTGTCCCCCGGACATAAATCGTTTATCGATGGGATTTTCATCGGGAGCAGAATGCCTTTCCTGAGCCGCTGACGAGAGAGCTGCGCAGAGAGGGGCATGAGGTTCATTTTGGGACGATGCTCTTCCATACCGACGGCCTCTACGGCTCAAACATCGCTACCACAATGGCTAACCTCCTGCGATGCTTCTGCCAGGGGGTAAAGGTCTGCTTCGAGATAGTGCTCATGGCCACAGATGCCGGCCTCCTGGCCTCGGGAGAGAAGGTAATAGCAATAGCAGGGACCGCCTCCGGATCGGATACCGCTCTGGTGATGCAGGCCGCCACCAGCCAGCATCTGAAAAGGCTAAGGGTCAATGAGATCATCTGCAAGCCTCTCAATCCCTTGAATATCGACGAGCTGAAGGTAAGGTGAGAAGAAGCTGGAGGATGAGATTGAGGGAGAGGAAAGGAGACAATGCAGGTGCAGGAAAAGGAATGAAAAAGGAAAAAGGGAGCCTGTGCAGGGATAATATAAGCGCTTGGCTGTGATCGAGCCCCCCCGGATCATCAGGGAGGCTCAATACCGCCGGGCTCAACCCGATCAGGCGCAAGCAGGCCTGAGCCAAACTCGGGCTCGTCCCATCGACTCCTCAGCTCGAATTGCAGCATGCTGACAGCGGATTTAAACATGGATCAACCTTTGTTGAATCTTCCACCACCCTCAACACTGACATTTTTGATTTACTCGAGCCGCAGCCATTGCTCACCGTCAGTCTGTAGCCGCCGGAATCAGATGGTCTCGGGTTAAGGATTATCAATGAGGGTGATACCTCTCCGGGAATTATATCTCCATTCTTCTCCCATTGATAGGAATTTGCCCCAACTGCGGTGCCCTTCAATATGAACGCCACAGTCTCACCGGCGTCGGCAATCAGGCAATCGGGCTCAATTTCCACATCCCCAGGCGGCCTTTCTACTATCAGGCTCACAGCATTTGAATCGATGAATCCGCAACCATTGGATATCGCAACTCTATATTCACCCATATCCTCTATATTTGCATCGAAAATGGTGAGCTCCTCGGAGTTGGCCCCTGGAATGATCCTACCGCCTTTTATCCATTGATAGGTCAGAGGCTGAGCGCTTTTTGCCAACACTGTGAATGTCGCCGTCGATCCTTTGCAGACCTTCTGGCTGGTGGGCTGGACCAAAATCTCAGGCAATGCGATTATATCCAGATTTGCTGCCTCTGATTCGGTCTGGCCGCAGCTGTTTCTTGCCTGCACATAGTAGCTTCCTTTATCGCCGGGGATGGCCTTTTGAGTGGTATAAGCCTCAGCTGTGGCTCCTGGGATCTCCACTCCGTCCTTGAACCACTGGTAGCTCAGAGGGTCATCGCTTATTGCCTGAACATTGAATGTCACAGGCGTTCCCTGGCATACGATCTGGCTGGCCGGTTGAAGGGAGATGGCTGGCACCCCAATTGTCTGCAGATTTGCTGCCTCCGATTCAATCAGATTACATCCGTCTCTTATCTGCACCGAGTAGCTTCCCGTATCGCCGAGGTTTGCGGCTGGGATGGTATAGGTATCAGCAGTCGCTCCCTGGATCATCTTTCCGTCTTTGAACCATTGATAGGACAATGGCTCGCTGCTGCTTGCCTGCACAAAGAATGTCGCTGCATCTCCCTGGCATACCCTCCGGCTCTTGGGCGGCACAAGGATCTTTGGCATTGAGACTATCTCCAGGTAAGCGGCCTTTGATTCGATCGATCCACAGCTATTTCTCACCTGCACTGAGTAGTTGCCCATATCGAATTTGCCGGTTCTTGGAATAGTATAAGCATCCGCCGTGGCTTCATAGATCTCTATTCCATCTTTAAACCATTGATAGCTCAATGCCTCGCTGCTCTCTGCCTGAACAAAGAACGTTGCAGCCGCCCCCTCACACACCTTCTGGCTGGCCGGCGGCAGATGAATCTCGGGCAATGCAACTATCTCCAGAACAGCAGCACCGGATTTGATCTGGCTGCAGTTGTTTGCTGCCTGCACCCAATAGCTTCCCGTATCGTTGAGAACGGCCCGAGCAATTGTGTAAGCATCCTGGGTGGCTCCCGGAATCTCTATTCCATCCTTAAACCATTGATAGCTCAAAGGCTTGCTGCTCTCCACTTGGACGGTGAAAGTCACTGCGCTTCCCTGGCATTTCTTCTGGCTTGTCGGCGGCACAAGAATCTCCGGCTTGGCAATGATATCCAGGATTGCTGCATTGGATCCGATCTGGCTGCAGCTATTTCTCACCTGTACCCAGTAGCTTCCCCTATCGCTGGGGCTAGCCACTGGGATCGAATAAGAATTCGATGTTGCTCCTTCTATTTCTGCACCATCCTTATACCATTGGTATTCCAGCGGCTCGCCGCCACTTGCCTTTACGCCGAATGTTGCTGCCACACCTTCGCATGTCTCCAGGCTTTTTGGCTGCATAAGAATATCCGGTGATGAAAATACATCCAGACGGGCAGCATCCGACTCGATCTGGCTGCAATTGTTTGCTACATGCACCGAGTAGCTTCCCGTATCGTTTAGGTTAACGGCAGGGATGGCGAAAGACTCAGATGTAGCGCCGGGGATATTTGCTCCATCTTTGAGCCACTGATAGCTCAATGGCTCGCTGCTCTTGGCCTGAACGGAGAACGTTGCCCTCGTTCCCTGGCATACCTTCTGGCTGGTCGGTTGAGCCAGGATATTAGGCATAGCGATGATATCCAGACTGGCAGCCTCCGATTCGATCTGGCTGCAATTATTGCTCAGCTGGACTGAGTAGCTTCCTGTATCGCTGAGGTTTACGGCAGGGATGGTGTAGGATTCAGATGTTGCACCTTCTATCTTGATTCCGTCTTTGAGCCACTGGTATCTCAACGGCTCACTGCTCTTGGCCTGAACAGCGAATGTTACCGTCGTCCCCTGGCATACCTTCTGGCTGGTCGGTTGAGCCAGGATCTCAGGCATAACGATGATATCCAGACTGGCAGCCTCCGACTCGATCTGGCTACAGTCATTTGCCACCAGAACGGAATAGCTTCCCATATCGGCAATATCAGCTAGATCGATTGTGTACCTATCTTCTGTCGCCCCCGAAATCTCGATTCCATCTTTTAGCCATTGATACTCCAGTGGCTCGGAGCTTGATGCTTCCACATGGAATGTTGCTGCCGCACCCTGGCATACCCTCAGGCTGGCAGGCTGGACAAGAATCTCTGGTCCGGTTGCGATATTTAGATAGGATGCAATTGATTCAATCTGGCCGCAGTCGTTGCTAACGATCAGGCTGTAGCTACCGGAATCATTGCGGGTCGCATTCTTGATCACAAAAGAGTCAAGGTTTGCACCAGGAATCTGCAATCCGTCTTTCATCCACTGAATGGTGGCGGGATCGCTGCC
>ENA-UOOE01000613-UOOE01000613.1-fermentation-metagenome-genome-assembly--contig:-NODE-613-length-34077-cov-5.412263_pt1 | contig 34077 bp, 39 predicted proteins | sample MGYA00245776_ERZ724021 | MGnify/ENA primary metagenome ERZ724021 (study PRJEB28704, sample SAMN03018321) | fermentation metagenome | biome: anthropogenic terrestrial biome; feature: soil; material... | reverse complement strand
CATTCTAAATTTTGCCTTTTCTATTATCCTTCACTATATTTGTCCGAAATATGTGATTTTACCCCCCATTTTCCTTAAAACAAAAAAATAGCCGACCTAAGCCGACTATAATTTATTACCTATTTACATGTATACTCTATCATTTCCATTATTTCCTTATCTCTTTTAATCGTTTCCTCGTGACTTTTATCAAGTTTTTCATGTTCAAGTATAAACAATTTTCTTATTTCTGCATCTTTGATTTTGTTAATAGTTTTTAAAACATCTAATTTCATCATATCAACACCACCTAATAATCCAATGTGGCGTGCTTTAGATATTCTCTTCTTAAATCTTCCCTATCTAGGTTCAAATATAATTCAGTCACTTTTACATCACTATGGTCGAGAAGTTGAGATAAAACGTATATTGACCCTCCTGCTTTTAAGAAGTCAGTAGCAAATGTTCTTCTAAGGCGATGGGGCGTTACTTCTAACCCTGTACTGTCGCATATTCTTCTAAGATTTTGTTCAAAGTTTGATACGGTCATTTTAGTATGCCTTGTAGTTGGAAATAGAAATTGACTCTTTGAATATCTTTCCTTAAAACTACACCACTTTTTTAATTCACTAGATAATTTAGGTGTAAGATAAGATAATTTTTCCTTTTTATTTTTAGTATCTCTGAACAATATTGTGTTGTTTCTAAAATTCAAATCATCCATTTCCAATGATAAAGTTTCCCCTATCCTTGCACCAGTGCTTAATAATAATTTAGTTGTCATATAGTCCCTATAACCATAGAATGTCGCTATATTAAACGAATTAAGCAACCTTTTTACATCTTCTCGTTGTAATGGCTCTTTTTTCTCTTCATATACCTTTAATTGCTTAATTCTGGTTACAGGATTAACTTTAATAATATGTTCCTCGTCAAGATAATTAAAGAATACCTTTATATTTCTGATATAATTGTTAATTGTAACCATAGAGATATTTTTACCATTATCAGTGCGATTGTGTGGTCTATTAATATCAGCATTGGCAACTTGTACAGTATACTTTCCTCTTTCCCTTAGATAAGATATATACTCTCTAATTTGTTTTGTGTCGACCTTATCAACTTCCTTGGTGTCCTGTTCCTTTTCCATGTACAGTTGGAACAATTTTAATGTTTGCTCGTAAGATTTCATGGTCTTTTTAGACAAGTTTTTACTTACGCAATAAAGCATAAAATCCTCAATATAATAGTCAAAATCTTTCACTTTAACCCCTCCATTTTTTAGGTGGAGGATAAAAAGTTAGTTGGCAACAAGTTTATAATTTGTAGGATTATGGAAATTTTCCATATATACTTTCATACACTTTATTGGATATAGAAACCCTCAAACCCACTGATTAGCACTATGCGATATCGTTCTGCTCCAATCTTAGTTTATCTGCAATTAGAGCAATAAACTCAGAATTTGTTGGCTTTCCTTTGTTATTATTTACAGTATACCCAAATATTCTATCAATAGTATCAATTTTACCTCTATTCCAGGCAACTTCTATGGCGTGTCTTATTGCTCGCTCAACTCTGCTAGGAGTCGTATTGAATTTATCGGCTACACTAGGATACAATTCTTTAGTAACAGCTCCCAAATAATCCATATCCTTTATTACCATTGTAATTGCTTCTCTTAAGTACAAATAACCTTTTATATGTGCAGGTACTCCTATTTCCTGAATGATATTTGTGATTTTAGTCTCCATATTTTTTTCAGAGTTTGAAGATTTCTTCACATTTACAGTTATTGGTTTTTGCAAATTACCTTCAGTACTAGGATTTAATTCAACAATTTCTTTTAATCTCTTTATAAATATTTCAAAATCAAATGGTTTTACAACATAATAAGATGCACCTAATTCAATAGCTCTTTGTGTAATTTTATCTTGCCCTACTGCAGATAACATTATTATTTTAGGAAAAAAATCATCTTCTGCTGCATGCAATCTCTCCAATACTCCTAATCCGTCTAAATGTGGCATTATAATATCTAATACAACTACATCAGGCCTTTCTCTATCTATTAGCTCCAATGCCTCTATGCCATCTTTCGCAGTCCCTACTACCTTAAATTCATCATGAGCAGAAATAAACCGTGCAATTATCTGACAAAACTCTCTGTTATCATCAACTATCGCAACTTTTATCTTCTCCATTTTTTTATCCCCCCTGGTTTTAAATTATAATGTAATATTTAAGGTATTCGACATTGGTATTAAAACTCCTTCTTTTTTGTGAAATTTTTTAAAATTTTAATTATTTTTTGTAGAGAAAAAATGATAAGCCAGAAATTATGGCTTATCATGATTATTTAACATCCATTCTATATACAATCCGTAACCTTTAGTAGGATCATTTACAAATACATGAGTTACAGCACCTATTAATTTACCATCTTGTATTATTGGGCTACCACTCATACCTTGAACTATGCCACCCGTTTTTTCTAGAAGTTTCTTGTCAACAATTTTGATGATCATACTTTTTTGATTAGGCTTTTCCTGAGCTTCTAATTTTTGTATTTCTATTTCAAACTTTTCAACCTTATTTTCCTCAAGAGTGGTCAATATATATGCCTTTCCTAATTTAACCTCTTCTTTAAAACCAATTGGTATTTGCTCTTTATCTCTGATGTCACCATTGTTGTCTATTAAGCTTCCATATATTCCAAAAGGAGTATTGTATTCTATTTCACCTAAAACTTCATCGGTTTTATAAAAAACTCCTCTAATTTCACCAGGAGTTCCTTTTTTCCCTTGCTCAATATCAGATATTTTTGCATTCATTACAAATCCTTTTTCTACTGATAATAAATCACCAGTATCCATATCTGTTATTCCATGCCCTAATGCTCCAAATAGATTAGATTCTCCATCGTAAAAAGTCATTGTACCTATTCCTGATGTTTTGTCTCGAACCCATATACCCAATCGATATGCGTTGTCCTGTAGACACTGAATAGGTTTTGAGATAGTTTTGAATTCGCCTTTATTTCTTAAGATCAGGATTTCTACATCTTTATCTTTGTTTTCATTTAAAATTTTTACTACTTGTTCAGAACTTAATATTTTTTCTCCATTGATTTCAATTATACTGTCTCCAACTTTTATTCCGGCTTCTCTTGCGGGACTTTTTCGTGTTCCGTTTATATCGATTATATCTGTAACAGCCACTACTAAAACACCTTTAGTATTCATTCTGACCCCAATAGCATTGCCACCAGGTGTTATCATAGGCCTATCTATCACATTGATATTATAATTTTTAATTGGGATTAATCCCAAAAGTTTTACCTTTAAATTTGTATTACCTTCATCAATTCCATTTAAAGTAATACTATTATTTAGATTATTATTTCCTTCATTATATATAGTATTTACAATACTTTCTTCGGTTTGTTCAACTGAGAACGGAAAAGATATTTTTAAATCCTTATTTTCCCCTTTAATAATATTGAAGTCAGAAGGATAAAATAGAATCTGACTTATTTGTAATGATAAGCTTAAAATCAGTATTAGAATGAATAAGAAGATATATTTAACATTTGGCCTAAATTTGCCCAAATAACATCACTCTCCTTTGTTTTTTTAAATCCTCACCTCCAATTTTTTTTAGTGCATTTATAATTTAGCCTTTTTAGAGTCTATTTATTCTCCACAAATATTAAGAAAATTGTTAGTTAAAATCTAAAATTCCAAAAAAAATAAGAATAAGGAAATTTCCTTACTCTCATTTTTTAATAAAGTGGCTATTTGAGTTTTTTATTCATTTTAATCATTTCTTTGGCATTGTTTAATGCTATTTCCGTAATATCAGCTCCACTTATGAGTCTTGCTATTTCATTAATCCTTTCATCTTCATTTAATCTTTTAATTATTGTAAATGCTTTATTATTTTCAATGTTTTTTGATATTACAAAATGGCTATCTGCTAAAGCTACTATTTGAGGTAAATGCGAAATTGATATGACTTGATGGTTTTTTGAGATTTTTTTTATTTTTTCACCTACGATTTGTGCAGTTCTACCACTTATTCCAGTGTCTATTTCATCAAATATCAAAGTAGGCATTTTATCATTATCCGCTATTATGCTTTTGAAACCTAACATAATTCTAGACATTTCTCCTCCAGAAACAATCCTCGACAAAGGTTTTAGATCCTCTCCAGGATTAGTAGAAATCAAAAATTCTATTTTATCTAAACCATTGTTAGAAAAATCGTGTTTCTTTTCAAAATTTATTTTAAAAACTATTCTATCCATATTTAATTCTGAGAGTTCTAACGCTATTTTTTTCTCTAAATCTAGTGCTATTATTTTTCTTTTTTCACTTAATTTCTCAGAATAAAATAACAATTTTTTTTCATATTCTGTAATAGCTTCATTTATTTTATCCAATTCCTTCTCAAAATTTAATAGTTTTTCATAATCATGATTTATCTTTTCCTTATATTCATTAATTTTTGCAATACTTGAGCCATATTTTTTCTTTAATCTATTTACCAAATTCAATCTTTCTTCAAGATAGTACATCTTGTCCTCATCTAATTCAAGACCTTCTAAATAAAGTTGCAATTCACCCGATATATCATGTAATTCATACCTTGCATCCGTCAATCTATCTAAAGATGGTTCTAAATTCTTATCAAATTTACTAATCGAACTCAAAGTATTTATGTTTTTATCTATTAAATCCAAGATAGAATTAAAATCATATTGTGAGTTGTTGAAAATATTTACAACTTCATTTAATCCTGCAATGATTTCCATCATATTGGATAATTTTTTAAAATTATCCTCTATTTCATCATCATCTTTGTTAGTCAATTTAGCTTCTTCAATCTCATTTATTTGAAATTTTAGCAAATCTATTTCTCTTTCTCTTTCATAGGAAGAGGTGTTCATTTCATCCAATCTTTGTCTTTCTTTTCTATATAATTCATAAGTTGAATTAATTTTTTGCAACAAATCATCATAACAAGCATCTCCAAAACTATCTATAATCAACTGATGATTTGCAATGTTCAACAATGACTGGTGCTCATGTTGGCCAAATATATCTACTAATTTAGAGGTAATTTTGCTTAAGGAATTTATTGTAATTGGTCTTCCATTGATTCTGGATATACTTGGATAATTCATACTTATTTCTCTAGATATTATAAGCAATCCCTCATCCTCAATTCCACACTCTCGTAAAATTTCTTTAATGTCTTCATTTATAAAGAACAATACCTCTATAATGGCTTTTTCTTTCCCACTTCTTATGAGCTCCTTGCTACTTCTACCTCCTAGAACTATACCTAAAGCATCAATAATTATGGATTTACCAGAGCCTGTCTCACCGGAAAGTACGTTTAATCCTTCAGTAAATTCCACTTTTATATCATCAATAATTGCAAAATTCTTTATGCTCAATTCCTTTAACATAAAGCACCTCCGCTATTTTAGAGTAAAATGTGCCTCGTCAATTGTCTTTTGTATTAACTTTCGTTCAAATATTTCCGTATTTCTTTTTAAGTGGATTAGAAACTCTATATTACCAGTTGCTCCAGTAACAGGTGAAAAAGTTAACGAGCAAGGGAATAGACCTATTTCTTCAGAAAAGTTGACTATATTAGTGATTACCTCCATATGTGTATTTTTATCCCTAACTATACCTTTTTTACCAACCTTTTCTCTACCTGCTTCAAACTGCGGTTTTATCAATGCAACAATTTCTCCATCAGTAGTAAGTAGTTCTTTGGCTACAGGAAGAACAAGTTTAAGTGATATAAAGGATACATCAATTGATATAAAATCAATATTATCTTCAATATCCTCTTTAGTTATATTTCTGATATTGGTTCTTTCCATAACAACTACCCTTGGATCATTTCTAAGTCTCCAATCCAGCTGATTATATCCTACATCTAAAGCATATACCTTTGCAGCTCCATTTCTTAACATGCAATCGGTAAATCCTCCGGTTGAAGCACCTATATCCATAGCTATTATATCACATAAATTTAGATTGAAATAATTAATAGCTTTTTCTAGCTTAAGCCCTCCGCGACTAACATATATAAGTGGATTGCTTTTTATTGTAATGTTCTCATTTTCATCTATTGAATCTCCGGGCTTATCGATTTTTTTAGTGCCTATATAAACAAGCCCCTCCATAATAAGCCTTTTCCCTTTTTCTCTAGATTCAACTAGCCCTTTTTCAAATAATAATATATCCGCTCTTTTTTTACTCATAATAACTCCTTAAATTCATATCTCACGATTTATTAAAAGTTTTGTTAGGGACTTCAAGGATTCGGTATTTCTATTTTCTAATAAATCTAAAGCATTTATAGCTTTTTGACTTAATATTTCAACCTTTCTTTCTGCATCCTCTAAACTATGATATCGCAAGTATGTAAATTTGTTGATACTCTTATCTTCATTAAAATCCAATAAATCATCCTTTATCTGATATGCCAACCCAAGATTTAGTCCAAAATCCCTTAAGCTTTCAAGCTCTTCTTCACATGCACCACCTATTATAGCACCTGAAATTATACTAGCCTGAATCAAAGCAGCTGTTTTTGTACTATACATATAAATAAGACTTTCCTCATCCATTTTATCATAATTACTTAATATATCTAAAACCTGTCCACCTATCATTCCATTACATCCGGAATAATTTGCTATTTCTCTTATTGCTCTTATATTTCTATTGTTCTCTATTAATGACCCCATATTATTTAGTGAATAATTTGACATAATTTCAAATGCAAAGTTAAGCAAACCGTCACCAGCTAATATTGCCATAGCTTCACCAAAGACTTTATGATTAGTAGGTTTTCCTCTTCTTAGATCATCATTGTCCATGCTAGGTAAATCATCATGTATAAGGGAATATGTATGTATCATTTCTATAGCAATTGCAAAAGGCAATATCTTATCTAAATCATCATCAAACAATTCATAGGATTTAATTGCAAATATAGGTCTCAGTCGTTTACCGCCTGTAAAAAGGCTATACTCCATTGCATCATATATTTTTGTATTATATATATTTTTCTTATTGATTGCAGCTCTCAACTCAACATCCACTAGACTTATATATTTATCCAAGTCTTTAGCAATATTCATCTTCACCCTCCCTAACAAAGTCTATTTCTCTAATTGTATCTCTTTCTTCTAAAATAATCTTGATTTCTCCTTCTGCTTTTTTTAATATATCACTACAGTAATTATACAATTCCATACCTTGCCTATATTTATTCAGGGAGTCATTTAATGTGATATTATCATTTTCTAATTCTTCTAAAATTCCTTCTAGTTTAGACATAGCTTCTTCATATGATAATTTATTTAGTTCCATCCTGAAGTCCTCCTTTGTTTATTTCTACGATTACCGTTTTAATCGTTCCTTCCTTGTGCAATATATGTAATTCTTCGTCTACTTTTAATTCATCGATTGATTTGACTTTCAAATGCCTACTATTGTATAAAATTCCATAACCTTTATCTAAGAATTGATTAGGATCTAAAATTTTCAATCTGTTTTCCAACAAAATTAATCTTTTAATTTCTTTACTTAATATTTTCTCAACAGAATAGTTTAACTCCTTATATAAATTATCAATATCCAGTTTTTTATCTCTAATATTTATTGATGGGTCATTGTATCTTAATGCTCTTTCTGCCATGTTTAAATCATTTTTATAGGTATGTAGCTTTTTTAGTATAAAGTTTGAGAGTATATCATATTTATTATTTAGATTATTATATAAATAAGAGATATCCGGTACTGCTAATTCAGCTGCAGCAGAAGGTGTTGGAGCTCTTAGATCAGATACGAAATCAGATATAGTAAAATCCGTCTCGTGCCCTACTGCTGATATTATAGGAGTCTTAAGATTAGATATTGTTCTAGCCAGTTTTTCATCATTAAAGGCAAACAATTCCTCGAAGGAACCACCACCTCTTCCCATAATTATCAAATCTATGTCTAATCTATCATCTAAATATTTCAATCCTTGACAAAGTTCCATAGGCGCATTAGTTCCTTGAACTAAAGTAGGATAGATAAGTATATCGCAGGGAGGATATCTTCTTTTAATTATACTAACGATATCTCTTATTGCAGCTCCAGTTGAGGAAGTAACTACACCTATCTTTTTAGATAAATAAGGAATTTTCTTTTTTCTAGATTCCTCAAATAAGCCTTCCTTTTGCAATTTCTTCTTAAGCTCCTCAAAAGCTTTGTACAAATCCCCTACTCCCTTTTCTTCAATGCTTCTGATATAAAACTGATAGTCTCCGTCTCTATCGTAAACAGATACATACCCAGAGGCGATTATTTTCATGCCTTCTTCAAGCTTGATGTGTAACTGTTCATTATCAGCTCTGAACATAACGCATTTAATTTTACTTCGGTCATCCTTTAAAGAAAAGTACATATGTCCACTATAATGATGTTTAAAATTTGATATTTCACCTTCAATCTTAAGGTTTGATAATACCATATCTCCTGAGATAATTCTTTTTATGTAATTATTGACCTCATAAACCTTAAGAGGTTTCATCCTACCATCTCCTATCCCCTTCTTTTAATTTACCCAATAGAGCTATACCTACACCATTATCCGTAGATAGATTTACTTGAGGAAAAATGATATTCAAATCTATAGTATCCCTTAAATAATTACGTATATATGTATTTGCTGAAACTCCACCTGTAATTATAATATCTTTTATATTAAATTCAGAAGTAGTATTTTTTATTAATACTTCTATTATTCTACTTATAGTATGGAATAGTGTATAAACAATATCCTCATTTTTGAAATTTTTTGAATCTATTAACTTGATAAAATAATTTTCGAGTCCTGATAAATTTGACCATGTGTTATTTTTAATGGATATAGGTATATGAATGTCAAGTAATTGTCCTTTCTTAGAGAAAGATTCCAACTCCTTTCCGGAAGGGAATTTAAATCCAAGATATACCCCTATTCTATCAATAAGTTGTCCAAAGTTTATATCTAAAGTACCACCTACCAATTTTATATCAAAATTTTCAGCAAAGCTCTTCACTATCAATATTTCAGTAGTACCTCCTGAAATATGCAAAGACAAAAATCTTTCAGGTACCCTCTTACAGTTCAATAGACCCGCTGCAATATGCCCTTCCTGATGGCTAAATTCTTTTAAACTTTTATTTAGTACCCTAGAAAGTATAAATGCCTGATTTTTTCCTACTACAAAAACAGGCATATAAGAATCATTAACATTTCTAGGCTTAGAGCTTACAGAAATCGTATCTATTTTATTTATATCGATATCCTTTGTTAATTCATCAATTAAGATTGGTAAGTTATTCATATGTTGAAAAACTGCTTCCTGCTGTCTTAAGCCGTGTGCCCTATCCTTTACAATTAACAATTTTCTAGCATCAAACAATATATGTTCATTATCATCTATAATACCTATGGAGGTTGTATAATTGCTTGTGTCAATTCCCATGTAATATTTAATCATGTTTATCATCCATTGTTCTTACAAAACTACCTAAAACCCCATTTACAAATCTAAATGAATCCTCAGCGCTATATTTCTTAACTATTTCTATTGCTTCATTAATCGATACTTCTAAAGGTATATCATGTCTATATAAAATTTCATATATAGCCACTCTTAATACTGCAAGATCAACTTTTGCTAGTCTATATATACTCCAGCCTTCCAAATGTGAAATTATATTTTTATCTATTTCATCAAGATTGTCCCTAATCGTTTTAACAGAATCTTCTATATATTTTGTTTCTGAATCACCATATTGAAAATTGCTTAAATATACGTCTATAGATTCATCAGAAAAGTCATTAGTACTTTCCATCTGAAATATTAATCTCATAGCCCCTTCTCTTGCCTGTTTCCTGCCCATATTTCCTCCTTAGAGTCAAATTACCCCCTGAAACAGAGGGTAAAATTATCAAATTTATTTTTTATCTACTTCGGTCTTTGCTTCCTTTGGCATGCTCACACCTTGAATATTAACATTGACTTGAACTACATCAAGTCCAGTCATATTTTCTATAGAAGCTTTAACATTTTCTTGAACAGCCTTGCCAATCTGCGCAATATTTGATCCATATTCAACTACTAAAAAAACATCTATAGAAGCTTCCTTCTCATTAACCTCAACCTTTACTCCTTTAGATAGATTTTTCATACCTAGAAGTTCAGTTATACCGCCTGTTATACCGCCGCTCATGCCTATTACACCTTTGACCTCTGTAGCTGCTACTCCAGCTATGATGGCTACAACATCATTTGATATTTTTACGCCACCCTTTTCAATATTCTCGTCCATAATATTCTCACCCATATTTACACCTCCAAGCGTAATTCTAAAGATATTATATCAAAGGCAAAGATGCTTTACAACAATCTATTGCTTTTTCATAACTTTAATATTCGCCGCGTCGAAGGAGGTTTCAGATTTTACTATATCCAATATTTTAACCATATCCTGCTCTGTCAATTCATTTTTCGAAACAACTACTTTTATGTCGTCATCCGTTAAAAATACAAGTGCTTCTTCAAATCCTTTGGATTTAACTAATCCTTCTATTTGTAGTTCCTTTTCTGACACACTTCCTATATTAATTATTTCATTCTGTGCCTTAGTTCTAACCTCTGTATCAGTATTTGCATTACTCACTATATCATTGAGTCTATCAATCATTCCAGCTCTAAGTTTATCCCTTGAAAGCCTATATTCAACAAAATAATCCCTATTTGTTGTAGCATTCTCATTACTCATAACTTCACTTAGTTCTGTTTTACTTGTTGAAATTACTTCCTCTACATCATCCTCCACAGGTACAGAATCTACTATTTCAATATCATCTTCTCTAGAAACAGTATATTCATGTCCTATGTTTTCAGCCATTTCCATTTCTTCATGTAATTGATACTCTTTAGATGCACTTAACATAGCCTGTTGCGTAAGTTGATAATTTAAATAGCCAGTAAATACTAGCAATATTAACAACATTCCTATGATAGCCGGTCTTTTTATCTTGAACATTCTATTCCCTCCTATTTACTAGAATAAACTTGAACCTTATTCCCACTTATACCAAGTACAGTCTTGACTGCCTCATATAGTTTTTCTAATACAATTCCATCCTCAGCTCCCTCTGCAACAACTATGACACCTTTTACTGTAGGATTTATTTCCTTTAATACTACAAGTGCTTCATTATCTGTACTGCTTACCATTTGAATATTTACGTCCTCTCTATTTACCTCTCTTGTCCCCCCTTCTGCATCAACTTCCTTTGTAGTCTCAACAGTCTTAGTAGTATTAGAAGCTGGTATACTCTCTTTGCTATCTTCAAATGTAACCATTACATCAACCTCACCTACTCCATTTAACTTTTTCAAAATTGATGCCAGTCTTTTTTCCAAATACTCTCCATATTCTTGTTTAATGCTGCTCTCTTCCACATAGCTTTCTGCAGGTGTGATAGAAGCCTCATCCTTTTTATCTGTAAAAACACTAATCCCTATTAAAACTATGATTGATACAAGTAATATTATGAATAAATTATTAATAAATTTCTTGTTGCTTAAGCTTTCAAGATGTTTCCTAATCTTCCTAATTATTTCTTCCATTTTTATCCCCCTTGTCAATTATTGATACATTGATTTTTTCCTGTTCTATTTGAAGGTAATTTGAAATTGCAAAAGCTAACTCATTGTCTATATCCTTACTTATAGTTTCGCCAACTTCTTTCTCTAGTTCTATCTTTTCCACCTTTATTTTCTGTTTATTATCTCTAGAAATTTCCCCGCTTAATATTAAATCTATGCTATCCACTATAAATATTTGCTCCTTATCTGGAATTACATTGATTTTTAAATCTGCAACCTCATAATTAAAATTTTCTTCTATAACTTCTATTAATTCATTTTTTAAATTGCTGATATATAGTTTTTTGATTTGTTCCTCCTGTATTTCTTCCATAGAAGTCACTTGAACTGAATTATCTGTGAAATTGCTTACGGCCTTGTCAAGATCTAGAGATATGTTGTTGATTCTTGTTATTGGACTAATGATCGTAAAGATTATAAGAAGACCAATTATAAAATTTACATATCTTTTCATCTTTCCCTTAGGTATTATTATGTCTACCATTGAAATAATAATGAACAGAACTACGATTTCCTTTAACCAGCTATTCATAAATCTAGTAATTATCTTAACCACCTACCTTAACATTAGTAAGCTGTTGCCTGTATCTACTATGATTGTAATGGTTATAAAAAACATGATTCCAACAGCAACCATGCTTATAAGTATCATCAACAAGGTTTTGCTCATATCTGAAAAAAAATTTGAAATATTTGAAGATACTATTGGTTCTATAACTGCACCTATCAACTTGTACACTAGTAACAGAACAGTAATTTTTATTATAGGAAAAATAATGATAAGTATCAAAATAAACAAACCAATAATTCCTATTCCATTTTTAAGAATTGCAGAAGAACCAATTACGGTTTCTACAGCATCAGAAAGAAATCCACCTACTATTGGTACAAATTGGTCTACAGCAAATTTTGCAGTTCTAATTGAGATTCCATCAATTTTAGTTGAAAGTCCATATATGGATATAATTCCTACGAATATTGTAAATACTGCTGTTATAACAAATGTTATTACTTGTCTTCCCAGTTCCGTAAGCTTTTTCAATTCTATCCGTTGAGATAGATTGGACAATATGCTTACTATAAATGAAAAATAAATCAATGGAAATATAAGACTTTTTACTAAAACACCTATTATATTTACTACGCCAATTATCATAGGATGAAATAATAGCTTAGTACTAGGTCCACCTGCAATTATGAGAAAGGTCAGTAAAATAGGTAATAATATCTCCATAAAACTTACCATTAAATTGATATTGTCCTTTACAACATCCATCAATTGATTGAAACTCCCAATTATCAATATTGCTATTACCATGTATGTAACATAGTTGGCTAGACTACTAACAGTCGAATTTTCAAAGGTTCCCTGAAGATTGGTTAGTATAGCTGATATCAAGGTAATAACTAGTATCTTAGATAAAAATCCAAAATTAATTTTAACTTCATTTAAAAGTACTGTACCTAATGCTTTCGTTATTTCCTTACTGTCAAATGCTTTCTCTCCCTTAATTAATCTAGTTAAAGCTTCTCTAAAGTTTATTCCCTTTACCAGATTGTTTTCCCTAAGCACCTCCTCAATTAATTTTTCAAGTTCATGTGTATTAAATAAATCTAATTGCTCCTCTACCAATAAATCACGAACATCTCCTTCACCCATGGAAATACTTGGGATTAAGAGTAAAAATATAATTATACAGATTGTCCTCTTCATCATCTCACCTTTAGGGTAGTATTTTTATAATCAAGTCCATAAGAGCCAGCAGTATTGGAATTGCAAGTACCATTATCAGAATCTTACCGCCAAGTTCTATCTTCATGGCTATAGAATCCTGTCCGGCATCTCTAGATATTTGAGATGCAAATTCAACTATATAAGCCATACCGATTATTTTTAAAATAGTATTAAAATAAGTAATATTCACATCTGCCCGACTGGATAAACTACTTATAGTATCTATAACATAAACAATCTTTGAAAGCATCATGGAGAATATTATTACACCTGCAGCAATAGAAATTAATATAGCAAATTCAGGCCTTGTCTGCTTTACAATTACGATTAAAATAGTAGCAACTAATCCTATACCAACTATTTGAAATATTTCCATACCCATCACCTAATAAAGTCTAAATAAAACCCTGACATCATTGAAAAGATTGCTTACAAGGTTAATTACTACACCTAATACAATGATCACACCAACGAGAGTCAATAGATATGCATATTCCTGTTTCCCTGATTTTTCCAAGACAATGTGTAGTATCGCAGTAATCATTCCTATTGCAGCTATTTTAAATATCAAATTGACATCCATTTATCTCTCTCCCTATATTAGAATAATTATCATTCCCAATCCCATAAGCACTCCTAGGGATCTGTACATCTTTTCATTTTTTATTCTTTCATCCTTTGCTTCGACAATTAATAATTCAAATTCATTGAGTGCATATTTAAATTGAAGTTCCTGGTCAGTTCTGTCGGTTTTACCCAATACCTTACCTAATGCAAGAAATACATCTATATCTCTATCCTTAAGTAAGCACGTATTTTTTAAGAATTCTATCGATTGTAAAAAACAACTATATAAATCTCCGGTTTGATTTTCGACTAAACTTTCTTCAATTATTGAATATACCTGTTGTATTTCAGGAGAAACCCTTCTCGATATGTTTTCCAAAGCAATAGGAATCGGATTGGCGAATACAATAACTTCAGATTGTAAAAGTCTTATACTTTGTTGTAAATTCACAAGATTTATTACTCTTTTTGAATATTTACTCCCCAAAGAATATCCGATTAATGAGGATGTCAGTAAAATAATGATATATAAAAAAAATCTTATTAAAATCATATTATCTCCTCTTCTCTAAGTAAGTTTTTTAAGTTATTTGCATCTATTATTTCTCTTATAGTTCCAACTCCCCTGGAACTATCCAGTATTATATATCTTTCAAATACATTTTCTGAAAACAAGTCCTTTAAGGATTTTCTTTCTTTAATATCATCTATCGAATATCCGTGTACTGTAGCTATGAGTTTGATTCCTGCTCTAAGAGCATCCTCAATGGCTTTTATATCTTCATCTCCTCCAATCTCGTCTACCGCTATGATATTAGGTGACATGGAACGTATCAACATGATTATTCCATGTGATTTTAGACAAGAATCCAATACATCTGTCCTTATGCCTATTTCCTTTTGAGGTATACCATTATAAATTCCAGCAATTTCAGATCTTTCATCCACCAAACCTATTTTATAACCCTTGATAAATGGCTTATTCATCCCATTACTCAAATTTCTAATCATATCTCTTAATAGCGTTGTCTTACCGCATTGGGGTGGGGAGATGATTAGCGTATTACAAAATTTTTGATCTCTAAATAAAAATTTCATAATTTGATCTGATATTCCTGGCTTTTCCCTAGCAATTCGAAAATTCAGGGAGGATATATTTTTAATTCCTTCAATACCTTCATTGCCATATATAATCTTTCCACCAATACCAATTCGATGTCCCCCTTTAATGGTTATAAAACCATTTCTAATTTCCTCTTTAAGTGCATAGACTGAATAGCTGCAAATTAGTTGAAAAGTTTTATTCAACTGTTCCATATTAACTATCAGTGCATCTTTGGGATTGCCCACCGTAAGACCATTCTTATCTACAAAATAGTCTTTACCTTCAGCATATACTAATAAAGGAGAATTTACCCTCAATCTGATTTCCTCAATATTGCTTTTGAGATAATTGGGTAATTTAGATAAAGGGAGCTTTAATTCCAAAGCAATATTTTCTATAACTGAATTAAAAATTTCCTTAGTCATAACCTGTCCTCCTTTTATTTAATTCTATGAAAAAGGTATCTAATTATTACCATAAAAATTTAGAAAATTTCTTTTTGCTTTTAGCTAACCTACCAACAAACATAAAAAAAGAGGCTGTCGCATTAGCATATAAATAATTGCTAGTGCACAGCCTGTTTTTTTACATAATATTACTAATTTTATTAGCACTTTTACAGATTAGCTTCCTATATATCTAAAAATAGGTATACCTTAATAAGCCTCCGCAAATAAGGCTTTTTTTCTAAATATATAATTTTTAAGATTCTATTTTAAGCACTTTCTTTTAGTGAAAAAAGATGTGTCCCTGTTCGCTCAGACTGGATTTTATTATGAAGTTTATTTACATTATGTGCCATTGCTAACAGAATACTTTCTGCCAGTACATTCTGTTTTCCTCTGCATAAGAATCTTCTAAAGCCCATGTCCTGTTTTAATTCTCCAAAGGAACCCTCTACTTGAATACTTCGATTCATTCTAAGTTCGCATCCTTCTTTACTTAAAATTCTTTCAAGATCATCTTTTCTTAGCCTATTAAATAATTTAGATGTCTCAAGACTTTTAACTCTATCTTCTAAGGGTGCTTTCCAGTTGCTGCCTTTAATACAGCTGCTCTTAAATGTACAGTTGCTACAATCCTCACAGGTATAAATAGTTTTTTCACTTTTATATCCAGTTTTACTTTTTCTTATTATTACATTTCTAACCGTAAGTTTTCTGTTGTTTTTACATGTGTAGTAGTCTTCAGCTTCATTGTATTCCATATTTTCAATGCGACTGATATCATTTTTATATTTTCTTGTTTTGGATATTTCGTAGTTTGCTGGTTTTATGAATGCTAACTGATTATTATCTTCAATATATGCATAGTTCTCTTCGCTTTCATATCCTGCATCAGCTGTTATCTTTTCATATTTAAATTTTAGGTGTTTTCCCATACCCTTTAAAAATGGAATGAGAGTTGTAGTATCTGTTGGCTGAGGTCCGACTGAAAGCCATGTAATGTATTCGGAATCTACACCATGCTGAACATTATACGCAGCCTTTAATTGCCCATTTCCCATTGCATCTTCCTTCATACGCATAAATGTCGCATCATTATCCGACTTTGAATAACTATTGCGTCCTCCGCATATATGTATTTTTTGTGTATACTCTTTTAGTCTGTTAAGATAATTCTCTAGCTCTTCAATGGAACGCTGTAATGGTGATTTCCTTTTACCCTTACCATGGACAAACTCAATATTTTCTTCCTGTTTTAGTTTATATAGCATCTTTCGCAGCTTTTTAATATGTTTTATTTTCACCTGATTTTGATATATGAGTCTAATACCGTATAACTCTTCACACTCTGCAACAAAATCAGCTAGTTTTATTAGTAGTTTAGCTTGGTTCTTCGTTACTGCTTTTTTCCATACAAATGTGTATTTATTAGCACATGCCTCAATCTTAGTTCCATCAATAAATATGGCATCACCTGATATTTCTCCTATGTCATAAAGAAAATTTGACATCTCAGCAAGGATTTTCTCAGCACATGGGGCAAAGTGAAGACTTCTAAATCTTGCAAATGTTGCATGATCTGGTACTGGAGAATCTTCAAGAAGATACATGAAATTGATATCACGAGTACATGAAGTCTCCATACCCCTCGAAGAATAAATACGATTCATGTAAGAATAGAGTACAATCTTCAGCATCTGACGTGGCGTTGCTTGATTTCCCCGAATACGGGAATAAGTCATATACAAATCTCTTAAATCCATCTCCTCTATAAACTGACTTAGCAAGCGCACAGAATCATTATCTGGGATTATACAATCGATATCTAGTGGAAGTTTTAATTGATAAAAACTTTGATTAACTGTATAATTTTTATGTAAGATATTTTGTTTTTGCATACAAATATTTTACCATAAATCCCTTACTTTTCGAAGTTTGGGATTTATTTGTTAACATAGAAAAAGGCTGCGCACTAATTATTTAGTGCGACAGCCCCTTTATAATTTATCTATTATTTATTCTTCATCTTCTTCACAATGACAATCACATTCCTCATCGTCACAGCAATCTAAATAATCATCGTAATCATAATCTTCATCATCGAAATCATCATAGTCAAAATCATCATCGTCGTCTCCATAGAAATCTTCCTCAACATCAGCAAGGTCCTCATCTATAAAGTTAACATATTCTTCTAAATCTGCTTGATCATCAATTACATCCTCTAACACATTTGTAAAGGCTTCTAAGGTTTCAATGATTTGTACTAGAACCTTTCCTTCTTTAGTAGAATCATCAACACCAAGACCTTCCGTCAATCCTTTTAGATATGCAACCTTTTGTAATAAGTAATCCATTTTTACCCCTCCAATTCTTTTTTCTATACTCTAGATAGATATTCACCACTTCTAGTATCTATCTTAATTTTATCGCCTATATTAACGAATAAAGGTACATTTATAGTAACACCAGTCTCAACAGTTGCTGGTTTAGTAGCTCCTGATGAAGTATCTCCTTTTATTCCAGGCTCTGATTCAGTAACAACAAGCTCAACGAAATTAGGTGGCTGCACCTCAAATGCATTCCCTTGATAAAATCTTATAGTAGCTGTGTCATTCTCTCTTAAGTATTGCATTGCTTCTTCAACAGCATCTTTATTCAAAGGTAACTGTTCATATGTTTCAACATCCATAAAGTAGTATAATTCTCCATCATTATATAGATATTGCATTTCCTTAGTTTCAATAGTAGCCTTCTCAAATCTTTCTGTTGGATTAAAGGTTACTTCCTTTGTTCCTCCAGATAAAACACTTTTAATCTTTGTTCTTACAAAAGCAGCACCTTTACCTGGTTTAACGTGTTGGAAATCAATAACCTGATATACATCACCGTCTAGTTCAAAAGTAATACCTTTTCTAAAATCTCCTGCTGAAATCAAATTTTTACCTCCTATCCTGTATTCTATTTAAAGTTTAAATGCTAGATTAATTGCACATTCATAGAGCATTATTGCATTAAATATTTCATAGTCCTATTATACCAATATCTAGTATTTACCACAAGAGAAATAATAAAACAAATTTGACTTAACAATTGTTTTTAATTACTATTCACAGTACTAAATTGTGTAAAATCGAAAAATGATAAAATACACACTCACGGTTTCGGAGATGAATAATTCTATAGCTCATTCCAGACAAAAATCCTACATCTTTCAATTCCCTTAGTGGTCTATCTTTAGGGACATGAAAGCTGCTTAACGGATTTTTATCTTCCATTCACTAAGAATTATAGTCACTCCTGCAAATGTTCCCTTAGAATTTTTATCATTTTTCTTTATCTGCTGTGATTAACTGTGATTAGCAACTGTTTTTAACTAATCTCAGCTAGACGATTATACTCTCCTATTACTTCCTTGCAAATTTGTTCAATAGATTTATTATCTACATTGATTATTACATCGCTTGAAGCCAAATATAATTGTTCTCGACCCCTAAATAATTTTTCTACCTTTTCATACAAAGTAGCAGTACCACCCTTTAATAATGGCCTTACAACATTGCTTGAAGTTAAATTATCCACTATAGTTTGTATTTTTCCCATAAACAAGAAAATATAACCATTTTTACGAAGGTTTTCAATATTATCAGAATTAAGAACAATACCCCCACCAGTAGAAATGACCATATTACTCATCGTAGAAATTTCACTCATCAAATTACTCTCAACATCTCTAAAATAATCTTCACCATATTTTATGAAAATCTCTTCAATTGTTATTTTTTCTCTTCTTACTATTTCCTCATCTGTATCAAGAAAAGTCCAGCCTAATAAATTAGCTAGATATTTCCCTTTTTCTGATTTTCCTATACCGCTCATTCCTATAATTACAATATTTTTCATTAGAACATCCTTTTTTATCATCTAGTATTTAATTCAAAAAACCCAGGTAAATATATACCATATTTATATATATAATCACTATTATACATTATATCAACTTTGTCAAGGTAATCTGTATTTCCTTCTGTCAATATCATACCTCTAATAACAGGTTCAATTTCACTATTTACTATAATCTTTGAAGCTTTGCCCTTTAGAATTATAATACCGTTAAATTTAAATCTACCTGAAATTATCAAATCCCCTTCTAAATATATAATACCATTTAGTACTAGCGGATCTTTATAGGTACTCTCTTCTATCTCCAAAGTTAATGGAGTATATAGTTTGTTTTCAATAATAAATATGGTATCCTTATAAGTTTTTTTATTGTAATCTTCTAATTCTATTGCGATATTTCTCGTTTTTTTAATGGTATTGTCAGTGCTATCTTTACTCCTAATACTGATTTTATCATGATCAAAGGTATGTATTATTTTATACTTTGAAGGAATTTTATCTAAAATTAATCCATCCTTCAATTCATTATAGAATAAGGATAATTTGCCACTTAAATCTTCGCATAAATCATAAGAAACTATTGGCAATTTTCCTACCTCAAAAATATCATTTACTACTCTAGCTTTTTTATGTAAAGAAGTTCTTATACCATTATAATTGGACTCGGTATCAATGCTTATTTCTTTCCTATTATTGTCATTATTATAAATTGTTACATTGACTTTATTTAATGTATCTTTATCATCTATATCCTCATCTTTTAGTTTAATACTCAAGGATCTTGGAGCTGTCATTGGATTTACAAGATGATTTATTATAAATGGTTCCAGATAGGTATCACGATAATATTCATCGTATAATATTCTGTTTATCTTAGTCTCCGAATGGTAATTTGATTGTATTTTATCACTTAGGGAAAAAGTCATACATGCTTCTAATTTTGTTAAATAAACGATATACATAGAGCACAGTGTAACTATACAAAAAACTATTAAAATTATTGGAATAAAAACAAAACCTTTTCTTTTCATATTATCCTCTAAAAATCATATTCAAGATCAGCATATATTAAAGACTTTAGGTTTAAACTAACTCTACCTTCACCCATATTTAGACTTAATCTTATTAACTCTTTATCCTTATCAACATGGGTTTCATTAAAGGAAAGTACATTTTTACAAACAACATTATAACCAGAAAAGTTTCCTGCAATTGGATAAATATCATCTGGAGAGCTTTTGGTGATTCTTATGACCTCATTATTCCAGTTTAAATAATAGGTAACAAATTTATATCTTTCTTCTGAATCAACTATTTCACTATCACTCATCAAAACAAATCCAATATTGTCGGGATATGTACTATCTAATTGAGAAATTTTCTCAGAATCTATAATCTTATTCATGCTTTTAATTTCTTCTTTAAGATATTCAATACCAAACCGACCATTTAAATATAATTTGTCTTCAAATTCAACACATTCGACAGCCCTTCCAGAAAAATTTATAATTGTAAAAAATGAACCCAAAAGAATTGATATCAAAGCTAGACCTAGTATAAATTCTATCAGAGTATATCCTCTATGTATTCGGGATAGAGGCTTTAAATTCAACAATTTGAATTTTTCCATGCTTATTTTCCACCCTTACTAAAAACTCCAATAAATCAGAGTTGCTACGAATTCTATAAATATTACATTTAAATTTATCAGTATCAAAATCTTCATCCTCATAGGACATATCACTTTTGATATTTGAAAAATTACTAATTATAGATTCATCCTTAGCTTTTATTTTCTCTACAACCATTTCTCCTATATATATCATCTCATTCTGTAACTTTATTCTTTTAAAGTTATTTATGGATGAGATTAGGATAGGAAGAAAGCTGATTGATATAATCCCTAAAAAAAAGAGCATAACAACTACTTGAATCAGCATATTACCTTTTCTACTCATAATACACCACTAATCATATAAATTTATCTGTCCTGTAACTGGAGTTACAGCAATGAAAAATATCTTATTTTCACTATTTTTAAATTCTATAGTACCACTTTTAATAGGTACTCCCGATTTACCAAATTCCAATCTTATAAGATTCGGATTTTCAATTAGGCTTAACCCATGTTTAAAATAATATCTTTTCTTAACGACATCCTCTGTATGAATAAAATAGCCATTGTCTGTATAATCCAATTGAAAATAATATATCTTACCTTCAATAATGGCTTGATTTCTTGCATACAAAATATCTCTTTTAAATTCTCTTAGTTCCTGACTTTCTTTTAATTTATTCACAACTTTTAAATTAGGAGTAGCTATTGATAGAATAATTAAAGTAAGAGCTATTACTACAACTAACTCTATCATCGTAAATCCCATTTTTCTGTACATATAGTTATCTACTCCATAAATTTATAGAGCATATAAACTGTCTCTGCCCGTGTGATCTTATTATTCATATCATTAAAGCTATTAGAACTTACCTTTCTGCAATGAAGTATATCAATTGCTATATCAGACCATTTGAATTGTGAATTTTCAAGAACTCTTCCCATTATTGATTCAATCTCCTTATAAGAAATAGGTTCATTTGATTTAACGGAAATATCTTTTATATATGGTGTATCCAAATTATATATTTTGTTTAAAATTGTCAGGAATTCTACCCTGGTTATACTTCTATCCGGTTTAAACGTCATATCGCTATATCCATCTATAATGCCACGCCTAACAAATGTATTTATTTCATCTTTAGCCCAATGTCCCCTGGAATCAGAGAAAATCTTAATATCATTATCTAGGAATACACTATAGGTAATACCATCAGCTTTTATGCTGCCTATATTTACATAAGTATAAATAGCTTCATCCTCTATAAACGAAGGAACATATAACCATTTCTTGTCTACCAATTTATATATGCCGCCTTTTATCTTATCTCCGTAGTATTTAAAACTAAGTTTCATAGGTTTACTATCATCGAAATTATTGGAATTGTTTAAAATACTTATGGTATAGCTATCAGAAGCTTTAACCAGCTTATCAGGCATTGGTAGAGATGCATCATAAATTGTTTCAATGATTAAATTTACAGGATGATAAAAGGAACCAGGTTCGATGAATACATTTAAGACATTATCTAAACTATTTAAGCTTGTCCCTGAAGTGGTGACAATTTCTGAGACACTTTTATTTAAGCTTTGCCCTTGAGCAAGTTCTTCAAATTTTGAATTATATCCTTCTGAAAAGCCATCATAAAAACCAGCTATAAAACCATCTCTATAATTTGTAGTTTGAAGATTTTGTCCATATTCTAAAATTATAAAATCTTCATTTGGAAGATTCCTTTGCCAATTATTAGTATTGTTAGACATAAAATCAATTGTGGCTTGTAATTCTCCGCTGTTCTTTCCTATTTCTTGGCCATTAGAAAATGAATCATTTCCCTCCGATTTATTTTGCTTTAAATTGGTCTCTCTATATGCTTTATTATATGATTCTTCAAAGGCTGTTTTATACTCTTTCAAAAACCCCTTTCTATATTCATACGAATCATTGTAAAGAGAATGCTCATTGCAAATCACCCTATCTGAAGGAAGATTTCTTCTATAATCCAGCTTCTTCCCTTCATAATAATCCTTAATTCCATAAATTTCACCCAATAGCTTACCTAATTCCTTTGAGTAATTTTCTTTTTTATTGTCTTTTAAACCATCTTTAAAGCCATCATAGAATCCTTTATCAAAACCATCGTAATCAAACCCACTTATACTATCTCTAATTATTCTAAATTTTGTAGTTCCATAAAAATCATCCAGGATATCGTCTACTTTCACATTATTACCTGAATTTTTGTCACCTGCGTCATATCCGGCATTATATCCTTCATCATAACTCAGATCAGCAGAAGTAGCAAAGATAACTTCAGGATTAATTGTTAACAATAGAGTCAATAAAATTGTTATAATTCTATTTTTTATTCTCAACTTCTCCTACCTCCTAATAAGTACCAATACCTTGCCTACTGGTAATATATCGTATGAGTTCAAACTATTGTTTTTAATTATTTCATTTTTATATGCGATAGTTCCATATATCTTCTTAGAGATACTAGCTACTGTATCACCTGATTGTACAATATAAAAATCGTTTATTGGTGCATCGTTAGCATTATTATCTTCACTTATAGGGTAAATAGCTTCAAGTTTATCGATTAAAAGCACACCATAATCATCCCTATTGTACGGTAGTTCATAATATAAATGTGTAAGCTTTAAGGGGTAGAGGCTTAAGTCTAAAGGAGGCTTAGTTTCAATATTTGACCAGCCTAGCCACGAAATGCCTTCTGAAGCTATTACATCAATATCTTCTCCATCTTGAGTTCTAAACCTCATACCTAATGTTCCAGGTGAATACCCATAAGCATTGACCCAAATATTAATGGATTCAGGTGGATATTTAAATTCTATATTGCTAGAACTCATATCAATATATGCTCTATTTTCTTCTTCTAAAGCAAGAATATTGTATTCAAACCTCAATGAATATTTACCAGATTTTCTTATAGTAGATGATATTACATCTCCATTTATTAACTCGTTTGATGGTATAAAGCTATAATTTACGCTTTCAAAATCATTTAGTATATAGCTATTTTGTTGACCATCTGAATCTATTTCACTTGATATATCAGCTACACTCTCTTCTATATCATCTTCTTCATTGTCCTTTTTATAGTCATTAAAAGAAGTAAATGGAGATCCTTCACCTGAGTCATTATCGTTCACTACATAAATAGTATTTTGATCATCATCTGGGAGCAATCCCTCTAAACTATATACTTTAAGGGACATATTTCCGCTTAGTTCATCATTAGCTAATATATCCATTGATAATGAATCAAGTAAAATTCTTCTAGGACTTGTCTCAATTGATTTAGCAATATTCACAATACCATCATAATTACCTCTAAAAGGAATTGAAACACTCATCTCTTTAACATCCATTTCACCGATTTCTTCAACACTCGGTCTGTCAAAATTAAAATCTGTAATTTTTACTCTATCATCTACCATTAAATCATTTAATAGATATATTATTTGAGATTGATCCAAAACAGGAAAATAATTAGACAAAATATCATTCCTCCTCTTATGTAGAATTTCCCATTCCTTTTTCATTTTTTCTTCCATTTTCAATTTATTATTTATATCTACTATTTTAGAATCCAAATCACGTTTTTTAGCTTCTAAAGCACTCATTTTTTCTGCCTGGGGCGTGAGAACAAACTTGTTAGATAGCCATAAAAACAATACGAATCCTAATATAATTAACAATAGCTTCTCTTTTTTTGTAAGTTGTCTTATTTTACTTTCCTTGCTCTTCAGAAGTTTTCGTTCCATCTAAGCTCACATCCTTTAATGTCAAATTGAGTTCAAAATTGAAGTAATTTTCTGTATTACTTATATTTGATATAAATACGGAGTCCATATCTTTTATAAGTCCTAGCCCTTTTTCAAACTCTGCAACAGAGTATGTATCCTTTGATATCCCAGAAATCTGTATTTCATTTTCAAATGCACTAAAACTAGTAAGAAATAGCTCAGATGGCATTTTATTTCTAATTTCCTTTAATAATTTTTCATTTACTTTATTGTTGGATTCAATACTCATATCAATTTCAATCATGTTATTGACTTCATTTTTAAAATTATTTAGTTCTATTTCCAGCTTTTTAATTTCATTTACTTTCTTTATTGTATTAGAATCTTCTATGACTGTTCTACGGTCTTGTACCTGCTTATTTAATTCATTTATCTTCATTTGATTATGTATTCCATATATAGAAATTGCACATATACATATAGCCAAAAGTAAATATAAAAATATTATTCTAGTAAATGCAAATTCGTGCTTTTCTATATAAGGTTCAAAAAAGTTCAAATCTTTCATTTTTTCAAACCACCAATCCTAATTAAAGCACCAATTGAATTGGCATATCTAGTTATTTCACCGTTAGATCTTACTTTATTCAACTTTTTTAATATCATACAGGGTTCCCCAAAATAATTGCTAAATAACTGGTCTATGCCTTCTATATCAGCCATAGTGCCATACAATAGAATCAAGTCAATGTTATTGTCTTTTTCTCTAGTTAAAAAATAATCAAAAACCATACCAATCCCTTCAAAAATCTTATTTAAATTTACCTCTAATCCTGATACAGATTTAAACTCTTGTAAAGCTGAGCTTGATACATCTTTTTCAATCTCAATAACACGGGAAACTTTTATAATGCCATTTTGAGTTATCGTAAGACCTATACTCTCATTTTCTAAGTCAATGCAAGCAATTGTATTTTCTTTATTATGTTGATTATCTATATTACCATTATAATAAATTAATTTATTGATTACATTTCCTGTAAAATCTAAAACTTGAGGTCTTAGATTGATATTCTTAAATAAATCCAGATGGCTTTCTACAATTTTTTTAGGAATACAAATTAGCAATATGATTAATTTCTCAACACCATCTTCTAATGTATCTCCTACAGGCATATATTCAATTACATATTCCTCAGGATTTACCGGTAAATAATCAGCTAACTGATAGCTCAATATGGATTGGACTAGGTTTTCTTCAATTCTAGGTATGGATACTTCTCTCATTATTATTTTAGTAGAATTCACAACTCCATATACATTTCCTAAATGTACTTCATTTTCTAACAGCGCCTTCTTTAAAATATACATTAACTGCTCCATATCATGAATTTCTCCATCAATATACAAGCCAGCCGGTAGCTTTATTGAAAACATTTTCTCAACTATGATATATTTTTTGGTAAATTTACCTTCAATTATCTTAACCTCATCAGCATTTAAGTCCATGGACAAGGTATTTTTATTATTAAAGAGACTCAATAACACTCCCCCTTTTAATCAATTAGAAACACAATCAATATGAAAAGATGCACTATATTATCAAAACAAGGATTTCGATTTAAATAAACAAATTCAAATACCAATCTACAATAGCCTGTCCCCAAAGAACTGTTATAAAAAAGGAGAAATTAATAAATGGCGCAAAAGGTATTGGATCTTTTCTAGTTTTAATTTGAGCTAACAATAGAAATGCTGAAATAATTGCAGCAAGAATAAAGGACAAAAAAATATTAAACAATATATATTTAGCACCTAAAACAAAACCTAAAGCAGAGATAAGTACAATATCCCCTGCCCCCATCCCACCTTTTGACAACAATACTATAATTAAAAATATTCCTCCTGCTAATAACAATCCTCCCAAATCATATAGTAAATTTATCGATAACCCAAATAAAAAGAAATTAATGCTTTTATATAAAATAGCTAGTATAAAGATCATAACAACTAAAAAATCAGGTATAATCATTTCTTTTAGATCAATAAAAGTAATCACTATAAGTATAGATGATAAGATTGAGTAGAAAAAATAATTCATGCTTAGATTAAATTCTTTATATAAGACTATATACATCAATGCTGTAAGCATTTCAACTATAGGATATTGTATTGATATATCTGACTTGCAATACCTGCATTTCCCTCTTAGAGTCATATAAGATAATAATGGCACATTATCGTACCATTTGAGTTTGGCATTGCATTTTGGACAATGTGAGCCTGGAAATACAATACTTTCTTTCCTCGGTATTCGAAATATACACACATTTAGAAAAGAACCTATTACAAGTCCATATGTGATGATTAAAACAATCATAATTCACCTTCTTTAGGTTCCATAAACAAACAATTTTCCCACCCAATTTTTCCTAAAGTATCATCTTCAACACTATCGATTATATATTCTTTTTTAACCAACTCATTATAAGCTTCACTGGCATCTTTAGCGTTAATTAATGAAGAAGTTTCTGTTTCTTCAAGCATATAAAGACTGACAGCACTATTAAGTGTTTTTATAGTAGCAGCAAGGGCAGTTTCCTCTGCCTTTTTTTGTGTCTTACTAAATTTAGGCACGGCTATTGCCATCAATATCCCCAATATAGCTATTACTATTATCAACTCAACAAGTGTAAATCCCTTATTATTTCTCTTCCTATTAATCCATTCCAACATTTTACTTATCCCCTTTATCTTTCAAATAAATAATTGTGAACTATGAATTGTGAATTGTGAATTGTGAATTGTGAATTGTCTATATAGTATTTACCATATCAAATATAGGCATTGCCATTGCTATAACTATAAATCCAATAATAAATGCCATTACTATAATCATTATTGGCTCCAACAGTGTTGTCAATCTTTGAAGACTTGCTTCTACCTCCTCATCGTAAAAGTCAGCAGTTTTGTTGAGCATAGAGCCTAAGGAGCCTGATTCTTCTCCTATTTTAATCATAGAATCCACCATTGACGGAAATATTTTTACATTCTTTACAGCACTAGAAAGTGTCATCCCTTTTCTTATGTTTTCTATGCTTAATTCCAATCCATCTTGAATCACTCTATTGTTTACAACATTTTCTACAATATCCATAGCTTGTAACAATGGTATCCCCGATGATATTAGGGCTGATAAAGTTCTTGCGAATCTTGAGGTAATAATCTTTACTGTTATTATTTTTAGCCCTGGAATTGTAATCATTAATCTGTCAAAAAATCTTTTTCCTTTTAAACTTCTTTTAAAAGCAATAGTGCCCATAACAACTCCCAAAATGATTACAATATATAGATACCATAAGGCTTTAATTGAGTTACTTAGTGATATTAAAACTTGTGTTGACCAAGGTAGAGCAACCCCACTTCCTTCAAACATACCCATGAAGGTTGGCAATACTTCCACAATCATAAATATAACTACTGCAATGGATACTATCATAAGAATCATTGGGTAAATCATTGAACTTTTTATCTTTGCTTCAAGTCTGTTTTCCTTTTCAAAGTGGATTGCCATTCTTTCCATAATAGTATCTAAATTACTGCTTAATTCTCCAGCTTCTACCATGTTAATTAACAAAGCAGGAAATATATTCTCATATTTGCTCATAGCCTCTGAAAGACTTTCGCCTTTTTGAACATTCTCACAAATATTGGCAATAGCATCTTTTAGGATTTTATTCTGGGTTTGATCTACTAGAATTTTTAAACCTTTAACGATTCCAAGGCCTGCATCAATCATCGTGTAAAATTGTCTGCAAAAAATAGCTAAATCCTTTTTCTTTACCTTCTTTTTAAATATATCTATTTGGGCTTCAGCTTCAATATCTCGTTCAATGGATATAATCAATTCGTTTTTTCCCTTAAGCATACTGATGACATCATCTTCACAGTCTCCTATAAATATCCCATCATTTTTTTGCCCATTTGGAGATAAGGATTTATATTTATATCTCATTTTAAAATCACCTACCTAAGTGTAAATCCTACCCTTAATGCTTCTTCCAATGATGTTTGTCCATCTAATGCTAATGAAATTGCAGATTGAAATAAAGTCGTCATGCCATCCTCTATTGCGTTTTTCCTTATTGTATCAGTGGTAGATCTCATATCTATTAGTCTTCTTATTCCTTCATTTACAGGCATCAATTCATAGACAGCAGTCCTACCCCTATAACCTTGATTGCATGCATTGCAGCCTATAGCTTTGTATAGGGCAATATCTTTATTTTCATCTATTCCCATCAATTTCTTTTCTGAATAACTAGCCTGGTATTTTCCCTTACATTTGGGACAAAGAACCTTAACCAGTCTTTGTGATACAATACCTACTACAGCAGATGATACTAAATATGGTTCAATACCCATGTCGATTAATCTCGCCACAGTTGACGGACTATCATTTGTATGAAGTGTAGATAACACTAAGTGTCCTGTGATAGCTGCTCTAACTGCAATTTCAGCTGTTTCACTATCCCTAATCTCACCAATCATAATAATATCGGGGTCTTGTCTTAAAATAGATCTGAGTCCAGAGGCAAATGTTAATCCGGATTTTTTATTTACCTGTACTTGATTAACACCTTTTATTTTATACTCAACTGGATCCTCTACGGTTATAACATTCTTTTCCTCAAGATTTAACTCCTTTAATATTGTATATAATGTTGTACTCTTTCCACTGCCAGTGGGACCAGTTACCAATATCATTCCATAAGGTTGTGACAATATATTATTTAATATTGATAAGTCCTTCTTACTAAATCCTAAATCCTCTTTTATGAAGTTAAAGTTTGATTTATCAAGTAGTCTCAATACAGTCTTCTCACCATAAACAGTTGGAAGTGTAGATATACGCATGTCCACATTGTGATTTTTAAAGCTCATTTCAATTCTTCCATCTTGTGATATTCTCTTTTCAGCAATATTCATTTTTCCCATTATTTTAATTCTTGTAATTAGGGCAGAAAGATTAGATCTAGGTAGATTCATTATTTCTGTTAAGTCACCATCAATCCGAAATCGGACTTTTATACCATCTTGATTTGGCTCGATATGTACATCTGAAGCCCTAGTTAAAATAGCTTGTTCTATAATCGAGTTTAACAGTTTAACAATTGGTGCAGATGAAACCTCAGCAACCTCCTCTTCCTCAATATCATCTGTTTCTATCGGCAAAAAATCATCGTTAAATTCGTCTAAAACTTTTTTAGCGATTGTACTACTATAAAATTTGTCTATGATTTTTTCTATTTCAGAATTTGATGCAACGCATGGCTTAACATCCATTTTAGTAAAGAGCTTTACATCATCAATAGCAATAAAATTCAAAGGATCAGCCATTGCTAAAATTAATGTATTATTATATTTATTTATAGCAATTAAATTATATTTTCTAACTAAGTTCTCTGGTAATAAAGTAACTACATTTATATTTATCTCATATTTGTCCAGATTTACTCTTGCAAATCCTGGTTTAAGAGGTGTATTTTGCAAATTATCACCTTTTTTCATATTTATACTAATATTTATTTTCGATATTTGTTTTGAAAATCCTTCTTTTTATTGTAAACATCCCTATATTTATTGTAAATATCCCATCTTTGACTTACATATGTTTACATAGAATTAATACAAATTGTAAGTAAATCTTACATTTTAACCCTGAATAAGCATTATACCGCAGCATAATTAGTTAATTTGTTGAAAAAAATTATATTATCATTTATGATAACATTTATTATGATAATAAATGTGGTTAGTTTATACATTATGTTTAAATTTTGACCTAAATAATATTGCTTTTAAGTGTAAGAATATTATTAGGAGGATGATAAAATGAAAAAAAATAAAATATTAGTTATTGCAATTAGTATAGCTGTTCTTGTTGGAATAGCTGGGTGTACTCCACAGGATACTGGTTTAAATAATACTAACAATAGATTGACAACTCAAGTAAGAGACAACAGAAATGTAGGAATGAATAATGATGATCTATTAGGTATGGATAATGGTGGTAATTTAAATAATGGAATGACAAGGGATACAAGATCCAATACAATGACCACCAACATAGGCGATTTAAATAACAATGCTAATTTAATAGCTAGAAGAATTGGAGCTCTCCCAGAAGTAAATAAAGCATCTGTAGTATTGACTAATGATAATGCCCTAATTGGTGTATCCTTAAGTGGAAGCACTAATGTTAATAACAGAGTAGATACTACAGAAAATATTGGTACTACAAACAATGTTGGCACTACAGATGCAAATAACAATACAACTATAAGCTCTGCATTAAGAGAAAGAATAGAAAGAATAGTTAGAGATACTGCTAATTTTAATGTAGAAAACATTTCAATAACAGCAGACCCTAACTTATATACTCGAATTCAGGGCATTTCAAGAAATATGACAAATACCGTTGGTAATGACGTAAATAATTTTACCAATGATATTGAAGATATTATTAGAAGTATCGTTCCAGGTACAAGAACTAATACTAACACTAATAATACTATATTGAATAGATAGTTAAAAGGGATTCTTCGAAGGAAGAATCTCTTTATTTACACATTTCTTTATTTAATTTTTCGATGGCTCTAGTTTCTATTCTAGAAACATAAGAGCGAGAAATCCCTAACATCGATGCAATTTCCCTTTGAGTCTTGCATCCTCCATCTACTAAACCATACCTCAATTCTATGATGACCTTTTCTCTATCTTTTAAAACTTTATTTATTGCTCTATAAAGCTTCCTAGTTTGTATTCTTAAATCTACTTCGTCAATTATTTGATCTACATCTGAACCAAGAATATCCAATAGATTTATTTCATTACCTTCCTTATCCATTCCTATAGGTTCATGTAGCGACAATTCAATTTTTAATTTTTTTGAAGCTCTAATGGTCATAAGTATTTCATTTTCGATACACCTAGCTGCATAGGTTGCTAATCTAGTTCCCTTTGAAGGATTAAAGGTTGTTATAGCCTTTATAAGACCTATCGTTCCAATGGAAATTAAATCATCTAAATCCTTTCCCGTATTATTGTATTTTTTTACTATATGAGCTACTAATCTAAGGTTTCTTTCAATTAAAACCTTTTTTGCTTCTTCATCTCCCTCCATAAACAAATTCAAGTATCGGTTCTCTTCTTCCTTAGTCAATGGCTTTGGAAAGGAGTTTGAGTTTATCATATATCCACAAAGTACAACAAATGGTCTAAGAAGTCCATTTAAAAGCAATAGAACCAATTTTTCCATGCAAAACACCCCCCGTTGATTAATTATATGATTTGAGGGGTTGTCAGGTGCTAGTACACAGGATATATTTTATTTATTTCCTTAGAAATTTTCTCGAAAATTGGGGCAGCAGATTTGGATCCTGAACCACCATTCTCAACTAATACGGTAATAACGTATTTAGGATTTTTAACCGGGTAAAATCCAGAAAACCATCCATGAATTGTATGCTCCTTGTGAAAAATTGCTTCTGCAGATCCTGTTTTACCACCAGCTCCTCCTATGGATGCAACATCCATATATCTACCAGTTCCATTTTTGACAACACTTATCAAATAGTCATAGGCAATATTAGAAATAGTTGAAGATATTACAGGAACATCTGGTTCTTTGTTATATTCCTTTAATATTTTCCCTTCTTTATTAGTTACACCTTCAATTAGCGTTAAATGCTTTTGTACCCCATTATTTGCTATTATCATTAATAGATTTGTAATCTGTAATGGTGTAGCCTCAATTTCTCCTTGACCAATAGATATATTGCCGATTGCAGGACCCAGCAGACTATTACCTTTAGGTAGATTGCCTTCTATCTCTTCCACCAAGCCTATATTGATTTTATTGCCGAAACCCAAACGTTTGGCAAGGTCAATGATTTTCTTTCCTCCAATCTCTTTACCTATTTGAATAAATGCTGAGTTACAGGAATTTGCAAAAGCATCCTCCAGATTTATTTCACCATGTTTACTAGTACAACTAATTTTTACATTATTTATCTCTTCAAAACCATCACAATAAAAATCTCTATTAATAAAATCAGTTTCAGATTCTAAAGCTGCTAAAAGTACTACAACTTTAAATATAGAGCCTGGTGGATATCCTACCTGAATAGCCTTGTTATATAAGGCCATTTCATTGTTATTGAGGTATTCTTGGATATTATCTTGATTAAAGTTAGGCCGTGAAGCCATGGATAATATCTTGCCAGTGTCGACTTCAGCTATAATCACTGAACCTTTAATATTGTTTTCATCTAAAGTCTTCTCAACGATATTTTGTATTTTTGAATCTATACTAAGCTTCACTCCTGAAGGATTATTTACATCAGATAATTCATTTACGTATTCTGTCCCATTGAGTACGATAGTTCTACTTTTATCATATTCAATTATCAAGGACTTCTTATCATTTATCTTTAAATATTCATCATATACTCTTTCAAGTCCGGTTTCACCGGTGTTTTCCGCCTTATTTATATAGCCGATTACATGGGATAAAGTATTTTTCTTTTTATATCGATCTACAACTTCAGCAAAAAAAATACTAGAGGGTTTATCTTCAATATAAAATTCCTCATCAACAGGTATCTGTAGCAGATATTCATTTGAATGCAATAGTTTATAGAATTCACTATTTGAAAGTGTCGTATGTTTTGATACTAAATCATAAATGTCTTTATTTTTATTAATTATAGATTTTGGAATAATAAGCTTAGTAGTAGTATCTACATTTGTAAGTGGTTCCAAATTTTTATCAAATATTATTCCCCTTTTAGGATAAAGGGATATCTCCTTGCTTCGTTGCATCAATGCCATTTCACTAAATTTCTGTCCCTTATAAATTTGTATATAATAAAGACGCACTCCCAACAAAACAAAAATCATTGTTGCAAATATACCAAATACTATCAAACGTTTGTTATAATATTTTCTCTTTTTCTCCATATAAAAACCCCCTGCTTAACTTATTATTGTCAATAGGAGGCTAGTTAATACAATAATTCAATTCACAATTCACAATTCACAATGCACAATTAAAGTCACTATTCATAGTTAATCACAGCAGATAAAGAAAAATGATAAAAAAACTAAGGGAACATTTGCAGGAGTGACTATAATTCTTAG
>ENA-UOOE01000612-UOOE01000612.1-fermentation-metagenome-genome-assembly--contig:-NODE-612-length-34105-cov-3.869134_pt1 | contig 34105 bp, 30 predicted proteins | sample MGYA00245776_ERZ724021 | MGnify/ENA primary metagenome ERZ724021 (study PRJEB28704, sample SAMN03018321) | fermentation metagenome | biome: anthropogenic terrestrial biome; feature: soil; material... | reverse complement strand
AATCCTTTACATTAAGATCTCTAATTTGCTCTTTTAAATATTCTTTTAGAGATTGTTTTTCGGATATAAAAGTGAAGGGGGATACTTCCTCATCTTCATTTCTAACTACATTGGAATGGTTATAATTATCAAACTCTAAATACTTTATTATTTCCTTATAATCTAAAGTATTTTCCTTGTTTTCCTCCCCATATTTCACTTCTAAAAGAGGATTTTCCTGCGTTTCTTTTTCTACTAATTTTTGCAATTCATAGGAGGATAGTTGCAATATCTTTACAGATAGCTGCATTTGTTGAGTCATTATTAACTTCTGTTCTTGAGATATAGATAAATTAAAATCCATATTCATATCACAACACCCTTTCATACTAATACATTATACCACCCATTTATTAATAGTATAACAAATGGAAGCCTTATTAATAATTATATCAAATGTTAGGGACTTTATGTTAAAAAAATAAGAATTGACGAAATAAATAAAAAAATGGAGGTAGAATTAAATTTCTAGCCTCCATACAGTAAAAACTTATCTATTATCCTTTTCATAAGGTACTCCATCAGCAGCAGGAGCTTGAGTTTTTCCAACAAAACCTGCAAGAACAAGCATTGTTAGTATATAAGGGAATGCTGCATAAAATTCTCCTGGAATAGTCCATCCAAAGCCTTTGGCAAAGAGTTGGAATGTATCAGCAAAGGCAAATAGCATGCATGCCCACATTGAGTTTATAGGTTTCCAATTTCCAAAGATCATAGCTGCTAGAGCTATAAATCCTCTTCCACTTACCATATTTTCTCTATAAAGATTCATAACGCCTATAGAAAGAGTAGCTCCTCCTAAGGCTGCTAATACTCCAGATAATATGACGCAAAGATATCTTATTTTATATACACTTATTCCTAAAGTGTCTGCAGCCTTTGGATGCTCACCTACAGATCTTATCCTCAATCCTAATGGTGTTTTATAAAGCACATAATTGGAAACAAAAACTAATATTAAGGCAATGAATACAAACCAGTTTAATTCTCCAAGAATAGGCCCTATAATTGGCACCTTTGCCATAGCCTCAGAAGGATAAGGCAGTGAGTTTACGACGCTTGTCTGGGAGTTAGTTTTAAAGATTTTCACTATTAAATAACTTGTTAAAGCACCAGCAAATACATTAATACCTACACCAGATACAACTTGGTCAGCATTTAGATTAATACTTAAATAAGCATGTATAGCTGCCATAACTGCACCAGATATAATAGCAAACAATATACCCATCCATGGGCTTCCAGTTGCGTAGGAACCGTATACTGCAAAAAATGCTCCTGTAGTCATTATGCCCTCAAGGGCTATATTTACAACTCCCGATTTTTCAGAAAATACTCCACCTAAAGCTGCAAATATTAAAGGTGTTGCGGACCTTAATGTAGCTGCAATAATTCCTGTTAAAGCTATATAAAATGAGCTATTCATTTACTAAAGCCCCCTTTTTTCTTCTATCTGCTATCTTTCTAAACATATACTCTCCTGCAATAAATAGGATTATTATACCCTGAATTAAGTATACTATAGTCTTAGGTATACCATAAAGCATTAATGTACCTGAACTATAATTTAATGCACCAAATAATATAGCAGAGAATATTACACCAATAGGATTGCTCTTAGCAACTAAAGCTACTGCAATACCGTCGAACCCAAAATTAGTAAATCCAAATAGCTGTATAGATTGCAGCTGAACTCCCATGGTGTGTGTAGCGCCGCCCATGCCGGCAATAGCACCTGATATAACCATAGCTAATATTATATTTTTCTTTATATTAATTCCACCATATTCCGCTGAAGAAGGGCTAAGTCCTACAGCTCTTATTTCATAACCTATAGTAGTTTTCCAAAGAAGTATATAAACTACTATAGCTAATGCTAATCCTATGAATAAGCTTACATTTAATCTATTGTTAGACCCTAAAAATCTATATAGCCTAGCGGATTGTTGTATTAAAGGTGTACTAGCTGAACTAGGCTTATGAAATGGTCCCATGACCAAATAATTGGTTAAATGCATAGCTATAAAGTTCATCATAATAGTATTAACAACTTCATTTGTTCCTACTCTAGCCTTTAAATATCCTGGAATCCCTGCCCAAACCATTCCTGCTAAAATTCCGCCGCCTAATGTAAGTGGTATATGAATAGGCGCTGGTATGCCAGGTATTAACCCAATCAAAGTAGCTACTGTGCTGCCCATAATAAATTGTCCTTCCACTCCAATATTAAAAAGACCTGTTTTAAAGGCTACTGAATGAGCAAGACCTGTGAAAATAAGAGGGGTTGAAAAAACTAAGGTTTCTATGAAATTAACCTTTGTTCCAAAGCTTCCTTTCCATATAGAGGTAAATAATAATTTTGCAGATGCAGTAAATCCAAAGTCTTTAGCCCACATTACAAAAAATATTGATATAAAAAGGGCTAGTATAATAGCTAATAGAGATATAAAAAAGCTTCTAAAAAGTGCTAACTTTTTTATATAATTTCCACTTTCCTTATTCATTATTTTTACCTCCCTTCTCGCCTTTATGCAAAGTTCCTCCTGCCATAAGTATTCCAAGTTTTTGTTCTGTAGCATCCTTAACATCCAATATATCTACTATTTCTCCATCGTATATAACAGCTATTCTATCTGATAATGCCATAACCTCATCCAACTCAAGGGATACTAGCAGTACTGCTCTTCCATTGTCTCTTTCTGCCACTAATCTTTTATGTATATATTCAATAGCTCCTACATCCAACCCCCTTGTAGGTTGAGCTGCAATTATCATATCCGGATCCTTTTCTATTTCCCTTGCTACTATAAGTTTTTGTTGGTTTCCCCCTGATAATGCGGAGGCATTTACATCTTCGTTAGGGGTTCTTATATCAAAGTTTTTAATTAGATTATTAACATGTTCTCTAATCTTTCCATAATTCATCATTATTCCTTTAGAATAAGGCGCTCTATGATGAATTCCTAAAATAGAATTTTCTAAAAGTGAATATTTAAGAACAAGTCCCCTTTTCTGCCTATCTTCAGGAATATGGCCTACTCCTGCATCTGTTATTTCTCTAGTAGTTTTCCCTGTAATATCCTCACCTTTTAAATAAACTTTTCCTTCAGTTGCCTTCCTTAATCCTACTATAGTCTCAATAAGTTCTGTCTGACCATTTCCATCTACTCCTGCTATGCCTAAAATCTCTCCAGCTTTTAGTTCAAAATTTATCCCTCTTAATGCTGGTAAACCTCTATGATCTAAAGCCTTTAAATTTTCTACTTTTAAAATTACATCTCCTATTTTAGGCTTATTTTTTTCCACTATTAAATTAACTTTTCTTCCCACCATCATTTCTGCAAGTCCGTCTATATCGGTGTCCTTTGTTTTAACAGTATCTATATATTTTCCTCTTCTTATTATAGTTACTCTGTCACTCATACTCATAACTTCCTTAAGCTTATGAGTAATAAGAATTATTGATTTACCTTCTTTAACTAAATTCTTTAATATTATTCCAAAATCCTGTATTTCCTGAGGTGTAAGCACTGCTGTTGGTTCATCTAGTATAAGTATTTCTGCACCCCTATATAGTGCTTTTAGTATCTCAACTTTCTGCTGTTGCCCAACAGTTATATCATCAATTACAGAATCAGGATCAATATTAAATCCATATTTATCTGCTAATTCCTTAGTATCCTTTTTAGCCTTTTCCATGTCTATGGATAAGGCTCCCTTTTTAGGTTCCTGTCCTAATACCATATTTTCTGCTATAGTAAAGTTATGAATAAGCATAAAATGCTGATGCACCATACCAATACCAAGACTTATAGCATCCTTAGGACTTTTTATTTCAACTTTTTTATCATTTATATATATTTCACCGGCTTCTGGCTGGTAAAGACCGTATAGTACATTCATCAATGTAGTTTTACCTGCTCCATTTTCCCCCAAAAGCACATGGATCTCTCCTTTTTCCAAGGTAAAATCTACATTATCATTAGCTACTGTGCCAGGAAAAACCTTTGTTATTCCTTTCATTTCTACAACATTTGCCATTTTAGTCCTCCCTCCCTCTTAATTAAGTTTGATTGTGTTTTATAAAAAGGCTAGATGCATAAGCACCTAGCCTCACAATTAACTAAATCTGAGGAGCTTTAAACTCTCTAAGCTCTTTTCTTGTTCCTGGTACCTTAAATTTATCTGCCTTTATAGCTGCTTTATATTTATCAGATAGTTCTAATGATTCTTTAGTAACTTTAGGGTTGATTGTTGGTGCTAACCCAACTCTGTCTTCTTTTATGCCAAGTACTTTATGTTCTCCACCTTTAAATGAACCATCTTTTACAGCATTAATTGTATCAATAACAGATGCTCCTACTTTCTTTTCCATGGAAACAAGTATTACATCTTTATATTCTGGTAATGCTGCTGCCTGGTCAGAGTCAACACCTATAGCCCATTTATTCATTTCTTTTGCAGCTTTAAATACTCCAAGACCAACTCCACCTGCTGCATGGAATATTATATCACAACCGCTGTTGTAAAGCATCTTAGCCGCCTCAACACCCTTTTGCTGATCAGTGAAAGAGTCAACATATTTAACATTTTTTCCTGGTGAAAGTTTATCTACATTGTCCCCTACAGGCATTAATAACTTTCCTGCTTCTGGATTAACAGACATAACACCAGCTACAAATCCTGATTCAAATCTATTTATAACGTCTCCTTCTTTACCGCCTATAAAACCAACCTTATTAGTTTTAGTCATTTTTCCTGCTATAACTCCGGCAAGGAAAGAGCCTTCTTCTTCTTTAAATGTTATTGACATTGTATTTGGAGTATCTACTACATCATCAATTATTAAGAACTTTTTATCTGACATTTGTTTTGATACATTTGTCATAGCTTGCTTCATCATATATCCGCAGCCTACAACTAGATCAGAGGCTCCTGCCATAGTCTTTAAATTTGGTTCATATTGTTCCTGCTGTTTTGATTCGATTGGGTTTACCTGCTCAATTCCTAAATCCTTTTCCGCTTTTGTTATTCCTTCATGAGCGGATTGGTTAAAGGACCCATCATTTATTCCTCCCTCATCTGTAACAAGACCAACTTTTAATTTTGTTTCCTGTTTTTCTGGTGCTCCAGCCTCAGGTTTCTTTTCTCCACCGCCGCAGCCTGCAAATAATGAAACTGTCATTACAGTGGCTGCTAGTAGAGCTAGCACTCTTTTTTTATTCATTTAATACCCCTCCTATAAGATTATAAAATAAAAATTTTAGTCAGTATTATAAATATTCTACAAGGATTAATAATATCCTTCTAAATAAGTTCACATAGTTCATATAATAGTAATAAATATATTATAACATACACATTTAAATTTATACGTAATCCTTTTCATAAATCATAGTTAAATTGGCAGCACAATAAATATAGACATATTCATTGTGCTGCCTGTATCTAGTTAATAATTCTCAATAAAAAATACTCCACAGGCATCCTTACCAGCATGAACCCCTACAACGCATCCAACTTCACATTCTATAAATGGAATTCCTTTTTCTCTTAAATTTTCTCTTAGACTGCTTAGAATATCTTTATTAGCTATGTGCGCTAATGCAACAGGCTCATTCTCTTTTATACCTGCCTTGTCCAAATACTCCATTATATATCTAATGGCTTTTTTACTACCCCTAACCTTATCTATAACTACCATTTCACCTTTATCTACGGCAAGTATTGGTTTTATGCCTAATACATTTCCAATTACCCCCGCGGTCTTAGATAACCTTCCGCCCTTCACTAAATTATTTAAATATGCAAAAGCTAATACACTTCTTATATGGGGTATGGCTTTTATTATTTCCTCTTCTATTTCTGCAATATTCGATCCTTTTTCTTTCAATCTAGCTGCTTTTAGAACCAATAATCCTAATCCTGAGGTTACATTTAAAGAATCAATAACCTTTATACAATCTGTTTCTAAGGTATCCCTGGCAATGCACGCAGACTGATAGGTTCCACTCATCTTTGATGATAAATGTATTGATATTATTTTATACCCATCATCTAAATATCTTTTATAACAATCCAAAAATCTTTGGGGATTCACTTGCGCTGTACCAGGGAATTCTTCTGAGTTGTCCATTTTTTCTAGCAATGTTTTTATATTTATATTTATCCCATCTGCGTAAGTATCTTCTCCGAAATTAACCAATAACGGTAAAACTTCAATATCATACTTTTTAACTATTTCCTTAGGTAGGTCTGATGTACTATCGGTTATTATCTTTACTTTCTCCATGCACTAAACCACTCCTACTTCATATTTGGAAAGTTCATTTGCCTTAATGCTTCATATGTAACTATAGCTACCGTATTAGAGAGGTTTAGAGATCTAGTTGTGGTATTTATCATGGGTACTCTTATGCATTTTTCAGGATCACTATTTCTTATTTCATCAGGCAGCCCAGATGATTCCCTTCCAAACACAATAAAATCTCCTTCTTTAAACTTTGCATGGTCATAATAATTATGACCATGAGTTGTGGAAAAATAAAAAGTCCCATCTTTATATTTATCTCTTAGTTCCTCATAGGATTCATATATTTCTATATCTAAATAAGGCCAATAATCAAGGCCTGCTCTCCTTAAATGTTTTTCATCCAAACTAAAGCCTAGAGGCTTTATCAAATGAAGTTTACAGTTTGTAAGTACACAGGTTCTGGCTATATTCCCTGTATTTTGTGGAATCTCTGGCTGAAATAATACTATATTTAAATTCAATTGTATACCTCCTTGTACTAATGCAATTAACTTGTTGAATTTGCATTCACATAAATATATTAACCTATTATACCGAAATAGTAAAGATACCAAGCCTGCACTATATAATTTACCATTTACATCTATATAATATAGTTAATTCTTCCTATAAAACAAATTTTTCTATAGCTTTTGCCACTCCATCCTCATCATTGGTATCTGTTATATAATCAGAACTTCTCTTTATCAGTTCATCACCATTACCCATAGCTACTCCAATTCCTGCAAATTCTATCATAGAAAGATCATTTTCGCTGTCACCTATACACATTATTTCTTCTCTGGTTAAATTATAAAAATCTGCAAGGATACCAACGGCATTTCCCTTTGACACTCCTTTAGCCATAACTTCTACATTATTCCTAAAGGAACTTACCACCTGTATTCCCTTTTCTTTTAATAATTCTTCTTTAATAAGCTTTAACTTTTCACAATCTTTATCTATCACTATACATTTTAATATTTCATTTTTATATTTCTTAAAGCTTTCATCCCAATCTGAAGTGATTTTGATGTTAACTCTTCTATCTTCAGGGAGAGTTTCATTCATTTTTGAATAAAATTTTGATGAATAAACTAATTTTTCTGTAAAAATACTATCATAAGTATTAAACTGAGCATACATATCATATTTTTTTGCCACATTAATAACTTTTTTACAATTCTCATATCCTAAAAGGGATTTGTATATAACTTTATCTGTATTCTTATCCCTTATATAAGCACCATTGGAAGCTATAACTGGTGTTTTAACTCCAATTAGATCTGCATAATAATTTGCTGATACAAATAGTCTCCCTGTACTTATTGCTACTTGCACGCCATTTTCTGATGCTTTCCTAATAGCCTCTAAGTTTCTCCTGCTTATCTCATCATTACTATTAAGTAATGTACCATCCATATCAATGCATATTAATTTACATGCCAATCCTCAACATTCCCTTCTTATTTTTTAACTACATATCTTATTATAACAGAAATAATCATATTTAATTTTTAAATTTCTTTTACTTATTGCTTTCAATATAATTGATTATGCCTTTGGCAATGTTTTCACCTGTGTTTTTCAATATATTTTCATCCTGCAGTTTTTTTCTATCCTCTTCATTAGTTATAAATCCACATTCTACTAGAGCGCAAGTAAAATTGCTATATCTTAATACTGCTATATTTTGTCTTAAAACTCCTCTATTATACCATGTCCCATCTTTGGTATTTTCACTTTGTATACTTTTAGCCAGTTCCATTCTTTCCTCCTTTTGAAATCCATTGGGGTCATAGTAATATGTACTTATGCCTTTATATTTACTTTCCTTGAAGGAATTTACATGGATTGATACAAACACATTAGGTCTTATATCATTTACAAAATTACCTATTTCCTTTAAAGGAATTAATTTGTCCTCTTCTCTTGTCATTAATGCATTAAATCCTTTATCCTGAAGATATTGTCTTGTATAAAATGCTATTTTTAAATTTATATCCTTTTCATATAAGGCTCCTATATTTGTACCCTTATCTGCTCCACCATGGCCTGGGTCAATGACTATTATTTTATTCAAATCTTCATTTATTTTTTCATTTTTTTTAAACTGCTTGTCCATATTTTCCTCATTTAATTTTTTCTTTTCCCCTAATACAGTACTAGGCTCCTGTGCTGCAAATATATGTTTATTGAATTTTATATCATAATTTACAAATAATGCCATCAGTAAGGTAAAAAAAATGCAAGAAATTAATATTCTTTCCTTGTTCTTTCTTCTCATAGTCTTCACTATCCTTTTTATATTATATTTTTTTATGGTGCGGGTAACAGGACTCGAACCTGCACGGTTTCCCGCTAGAACCTGAATCTAGTGCGTCTGCCAGTTCCGCCATACCCGCATTACATTTTTTCTATTTAGATGTTAATTATTATATCACACATTTAGAATATTTTATATATGCTATATAGATTATTATTTACCTAAATTTAAAAATTTCACCACATAGTACTTACCTTTTCCCTGATTTTCTTTAATATATTTTTCTGTAAATTTATAAAGTTCTTCTTTTTTATTATATTCTACTGTATCTTCTTTTTCTCCATAAAACTCTTTATAAACATACTCCACTAATTCTTCCATCTTAAATCTTAAGGATATATCCTCTATGCTTTGAATAAATTCCTTTTCTCCTTGACTTTCATCTTTATATATACCTATAGTTCTTATTCTTTTAATTATATATAAATATAAAGGTATTATACTCTTAGACTTAATTATTTTTCTTTTATTCCTAATTATCATTAATATTCTTGCTATTATCAGAAGAATTATTAATAATAACAAACTTAATAGATATGCCCAATAACTTTTTTTCTCATTCTTTACTTGTTCCTTATTTATGATATCTTCTTCAGTTTTCTTTACATTATTCCTATTTGTTTCCTGTGGTTGTGTATCTTCATAGGCTTCCTTTTTCCTCTCTTCCTGCTGAGCCCTTTCTACTTCCTCAGGGGCTGAAGGTACTGTATCCAATATAGACCAGCTGTTACTTATGGGGTCAATTAATATTTCTGCCCAGGCATGGGAATTTTTATTTGATACTATAAAAAGTCCATCTGCATCCTTATCATAGGTCATATTAAATCCTTCCACATATCTAGCCGGAATTCCCGCTATTCTACACATTACAGTGGCAGCAGTGGCAAAATATGTACAGTAACCTTTTTTTTCAGTAAATAAAAAGTTATCTACAAATTCCTTTCCCTCTGGTAATTGTTGTACCTGCAAGGAATATTTATAATTTTTATGAAGATAGTCATAAATTTTAAATACCTTTTCTCCGGGATCCTTTTCTCCACTTGTAATATTATCTACCAAATCAAATACTCTTTTAGGAATATTATCAGGTAATTGTAAATATACATTATACTGTTTAAATTTTTCTGGTTCTAAACTTAATGAATGCTTATACCCATAATCCATTATGGTGGTAATAATATTTTTTTTACTATCTATGTTATCAGATATAACAGAATACTTTAAATCATCATTGTAAAATTTTACAGTGTATTCTTTGTGAGTGTCATTAGAAGTTACAAAATTATTGTCTTTATCATAAAACACCTTTTCTCCCTTTATATTTATATTGGTAGCATACATAGGTGCAAATAAGGTAGAAGTGCTAATATAATCAGGATAAATTGTGATATAATCTATCTTTGACTCTCCAACTATAGATAAAGAATTACTACTTTTGGGATCTAGTATTGAGCTGTCCTTATTTATTCTTCCATAATTGTTTTGTACACCCTTCCATGAAAAGCCATCATAGTATTCCTTACTAGTCCCTCTTAAATAATATGGTCTATCTGCTTTTACTTTAAAAACCTGCTTATTGTCAATAGTAATGGGCCCTCCTAGCTTTGTATCTGTATTGTTATAACCTGAAGAACTAAGATTATATACATTTTTTATGTCTCTTCTATTAATTGAAAACTTATTAATAAATTCTTCCGATTTTTCCTTATTATATTTTCCCTGAATTTCCTTAGGCAGAAAGCTCTGTACTCCAGATATTAGAAAGCCTAGTATTACTATATACAATAGTATTTTATTATAAGCTATGGATATGCCTACACCACTGCTTTTTAATTCATCTATACTCCTTATATAACTATTTATAGAATAGGTAATTATACTTATAAGAATAAAATAGAATGTATACTTTTTTACTGTTTCTGTATACCCATAATTCCAAAAAAACAGCATGGAGGATACAGTTACAAGTAATATGCAATTAGGGAATACTTTATCCCCAATCCACAATATTAAAACTATTAATAAAGGAATTGTAAAGATAAATAATAGTTTGAGTTGATAAAAATATGTAGTTTCTCCATTATATATATTATTATTTAGATCCATTACATATTTTATATTTAACTTAAATATCTGGGTAAAATAATCCATATTAAAATATACCCATAGCCCCATGGATAAAATCATAAGAAAAGTAAATAAAAATTTGTGCAAAGGTCTTTTTAACAAAAATCTATACAAATAATATATCATTGCAGCTAAAATGAAGAGAAAGTTAAAAAATACATAAGAAAAATTATTTATTTTAAAACATTTCTCCATAACCCTCATTATAAAAAATATATTTACATAGGTTAAAGATACATAAATTATATTCTTTTTGAAAGTTTCCATAATATATCCTTTCCTTAATTGATATTACAGCTATTAACCAAGGGCTTCATTAAAACTTATACATCTTATATCCATTTCTTTTAATATAGATATTTTCTCAAGATCCTCAAAATTCGTTATAGAATAAAATGCCATAACCTTATATCCTAATCTTTTCAAAGATATTAAATTATCCTTCATTTTTTCGTTTATTTTAGGAGTCATAATAGCTATAGAGCTGCCTCTTTCTACTTTTCCTAAATTATCTATAATAAATTTAGAAAAATCCCTTTCTCCTTCACTTTTGTGTATTAGTAAATATTCCATTAATTCATAAAAGTCATCCCTTGTTCCAATATAAAAACTTTTACTTTCACGATTACAGATATGAAGGTTAGTTTTTATACCTCTAACCCTCATCATATTGATTAATGAAACACATAGATCTATTAGCTCTTCTTCCTTCTCTTTTCCTTTCCCACTAAAATAATCATCTTTATTCATATTTAAAAAAACATTAGATTTTTCTCCAGTAACAGTGTCGAAATTCTTTATATATAATTCTCCATGCTTGGCACTTACCTTCCAGTTGATTTTTCTTAGGCTGTCTCCTATTCTATATTTTCTCATGTCACTAATAGAATAATCCTCTTTAATATTGCCCTTTTCATTTACCATACCATTTAATACATCTTCACCATAGGAATTAAATTTTTCTAGAGAATATATTTTAGGATATACTTTAATTATATTTTCCTTTTTTATGTTTTTTTCAAAATTAAAAAGTGAAAATATATCCCTTATGTGTAGCTTAATTTCTCCAAAATTATATATACCCCTAGTAAAAAATTTTACTTTAACACCTAACCTTCTATTTTCATCTATTCCTAAACTCAAAACTAATCCTTTGTAATCCTTATCTAGTTCATAAAAAACTTTATTATTTATTTCTATATAAGGTATAGGCAAAATACCATAATTCTTAACTACTGTAATAACTTCCGTATCTTCAAAAGTAGTAAAAATATTCCTATTAAACTTTATATCTACTGCTACATTTCTTATAGTTGCTAATAAATATACTAAAGAGAAAATTAAAGTACATAAAAATCCATAGAAAATAGAATAGGGTAAATTTCCGCCTTCCAAATAAGCATAAATAAATGAAATTAAAAGCATAATTAAAAACTTTTTATTTATTATTTTAATCATATTCTATCAGCCTTTATTCTTGGCACTGGTAAAATTCTTAATATATCCTTAATTACCTCTTCCCCAGTATTATTATTAGCTCTTCCATAAGGAGATATTATCACCCTATGACTTAAAACAGATACTGCATTTTCTTTTACATCTTCTGGTACAACATAATCCCTTCCATTTATAACGGCTGAAGCTTGAGATATTCTTAAAAGAGCTAGGCATGCCCTTGGGCTAATACCCAACGATAGGCATTTATTATTTCTTGTGGCCTCAGCTATGTTTACTATATAAGAATTTATTTCATCTGATACATGGACATCTCTTACCTTTTTCTGTAATTCAATAATATCCTTAGCTTCTGCTACACTATTTATACTTTCCAATGGATCATAATTTCTATATATTTTCAACATTTTACTTTCATACATTTTTTCAGGATATCCTACATTTACTTTAATCATGAATCTATCTAATTGAGCTTCAGGCAAAATAAAAGTGCCTTCATATTCTATAGGATTTTGGGTAGCCAATACTATAAATGGTTCTTCTAATTTATAGGTTTCGTTCCCCTCTGATACCTGCTTTTCTTCCATGACCTCTAAAAGTGCAGATTGTGTTTTAGGAGAAGTTCTGTTTATCTCATCTGCTAATACTATATTTGAAAATATTGGGCCTTTTTTAAACTCAAATTCCATAGTCCTTTGGTTATAAATAGATATACCTAGAATATCTGAAGGAAGTAAATCTGGAGTAAATTGTATCCTTTTATAGGACAGATTTAAAGATTTAGCCAAAGCCTTTACTAAAGTAGTTTTCCCAACTCCAGGTACATCCTCTATAAGTATATGTCCATTGGCGATTATACCTTTTATTATGTTATAAATTTCATATTCTTTTCCTATAACTACCTTGTCAATGTTATAAACTATATCTTTTATTAGCTCCCTTTCTCCCATTATTTCACACCTCCTTCAAAATCTTATAGATATTATACACCAAAAAATTCAAAAAAGGTTGTACATTATCTGTGTAATGCACAACCTTTCTTTATTTTTTCTTAGTTCCTATTTTTATCAATCCTTCTACTGGTTTATAGAAATCATTAGATATAAGTTCTTGATTAATTAATTTACCATTTTCATAGGAATTTTTATATACCTTTACCTTAAATCCTGCATAAGGCTTTTGTACTACTTCTTCAGTCCCTGATGGGAGATTTGCATCATTAATTGTTTTTGTAGTAGTTTGTATTTGAGCATAGACGTCATTAGTGATATCATAAGTTCTACTTGCTAAAGCTGAATTTGAATAAACACTAAATGTAACGTCTCCTCCACCAGTACTTCCCTCAATATATACTGGGTAAGGCAATGTATTTTTAAATTTGTAATCTATATTTTCCCAATCAACAGTGGCATCTCTTCCTAAAGGTACATAACTTGAAGGTAAAGTATGATGTGCCCTTTCTGTAGCCTTTATATTTGATTTAAGTACAGCATTATATAAAGTTGAAGATACCTGACATATCCCTCCTCCAAGACCAGAATCCACTTGATTTCCTATTATAACTGGAGCAGCTTGATATCCTCTTTCTTCAGTCCTTTCTCCTACTACACCATTAAAACTAAATACATCACCGGGCATCAATACTGTACCATTGATACTTTTTGTTGCAATTTCAATATTATTAGCTCTCTCAGAAGAGGATATAGAACCATATTGAGTAGAGAAAGAAGATATTAAATTATTTATACTGGATAATTTATCTTCAGTTATATGAGGCTTTATTTCTTCTATTGGTGCTTCTATTACTATATCTTTTTCAGTATTACCATCAATTTTACCTAGTGCTTCCTGTTGAAGTTTGTCTTTATTTAACCTTTTACCTACTTTCCCTGGGATTACATCAAACCCGCCCCCTGCTCTGCTAATTTTAGCGTTTTGCGGTTCTTTATTTATATCCTTTTCAATATTTGCTATAAGATCCTTTATGGGTTTTTCATCATAGGTAAATTTCATCAATTTAAATATTTTTTCATTTGGATGTTTTATTAATTTATACTTGCTGTATAAACTCAAATTTTTACCATAGGAATAAGCCTGCTGAAGAACTTTATCCACATCATAATTAGCATTAATCTTGTCAAAAGTTAAGGTGTACTTTTTATCTGGAGTATTTATAATTAATTTTTTGCTAAGTATTTTATTGATATATTGCTGTTTTATAGCTTTTTTGCCTTCTTCAAGGCTTTTCCCAGATAAATCCACATCTTCAACTTTAACTCCTGGATAAAATAAGTTGTTGTAATGCTTTACATAATTATATGCATAGCTTATTCCTGCTGAAACAATTCCTGATAAAACTATAAATAAAGAAATAAATATTATTATAAGTCCCTTTTTTTTAGATTTGAATATTTTTTTTCTTACCATATGCATCACCTCACAATCTATACTCATTAATTATACTATACAAGCAATTATTTATACAATAATTGTACAATTTTTATGACATGAAAGTTTTTACTGTGGTAGAATATACATGTAAAACTGTAAAGGAGTGATGTTCATGAAGTATAACGATGAAAAAATCAAATATTATCTTAACAATATTTTAACTATTCCAAGTCCTAGCGGATTTACCGAAAAAGTAATGGACTATATCAAAGAAGAATTATATATATTAAATGTTCCTTACTCAGTTACCAATAAAGGTGCTGTTGTAGTTACATTGGAGGGAAAAAACAAAGACTATGAAAGGGTTTTTTCTGCCCATATCGATACTTTGGGGGCTATGGTTAAATCCATAAAGTCTAATGGATGTGTTTCTTTCCTTCCAATAGGCGGCTTTATGATGAACTCTATTGAAGGAGAAAATTGTACTATTGAAAACCTTTATGACAAAAAAATTACCGGAACAGTTCAAAGCACTAAACCTTCTGTTCATATAAGCGGGGATGAGGCCCGTGAATTAAAAAGAACTCCAGAAAATATGGAAATAGTTCTCGATGAAAAAGTATTTTCTAAAGAAGATACAAAAAATCTTGGTATAGAAGTTGGAGATTTTATATATTTTAATACAAGAACTGTCTTTACTCCTAATGGTTTTATAAAAAGCAGATATCTAGATGACAAAGCCAGTGCTGCCATACTTCTTTATGCAATAAAATATTTAGTTGAAAATTCTATAGAGCTTCCTTATACTACTAGCTTCTTTATAAGTAATTATGAAGAAGTAGGGCATGGTGCCTCTGCTGCTCTTCCTAAGAATACAAAGGAATTTATATCTGTAGATATGGGTGCTCCTGGATTAGATCAAAATTCTTCTGAATATGCAGTATGTATATGCGCTAAGGATTCTTCTGGTCCATATGACTTAGAGTTAAGAAAAAAACTAGTAAGTATATGTAATAAAAATACTATACCTTATAAAATAGATATATATCCATATTATGGTTCTGATGCCTCTGCTGCTTTGCGTGCAGGCTGGGATATTAAAACTGCATTAATTGGAACAGGAGTCTTTGCTTCCCATGGATATGAAAGGACACATATGGATGGTATTTTAGCTACTTTAGATTTGATAATTAAATATTGTCAAGCAGAATAACTTTAAAAGCCTTGCAAAACGCAAGGCTTTTCCATATATAATTATTTTTGTCCATATCTATTATTATAGTACTCAATCATTTTTTGAGCATCTTCTGTACTTAGAAGATTTATATGTCCTAATATCTTGGCGCATATAAGTATTTTAGCACTTTTCTCTATTAACACACAGGATTTATAAGCATCTAACATAGTTTTTCCAATTCCTATTGCTCCATGATTTTTAAGTAGTGCTCCATTTCTATCCTTAAGAGCTTCCACAGCGTAGTCAGCTAATTCATCGCTACCAGGAAGGGCATATTTCGCTACTCTTATATCCCCACCTATATGCTGAACCATATCCTCTACCATCATTGGTATGGTAATCCCTGCAACAGCACAAGCCGTAGCACAAGTACTATGAGTGTGAATTATAGCATCTACATTATTAATAGATTTATATATCTTTATATGCATTTTTAATTCAGATGTAGGATTCCTATGTCCTTCTACTATATTGCCTTCTCCATTAACAATAACCAAGTCTTCAGACTTAGTTTTTTCATATTCCATTCCTGATGGAGTTACAAGATATAGCTCTTCACCATTTTCACAGTGTAGTCTCATACTTACATTTCCCCAGGTTCCCACTATTAACTGTTCATTATATAGCCTTAATGACATATCCACTATTTGCTTTTTTTCTTCTTCAAACACATTGTTCACTCCTTTTTTTAGTTAACAGTTTAAAAGTGCTTAGCACTTTTTATAGATATGTTGTAAGGAGGCTTTAATATACCTACTTCTGTTATTATTCCCGTTATATATTCATTGGGTGTTACATCAAAGGCTGGATTAAAGGTATCAATTTCATCAGGCGCTATCTTTTGTCCAAAAAGTTCCCTTAATTCTTTTTTATCTCTTTCTTCTATTACTATTTCTTCTCCAGATTTTAAATTCATATCTATTGTGGATAGTGGTGCTGCTATATAAAAAGGAATATTGTGGGCCTTAGCAAGAATAGCCAGGGAGTAGGTTCCTATTTTATTTGCTGTGTCTCCATTAACGGTTATTCTATCTGCTCCTGTAATAACTAAGTCTATCTTATTAAGTTTCATAACGTACCCTGCCATGTTATCAGCTATTAATGTAGCTGGTATATGTTCCTTTACTAATTCCCAGGCTGTTAACCTTGCTCCTTGCAAAAGAGGTCTAGTTTCATCCGCATACACATGGATGTTTTTACCTGAATAATGAGCATATCTTATTACACCTAGGGCAGTACCATACCCTGCTGTAGCTAATGCACCTGCATTACAGTGGGTTAATATATTAGCTTCATAAGGCACAATATCATTCCCGTATTTTCCTATATTCTTATTACATTGAACATCTTCTTCATATATTAAATTTGCTTCATCCAAAAGTTTTTCTTTAATTTCATTTTGTGATAAATCTTTAATAGTATGTAGCTTTTTCTTCATTCTATCTAATGCCCAAAATAGATTTACTGCTGTTGGTCTTGTAGCAGCTAATTCTTCTATGGCTTTATCTATAAATTCTAAATATTGTTCTTTATTGTTACTTATATTTTTCCCTTCTATGGCTGCTAATACTACTCCATAAGCTGCAGATACCCCTATAGCTGGTGCTCCTCTTACTGCTAATGTCTTTATAGCCTTAACTAATTCTGAGTATCTTTCACAAACAACATACTCCTCCTTAATAGGAAGCTTTGTACAGTCAATAAGGATAAGTTTATCATCTTTCCATTCTATAGTTTTTACTTCTCCCATAATTTTTCCCCCTATTATAGTGCTTTTATTTAATTATAGCATTTAAGCATGTAAATTCCATTGAGTTTATTAATAATAATGTTAAATCATTGTTCAATGTTCAAATATGCATTGAAAATATAACATCTTTTTATACTCATCCAAAAGCTTACCAGATTCATAGGATAGATTGGGAAAGGTTTTTATTAATTCTTCTTTGTCAATTTCATCTTCTAAATATTTTACAGCTGTATTAATCAAATTTATTCCTTTATTAATTCCCTCCATATATAATTGTTCTGCATCTCTATAAGTTACTTCTTCTAAATAACAAGGATGATTCCACTTTTTATGTTCTTTATTCAAATAATCCAAGTCATCCACTATCCTCCTTGGATATATGAATATTCTAGCTTTATTTTTCTTTTTAATTATGGCTTCTCCAATAGCAAAAATTATATTCTTTATCATATTAGGCTCAGTTAAAAATTTAATGCCACTTTTCATATCCTTATAACAATAATTTATTAGGTAACTTTTTATTTCTAAATTATATACATGATATAAAGAATCAGAATATACTTCATCTATTATTCTTGGTACATTTTTACCTAAATTAACTTCACTATATAGAGTTGTGTGATATGCAGATGCTCCTCTTTTATTTTCTAATTGTATAATACCTATAATCTTCTCTAATTGTTTATGATAAAGATCATATTTCTTTGTTTCTGGTGAATCTGCATGATATACTCCTCCAAAGTAATATATAAAGGGATGCATAGATGTATCTAATGCATAATGGGTAATATATCCTAATACATAGGAAAGTAACATATTGTATTCTTCATCGTACCTCAACTGCTTCAATTTATCTATAAGATATACAATAAAATCTCCTGTTTTATCAGTATGGAGACGCTGTCCCAATTCCTTTTTAACCCTATTATGTTTACTAGGTATTAAATTACAGTAATAAAGAAATATATCTGGTCCTTGAGATCCACATTGGTAGAATTTTATATATCCTTCTAATATGCTTCTATATCTACTACTTTCTATACCTTTTATTATTTCATTTGATGCCAAAATATGTGTCCATGCGTCCGGCATATTTACCCCTCCCGCCTAAATTACAGTTTTGTTTTTATAATTCTCACTTGATGCACTTATTATGCAAGGAACACGATAAAAAAATGTAATGCACTTTTTTAAATAATAAATAAAAAAGAATAAATAAGGAGGATTTTCTTCCGCTGCCCTACAGAAAATCTTTAATTTTAATAATTAAAAATTTTTCGTAATGTTAATGAAGAAAAATTATCCATATTTATTCTCTATTCTTTATTCTATATTAATTATATTACCAGTTTCCAGAAGAACCTCCGCCGCCGGAAGAACCTCCTCCAAAACCTCCGAAGCCCCCGCCACCAGAGGAACCTCCTCCAAAGCCACCACCGCCGCCGAAGCCTCCAAAGCCGCCTCCTCCTGGGCCGCCGCGGCCACCTCTTCCTCCACGGCCTCCTCTGCCATTCCAGAATGAATCCCAGAATAAGAAGCCTAATAATTGTCTAGTAACTCTGCCTCTATTCAATACTAAATCAATTATAAATAATAATAGTAGTATTTTAGCAATAAGCCCTCCATTTGAAGACTTATTCTCTTGCTGCTGTGGCAAACTAACTTTATCATTTTTTTCTAGCTTTACATTGTATTCCTTAGCTATAGCATCTGCAAAAGCTGAATATGATTCCTTTATTCCCTTATCATATTCTCCCTTTTGAAACGCTGGTTTAAAAAGGCTTTCCATTACCTGATCAGTATATATATCTGGCACAGCTCCTTCTAAACCATAACCTACCTCTACCCTTCTCATTCTATCCTGCATAGAAACTAACATAAGAAAACCATTATTCTTTTCCTTTTGACCTATACCCCATTGTCTAAAAAGAGTAGTGGCATAGGTTTCTATATCATATTCTCCAAGGGAGTTAACAATTACAACTACTGATTGAGCCCCTGTTTTATCCTCTAGTTCTTTTCCCACAGATACTATATATTCCTTTGTTTCCGGGCTTAATACATTAGCATAATCATTTACATATTTTAAGTTTGTAGGCTTTGGTATATCCATTTCTGCTTTTACTGGAAAAGCAGAAACTATTAATATAAAAAATAGTAACCCTAAAAATCTTTTTAATTTTTTCATGATTATTTACCCACATTAAAATCTACTTTTGGTACTTCTTTTGCTCCTTCACTTGCCTTATAATATGGCTTTTCCTCAAATCTAAAAATTGATGCCACTATAGAACTAGGAAATTTTCTAATAGCAGTATTGTATTCATCTACGGCACTATTATAATCTTTTCTAGCTACATTAATTCTATTTTCTGTTCCCTCTAACTGTACCATTAATCCCCTGAAATTTTCATTGGATTTAAGTTCAGGATAGTTTTCCACTACCATAAGAAGTCTTGAAAGAGCATTAGTTAATTGATTATCAGCATTGGCTTTATCTGTTACATTTGTAGCTCCACCAAGTTTTGCTCTGGCATTAGCTATATCGGTGAATATGTCCTTTTCCTGTTTTGCATAGCCCTTCACTGTTTCCACTAAGTTTGGAATTAAATCAGATCTTCTTTGGAGGTCACTATCTATATTTGATTCTGCTCTTTTTACCTTTTGGTCTAAAGATATCATTTTATTATAACTAGATACTATTGGTGCAATTAATACTATTAATATTCCTATTACTATTAATACATTCCTTAAAGTCTTGCTCACTTAAAATCACTCCTTAATTTTGCTTATAAAATATTATACACTATTGTACTTTATGAAGATATACCCTTTCAAGCTATATAATATATATTTAATAATAATTTAATATTGTGATAGAATTGTGTTGTAAATACTTTGTTTTATAAAAATTTATACAAGGAGGTCTTAATTATGACTGGTGAAATAATTGCAGTAGGAACTGAACTATTATTGGGAGATATTTTAAACACTAACGCTCAATATCTATCTAGAAGATTAGCGGATATGGGTATATTCATTTATCATCAATCCGTAATAGGGGATAATGGTGAAAGAGTGCGACAAGAATTAGATTTAGCATTTAAAAGATCTGATATAGTTATAACTACAGGTGGTCTAGGTCCTACTAAAGATGATTTAACTAAAGAAATAGCCGGAGAATACTTCCATAAAAAAATGATCCTTCATAAAGAATCCTTAGATTTACTAGAGGAATATTTTAAAAAGCAAAAGAGAGAGATAAGTGAAAATAATAGGAAACAAGCTTATTTCCCTGAAGGTTCTATAATCCTTCCTAATGATTATGGTACAGCACCAGGCTGCATAGTAAATGAAAATGGTAAGATATTAGTACTGCTTCCTGGTCCACCAAAAGAAAATATTCCTATGTTTGAAAACTATGTTGTGCCTTATCTTCAAAGATTTAGTAAGGACACATTGGTATCTAAAACCCTTAGAATATGCGGCATGGGAGAATCAACTGTAGTGACAAAAATAGGTCATATTATTGATAATCAATCTAATCCAACAGTAGCTTCCTATGCTAAAGAAAATGAAGTAACATTAAGAATAACTGCAAAAGCTAAAACTAAGGAAGAAGCATGCTCTTTAATAGCTCCTATAGAAAGAGAAATTAGATATATATTAGGAGAAAATGTCTATGGAGTTGATGAAGATTCTTTAGAAAGTGTAATAGGGAAAATGCTTATTGATAATAATTTAACTATAGCTGTAGCAGAATCCTGTACAGGAGGACTTTTATGTGGGAGGCTTGTAAACTATCCTGGTATTTCAAGAGCACTTATAGAAGGTAATGTTACCTATAGTAATGATGCAAAAGTTAGAAGATTAGGAGTTAGACCAGAAACTTTACAAATGTTTGGAGCTGTAAGTAAGGAAACTGCTGCAGAAATGGCACAAGGTGCAGCAAGAACTTCTGGAGCACATATTGGCATTTCAACTACTGGCCTTGCAGGCCCTGGGGGTGGAAGTGCAGAGAAACCTGTTGGACTTGTTTATGTTGGTCTTTATATGGATGGAAAAGTCTATGTTAAAGAGTTAAATTTATCTGGAGATAGGCAGTCCATAAGGAACAGAACTGTTACTATTGCATTGGACTTCTTAAGAAGAAAACTTATTTCAAATAGTAAATAAAAAATAAATTAGGTAAGAACTATTACTTCTTAGCTCTTACCTCTTACCTCTTACCTCTTACTTATCTACAAATTAGTTTGCTTAATTTATTCTTTATTCTTTATCCTCTGGGTTGTCTGCTCCAGCAAAGTATTCACAATATGGAGCTACAGGACATTTTTCACAATCTGGCTTTCTAGCCTTACAGATATTTCTACCATGCCATATTAAATAATGGTGAGTATCACTCCACATGTGTTTAGGTATATTTTTCATTAATTCTTTTTCCACTTGCTCCGGAGTTTTACCTTTAGCTAATCCAATTCTATTAGACACTCTAAAAACATGAGTATCTACCGCTATAGCAGGTATGCCAAAAGCATTAGATAAAACCACATTGGCAGTTTTTCTTCCTACACCAGGTAATTTATTTAGCTCCTCCATGGTTTTAGGTACCTTACCATTATGTTCACTTAATATAATCCTTGAAGTTTCTAATATATTTTTGCTTTTATTCTTATAGAAACCGCAACTTCTAATTTTTTCTTCTAACTCTTCTTCTGAAAGAGTCACCATCTTTTCTGGGGTATTATATTCCTTATACAAATTCTCTGTAACTACATTTACTCTTTTATCTGTACATTGAGCAGATAATATAGTAGATACAAGTAATTCATAAGGAGAATTAAAATTTAAAGCACATTTAGCATTAGGATAAGTTTCACTTAATATTTTCAATACTTTATTTATATTCTCTTTGTTCATATTTTATAAACTCCTTGATATTCTTTAGGTAAAAGTGCTGCTATACTTCTCATCATATAATTTAATATTCTATCTTCATAATGATGTTTTTCTTCATCTTCTTCTTTTTTGGGCATATCTAAGCTTTTACCTATAGTAACTTTTACATCTGCATATTGGAATTTTTCTTTCTCCATGCCTTCTTCATTTATTGGAAGCAGCTTTTCTGTACCGGCTACAGACATGGGAATTATAGTAGCCCTTGATAGTTTCTGTATTAAAACTACTCCCTTTTTACCTTCTATCATACTACCTGATCTGCTTCTAGTCCCTTCAGGGAAAATCAGTATATTATTTCCATGTTTTAAAGTTTTTATTATATTAGATATAGAACCCTTATCTGCTGTATTAGGCTTAATGGATATAGTTTTAGTCATACTCATACCTAGACTTGTAAGAGGATTATATGAAAGTTTTACTCCGGCCACAAAAGTGATGTCTTGGTCTTTTAAAACATTATTTATAACTAATGCATCAGAGTTGCTTAGATGATTACAAATAAATAATATTGGTCTTTTTATATCCTTTAAGTTTTCTAAACCTTTTACTTCTATATTTGCATACTTTTTAATATAATTATTTAAGATTTTTTCCGAAAGAAAGACTACAAGTCCCTTTGGAAGATGAGATATAATCTTAACCACAGTAGGAGAAATCATAAACCGCTCCACCTTTCATAAAACAATGTATACTTAAATTATAGTTTGTGCAATTGTAAAAGTCTACTATAATAATCCTTTACATAAGGTGAATTAAAGTGCTTTACTCCCACCTTATAGTTTTCTGCTTTTTCAAATACATTTATTAGAGCATTTCTTATAAGAATGTTCTTTCCCCTCCATCCACAGGAAGTTAATGCATATTTATCCCTGAAGGTTTTATTATCCATATTAATTAATTCTTCTATATTTACTTCCTCCATAAATGGGAAGGGCTCAAATGCTTCTATAGTAGATAAGCTTGCCTCTTTGTTATATGGACAAACCCCTTGGCAGGTGTCACAGCCAAAGAGTCTTCCCTGCAATTTATGAAACCAACTATTCTCTATATCCTTCTTTTGCGTTATATATGATAAACATATATTAGAATTATTTTCATGTTCACCTATTGAATTAGTTGGACATGCTTTCAAACATAAATTACATTCCCCACATTTACGCCTTAAAGGATTATCTTCATCTAATTCTAAGTCCGTAATTATTTCTCCTAGGAAAACATAAGAGCCATATTTTTCAGTTATAAGCATATTATTTTTACCTATAAATCCTATTCCACAAAGGCTAGCTATATATCTTTCAGGCAAAGCATTACTATCTACAAAATACTTAGCTTTTCCTCCTAAAAACTCTATAAAAGCACAGATTTTTTTTAAATGCTCGGTAACTACTAAATGATAGTCCCTACCCATAGTATACTTAGAAAAATAAAACTTATTATTGAAATTTTTATTAAATACATAAGGAAAGGCAATGGATATTATTGCCTTTCCTTCTCTCATATAAATATCAGGGTTTATTCGCTTTTGGATATCCTTTTCCTCAAATTCATTTTCTTGTCCCTTACTTTTTCTTAAATAAAAATATTCTTCTAATCCTTTAAATTTTCTACAGGAAGTAAATCCAAGGTTATCTAATCCTAAACTATTACAATATTTAATTATTTTTTCTTTGTTGTCCATATCCTCAACTCCATTAAAATCCCTTTGCTATTGTTCTATACTCATTCATCTCTATTACTTCGTTATTATTACATTTAACCACCTTAGCTGGTATACCTACTGCTGTGCAATTAGCAGGTATATCCTTTAATACTACTGCATTAGCTCCTATTTTAACATTATCTCCAAGATTTATGGGCCCTAATACTTTTGCTCCACTTCCTATTATTACATTATTGCCTACAGTAGGATGTCTTTTCCCTTTATTTTTACCCGTACCTCCTAAGGTTACTCCATGATACATAGTTACATTGTCTCCTATTTCAGCAGTTTCCCCTATAACTACTCCCATACCATGGTCTATAAATAAACCTTTGCCTATTGTGGCTCCTGGGTGTATCTCTATACCAGTAAAATGTCTTGATATCTGAGATATAAGTCTTGCCATAAAGAATAACTTGATTTTGTAAAAAAAATTAGCTATTCTATGATTTATTATAGCGTGAATGCAAGGGTAAAGTAGAAAAACCTCTAGTCTATTTCTTGCTGCAGGATCATTTTTCATTACATTATCTATATCATATTTTAAATTCTTAAACATACTAACCTCCAATTTTAATAACATTTAACAATCTTTAATTATTCATATATTCCTGTAGATAAGTATTTTTCTCCTCCATCTGCAGCAACAGTTACTATTTTTTTCCCTTTTCCCAATGCCTTAGCCAAGGTTATATTAGCACCAGAAGATATTCCCACTAGTATTCCTTCTTCTCTCCCAACAAGTTTTGCATATTTGAAAGCTTCTTCATCTGAAACTGTTATTACCTTATCTACTATTTCCTTTTTATATATGCTTGGTATAAAGTTAGCCCCTATTCCCTGTATGCCATGAGGTCCAGCTTCTCCCCCTGATAATAAAGGTGATTTAGCAGGCTCTATGGCTATTACTTTTACATCCTTTTTTACTTCCTTTAATCTTTTGCCTATACCTATAAGAGTCCCCCCTGTACCTACAGAGGCTAAAAACATATCTACATCAGGAACATCCTTTAGGATTTCTTCCGCAGTAGTTTTATAATGCTTTTCTGGGTTTGCTTCATTATCAAACTGTTGTGGTATATAAAAGCCTTTTTTGCCTTTAACAATTTCCTCTGCCTTTTCTATAGCACCCTTCATTCCAAGCCTTCCTTCAGTAAGTATTAACTCAGCTCCATAAGCCTTTAAAATACTTCTTCTTTCTATACTCATGGAATCAGGCATTACAATTATAACTTTGTATCCTTTAAGTCTTCCCACAATTGCTAGTCCTATTCCAGTGTTTCCACTGGTTGGTTCTACTATAGTATCACCTGGGTTTAATAATCCTAAATCTTCCGCTTTTTCTATCATTCCTAGGGCTGTCCTATCCTTTATGCTTCCACCGGGATTTTGCTTTTCTAGTTTTACGTAAACCTCTGCCATACTTTCATCAACTATATGGCTCAACTTTAACAATGGAGTATTGCCTATCATTTCTATTACATTATTATATATCATTTAATATTCCTCCTTAAGCATATAATTTCAAACTACACAAAAAACTTCGTCTCCAAAATATAGAGACGAAGTTATAACTTCGCTATTCCACTCTACCAAAAACAAGGTACTGAACTAACCTCAAGCACAAGCCAATGCTCTATCACTATAACGGGTGATACCGATGCAGCCTACTTAATTCGGTGCACTACTCCAGAGGGCACTTCACATAAACTCCCTATAAGAATCCTCTCAGCATATTAGATTCCCTCTCTGTATATTTTATATATGCTACTCTTCTCCTTCAATGTATTTCAGACTAATTTAGTATGATTTATATAATCTTATTATATTCAATATTTTAAATTTGTCAACCCTCTTATTTACAAAATCTGTGTTTTCCAATAATTTTTATTAGGGGTCTAGACCATATCCAAGCACTAGTTGCTGTATCAGGATTAAAATAATATATGGCTCCCCCTGAAGGATCCCATCCATTCAAAGCATCTGTTGCAGCCTTCACACTAGTCTGCTCTAATGCAGCATTTATCTGACCATCCGATACTGCTGTAAAAGCTCCTGGTTGATATATAACTCCTGCTATGGTGCTTGGGAATCTTGAATCTCTTGTTCTATTAAGTACTACAGCCCCTACAGCTACCTGCCCTTCATAAGGCTCCCCTCTTGCCTCTCCATTAATAAGTCTAGCAAGCAAATTTATATCCTGATTGCTAGTATTATAATTGCTATTGCCACTGGCATTAGTAGGTCCTTCATATATTCCCAAAGCCTCTAAAGTTTGACTTCCAACTACTCCATCTACTTTTAGCCCATTGGTAGACTGAAACTTTCTAATAGCAGTATATGTTTGATAGCCATATACACCATCTATACCTCCACTATAGTATCCCCAATTTTTAAGCTTTTTTTGTATTTCATATACCGTTCCTCCATTAGAACCATAATAATAAGTGACAACATTTAGTGCATAGTTATAGGGAGCAAAGTATATGTACAGGCTAAAATAAGTTATAAGTGCTATCATCATATAAAGTACAACTTTTCTAAATGAAAATTGTTTTTCCATGTTCATACACTCCTCAGTTGGTAATAATGTATCTCCGTTTATTTTTACCTAAGAGAAGAAAAAAATACATAAAAAAACTATGTTGCATTAAAAATTATTTCATTCTTATGTAACATAGTCTTAATTAAATCATATTGCTTTTTTAAACCTTTTTCTCCAAGTTGGAGCTAAAATATCTTCAATAATATCATTAATAACTACTATCCCGCACAACTTATCTTCATCATTTATTACAGGTATGGATAAAAGATCATATTTGATTGCTATTTCTACTGCATCATCTATGCCTTGATTATCCTTGATATTAATTAAATCCTCCTGCATTATATCAAATAATCTTTTATCTGGAGAAGATATTACCAAATCTCTAAGGGATACTGTGCCTTTTAATTTTTCATTTTCATCTACAATATATACATAATGCATTACTTCATCATCAGGCTTTATATCCCTTAAAAGTTCTATGGTTTCTCCAGCTGTAATATTTATATTAAATGATATAAAATCTTTGTTCATTATACTGCCTACAACCTTTTCTTCATATTTCATAAGAGTTCTTACTTCTTCTGCGTCTTCTTTTTCCATAGTCAAAAGAATTTTTTCTGCTGTTTCTTCATCCACTTCATCTAGTATGTCTGCAATCTCATCATTAGGCATGCTTTCTAAGACTTCTGTTCTCTTTGATTGACTTAGATTTTCCAAAATATCTGCCTGTATTTCCGGTTCAATTTCTTCTAATATATTAGCTGCTAAATCTTCATCAATTGTTTCAAATACTTTTTTTCTATATTTTGTATCCATTTTCTCTAATATATCTGCTAGATCTGCAGGATGAAGCTTTGATAACTTTTGATAAGGCACAGAAAGCTTTAAGCTGTCATTTATCATCTCTATAGATTCCACGTTATCCCACATAATTATACTATCTTTAGGTTTTTTATTAAGAAGTTTATAAATATTTGTTACCATTGATTCAATTCCCAATCTTCTGCCTAAAGCCATTATGCCTGTATCTACCGCTATTACTTTTAACTCTCCAGCTATTTCTGCTATCCTTAAATCATTAACCTTAACTAACTTTTTGCCATTAATATCCACAATTTGTTTATCCAATAAATGTTTTGATAAAAGATAAGAATAGGTTCTTGGAATTATCTCACGAGCTCCCTTTACTTTTATAGACATCTTTCCATTATCATCTTGATAAAAACTTATATTTTTAAATTCATAATTAAAAATTTCTCTGTCTTTTTTTAACTTATAGCCTATAACCCTTGGCAAACCATCTTCTGTAGTAACATATACATCCCACAGCTTACCAATATTATCTTCGGACTCGTCATAAACCTTTTTGTAGAGCACCTTACTTAAGAAGAAACTTCCTACCATTTCCATAAATATTCCTCCTCTTTTACGCAGAGGAATATCTATATATATAAATCAATACTTGATTAAAATGCTTTTATAATATAAAAAGAACTACTATCCTCAATTAAGTATTCCTCTGCTTTCAATATTAAATTTTTAAAATTTGTCCGACCACCACAAGGGCCACTTTCCATTGAATTTCACCACCTAAAAATCAACTATAAATAAATTATTATTTTACTAATTGTCTTGTTGTACCATCGGTTCTTACCCTACAGAATTCAATATCATAATTTAAGTAATAAACCCAACCCCCAGCTACATTTATCAAGGCTACAGCTTCATCACCTATTTTCTTTCTTTCGCTTCCATCTATCTTTACTTTATACAATTGGCTATTATCGCTTATATTTAAATAATAAACATAATCCCCAGAAACATTTATATATCCTGCTGAATCATCAGTTACTTTAGTCCTTTCACTTCCATCAGTTTTTATTTTATAAATTTTCCCGCCATCAGAAATATTGCCATAATAAATCCAATCACCTGATACATTTATAAACCCAACAGAATCCTCTGTTATTTTAATTTTATCATTTTTATCATTTACATTAAATTTATATATATTCCCTAGAATACCGTCACTATAATAAATCCAATCTCCCACTACATTTATGCTAACAGCATTAGTATTGTCTATAAATTCCTCATTACTTCCATCTAAATTCATTCTATATATTTTATAATTTTTAATGCCATCTCCTTGGACATAGTAAATATAGTTTCCTTCAGCTTTCATGTATTCTACAGGGGTATTATTTAATTTGGTTCTATCCTTCCCATCTACGGTTATTTTATAAATATACCCTTCATTACTAACATAATATATCCAATCTCCTACCACATTTATATAGTAAGAATCATCAGAATTAACTTGGGCACTTACATTCTCATCACCCTTGGATTTAAATATATATCCGTTCTTGGTATTTTTATGGTAAATCCAATCCCCATCTTTCACTACAAGTCCCAAATTTATTATATTTCCTTCACTATTACCACCGTTTTTTGTATATAATATATCATCTATATTGCTGTCAAGGAAAACTCCTTTTCCTCCTATTATATTTATCTTTTCAACCAAATCAAGCTTAGACTTAACAAACTTTTCTGTAGTGCTTGAAATTATCTTATTAGATAGTATTATTCCAGATGAATTTTTTTGAGCAAGAGCAGAGCCTGATAAAGCATCTGGGAAGTCTTGTCCATTTGCAATATAAATATTATTAAAATTTATATCTTCAGAAAATCTGTTTAATACTGCTATATTTGTTTCATATCTTCCTTGACCAGATAATCTTTCACAATTAGGAAATTGTTTTTCTATTGTATTACTTACAACCCCCGATCCACCTATTATATAGGTTTTTAGGCTTCCAAGGTTATTATTGGTTTTTTCCTGTAAGAAATCCATCACAACCTTAGGTAAACTATCTTTTGAAGTTAATAAAATGGGTATTCCCTTTTTCCCCGCAATGGGAGCTATAGATAAAGCATCTGCAAAACCAAAACCACTGGTTATTACTATTTCATTAAAGTCATCTAATCTTTTAGCAACATCTACAGCTGTATCAAATCTATCATGTCCCCAGTATCTATCGGTTTGAATATTTAGACTATGAAGCTTGTCTTCAATGTCCTTTGAAATAACTCCCGTCCCGCCAATAATAAATACCTTTTTTACACCTAATCTATTAAGTTCTTCTGTAGTCATTGTATCTAATTGCTTACTGTTTACTAGAATTATAGGTGCATTGTACTTAGCAGCTAAAGGGCTAGCACTAAGTGCATCTGAGGAACTCATTCCATTTGCTAATACAGCGTAATCAGATTTTCCCCAGCCATTTTTGGATATAGCAATAGAGGTCTCAAATCTATTATTTCCCTCTATACGGCTGACTTCTGCTGCGGCATATACCTTAGAATTTAATGATAATAAAGTAATAAAACCTAAAACGCCGGTAAAGATAAGTTTTTTAAGAACTTTTTCCATTTTCCATGGCCTCCCTTTGTAATTTAGAATATTACATAGTTATAAGTATAAATAAAATTTCATGGTCTTCTTAATTATACATGAAACTATCCTAGTATCCTATATATTTTCACTTAATTATGCTAATATTATAAAGTGAAAATATAATTGAAACGGAGACACAGTATAAATGAAATTAGGAAAAAAATTTCTACCCATAAATAAACAAGACTTAAAAGAAAATGGAATAAATGAACTGGATTTTGTTTTAATAACTGGGGATGCTTATGTAGATCACCCTTCCTTTGGTACTGCAATAATTGGAAGAGTTTTAGAGGATGCAGGATATACTGTAGGAATTATAGCACAGCCAGATTGGAAAGATGTAAATAGTTTTAAGGTTTTGGGTAAACCTAAGTTAGCTTTCTTAATCAACTCTGGCAATATAGATTCCATGGTAAATCACTATACTGCAGCTAAGAAAAAAAGGCATGAAGATTTGTATTCTCCTGGTGGTGAAGAAGGTCATAGACCAGATAGAGCTGTAATAGTTTATTCAAATAAAGCTAGGGAAGCTTACAAAGATGTGCCTATAGTAATAGGCGGAATAGAAAGTAGTTTAAGAAGATTTGCCCACTATGATTATTGGGATAACAAAATAAGAAGAAGTATTCTCCTGGACGCCAAGGCAGATTTATTGATATATGGCATGGGAGAAAAAACTATTGTGCAGCTTGCGGATCTATTAAGATATGGAATGACTTTTTCAAACATTACAGATTTAAGAGGTACTGTATACTCTACGAATGATATAAGCAATCTAAGAAATTTTGTTAAAATTCCTTCCTATGAAGAATGTATAGAAAGCAAGAAATCTTATGCTGAGAGCTTTAAATTAGAGTATTATGAGCAAGATCCTATAAGAGGCAAAGGTATTATACAAAAGCACAATGATAGGTATATAGTTCAAAATCCTCCTCAACTTCCTCTTACTCAAGAAGAAATGGATAGGGTATACTCTTTGCCTTATACTAGAACTTATCATCCTATTTATGAGGCAAAAGGAGGTATCCCTGCTATACAAGAGGTTAAATTCTCTATAACCAGCCATAGAGGATGCTTTGGTTCCTGCTCTTTCTGTGCCTTAACTTTTCATCAAGGCAGGATGATACAAAATAGAAGTGAGGAATCCATTATAGATGAAGCTAAGCTATTAACCACACTAGATGATTTTAAAGGCTATATCCATGATGTAGGAGGGCCTACTGCTAATTTTAGGCATAAGTCCTGTAAAATTCAAGAAAAGGTTGGCACATGCAGAGATAGACAATGTATGTTTCCAACACCTTGTAAAAACTTGATAGTTGATCATAGTGAATATTTGAACCTATTGAGAAATATAAGAGCTCTTCCAAAGGTTAAAAAAGTTTTTATACGTTCAGGTATTAGATTTGACTATTTAATGTGTGATAAAAATGACAGCTTTTTTGAAGAACTATGTAAATATCATGTAAGCGGTCAATTGAAGGTTGCCCCAGAGCATATAAACAGCAAAGTTCTAAAATTAATGGGAAAACCAGACAAAAAAGTTTATGATAAGTTTTCAGAAAAATACTATGCTATAAATAAAAAAATTAATAAAAAGCAGTATTTAGTTCCTTATCTTATGTCTAGCCATCCTGGTTCAGATTTAAATGCCGCTATAGAATTGGCTGAATATATAAAGACTATGGGTTATACACCTGAGCAGGTTCAGGACTTTTACCCAACTCCTGGCAGTCTTTCTACCGCTATGTATTATACAGGTGTAAACCCTTTAACAGGTAAACCAGTATATATACCTAGAGAACAAAAGGAAAAAAATATGCAAAGGGCTTTACTTCAATTTAATATGCCTCAAAATTATAAATTAGTAAAAGAAGCTTTGGAAAAATGCGGTAGAGAAGATTTAATTGGAAAAGGAAGAAATTGTTTGATCCCTTATAGGAACATAGTGAGAAAAGGCACTAAAAATAAGGCTTTACCTAGAAAAAATAGTAGAAAAAATCACTAAGTGAAAACTTAGTGATTTTTTATTTCATACCTTTTGGTTTTATTAAATTTCCCATTTTATTTTTCGGAGCTTTTTTTGTATTCAGCACTCCTAACACTTCTATACCTTGCTTTACACACTCTATAGTAAGAGGAAAATCTGGTCCTCTTTCTCCATCAATATCTGTGACAATATCTTCAAAACATTCTATATATAATTTATCTGTTTTAAAATATAAAAGTCCATTTACATCCTCTAAATGTTCTCCTCTTAACATTTTTATAAATAAAGGTATTATATCCATTATCATTCCAGCTTTTATTATTATTACATCTAAAAGTCCATCATCTATTTCTGCTTTGTAAGCAAGATTAAAATTACCAGCAGTCTGTCCATTAAATACTAGCATTAAATACATATCGCCATCATAATTCTCAATTTCCGAAACTACCTTTATTCTTAATTTTCTAAAATTAGGGAGCTGCTCTATGCCCTTTACATAATAGGCTAGTTTGCCTATAGTATTTTTTAAATTAATATCAGTTCTTTGTGATACATCTGTAAATAGTCCTGTACTTGCTACATTCAAGAAATATTTATCATTTATTTTACCAATGTCTATTTTTTTTGCTTCACTGTTCAATATTTGTTCGCAAGCCATTTCTACATCTTGAGGCATACCTATAAATTTTGCAAAATCATTTGCAGTTCCTACTGGTAATATAGCTATTGGAATATCTATCCCAAGTGCTTTCATATGATTAACTACATTATCTACTGTACCATCTCCACCAGCTATTAAAATATATTTATAGCTTTCATCTATATCTTTAAAGGCCATAGATAAATCATATTCCATACTTATTCTATAAGGTACTATAGTATATCCATATTTCTGATGTACCATAATCACTTTATCTATATCTGAAATTATTGTATTTTCTCCTGAATATGGATTATAAATAAATTTTACCCTATTCATAATATAACTCTCCTAGCTCTAATAATATACATAACTATTATATCATTTAATATGACCTATGTCACTAAAGAGAAAATTGTAGCAATCTTCCCTTTGGTTGAGAGTTGAGAATTGACAGTTAAGGATGCTTTTTTGACCTTAACACTGCAAAAAAGCTTTAAATTACGAATAAGAAGGAACAAATAAGAAATAATGAGGTTTTCCTAACAAGAAAAGCCCCATTATTTCTTATCTTACCCTTAAGGTAAAATTACCCTATTTATTATTTTTTATTTATTATTTAAAAAATGTTCATAATTAAAAGTTTTTCGTAGCGGCAGCAAAGAAAAATTCTCCTTAACTGTCCACTGTCAATTGTCAGCTTAAATGTTAGGCGTACTAGGTTCAGAAATTTCACTTAGAGCTTTACCTGCGTTATGACCTAAGTTTGGTTCCACGGAAATGTCTCCTAAGGAAACTATACCTACCAAATTATTATTCTCTACTACTGGCAGTCTTCTAATTTGCCTTTCACTCATTATTCTAGCCGCTTCTTGTGCATCTATTTCAGGACTTACTATGACAGGATTAGATGTCATTATATCCCTTACTGTCTGCTTTTGCACATTTTCTCCTTCCGCTGTGGATCTTAAAGCTATATCTCTATCTGTAATTATCCCTATTACCTTTTCTCCATTGCATACAGGAAGAGAACCTATATTATGCTCTTTCATTAGTTGAGCTGCATGTTCTACAGTATCTTCTACATTTAGACTAGCTATGCTCTTTGTCATTATCTCTTTTACTCTCATTAATATCACCTCTAAAATATTTTGCCCATAAAAATGCTTTAATAATAAAACAATACCAT
>ENA-UOOE01000609-UOOE01000609.1-fermentation-metagenome-genome-assembly--contig:-NODE-609-length-34246-cov-172.252230_pt1 | contig 34246 bp, 35 predicted proteins | sample MGYA00245776_ERZ724021 | MGnify/ENA primary metagenome ERZ724021 (study PRJEB28704, sample SAMN03018321) | fermentation metagenome | biome: anthropogenic terrestrial biome; feature: soil... | reverse complement strand
CATATAATATAATTTTACTACAGGTTTAAGCGTTGTCAACAGATGTTCTAAGGATTAAAGCACCAGATAAGCTGTAGGGAACGGTCTTGACCGTTCCGCCCTCCCAAATTCTGATCGTCCTGCAAATGCCACAAAATAAAATTGTTACTGGGTGTTGGCACCGTTCTGCTCTCATAGATTTCGCTCGTTCATCAACGGAACGGTCAAGACCGTTCCCTACCATTTTATTAATCCTTAGAACATCTTTGCAAACGGGCAAGTGAATGGAATATATTTTTCTTATCGCAGCGGTGTATTAAATCTAAATTACAGAATAGACGGTGAAGTCTTGAAGGTAAATAATCCGGAAGCTTTTCTTCCGGATTATTTGCAGTAAATTATTCATTATGATATCTATCAAGATTTCCAAACTTGGTATACTGTCCAACCCATGCAAGCTCTACTGTGCCTGTAGGGCCATTCCTTTGCTTTGCAATTATTACCTCGGAAATATTTTTTTTATCCGTATCCTTATTATAATAATCATCCCTGTATAAAAACATTACAACATCAGCATCCTGCTCAATAGAACCAGATTCTCTAAGATCTGATAATATTGGTCTGTGATCTGCTCTTATTTCAGGTGCACGGGACAGCTGTGATAATGCAATAACAGGAGCATTCATTTCTTTTGCTAAAGCCTTTAAGGATCTTGATATTTCAGATACTTCCTGCTGCCTGTTTTCAGCTCTTTTGTTTGAAGACATAAGCTGCATATAGTCAATAATTATAAGATCTAGCCCATGCTCTATCTTTAGCTTTCTGCATTTGGATCTTATTTCAGTAACCGAAGCTGCAGCAGTATCATCTATAAATATTTTACTTCCTGCCATGGGACCTGCTGCTCTTGCAAGTCTAATCCAGTCTTCATCATTTAAATCACCTGTTCTTAGCTTCTGCATGTCTATATTTGCTTCTGCACAAAGCATTCTATAAGCAAGCTGAATCTTTGACATTTCAAGACTGAATATAGCCACACTCTTTCCTGCTCTTAAAGCTGCATAGCTTGCAACATTAAGTGCAAAAGCTGTCTTCCCCATAGAAGGCCTTGCTGCTACAAGTATCATATCTCCATTTTGAAATCCTGAAGTTTTACTATCAAGATCAGTAAATCCAGAAGGAATTCCAGTTAATTCCCCCTTGTTCTTACATATCTTTTCTATTTCATCAAAACTTCTTGCTATTATAGTACTTAAATGCTCAAAATCATTGTGATTATTTTTTTGTGAAATATCAAATATGCTTTTCTCTGCTATATTCAATATATCATCTACATCATCCTGTTTGTTATAACAGTTTTCTATAAGATTATTAGAAGCCTCTATAAGGCGCCTCAAAGCATACTTGTCCTGAACAATTTTAGCATAAGCTTTAACATTAGCAGTAGATGGTACTGACATCGCAAGATCTGAAAGATATGATACCCCTCCGACGGTTTCAAGCTCTCCCTTAGTCCTTAATGTATCAACCAATGTAACAATATCTATAGGCTCATCTCTCTCAAACAGTTCCATCATAGTCCTATAAAGAATTTTGTGAGATTCCCTATAAAACTCATCCCCATTTAATATCTGTGACACTTCACCTATAACAGTATTATCTGCAATTATGGAACCTAAAACTGATTGTTCAGCTTCAATATTATTTGGAAGAACCCTTAAACTGTCCAAAGTCACACCACCTAACCTTTAAATTAGTAAACATTAACCTTCAACAACTTCAACTGTTAATTTTCCTGATATCTCAGGATATATCTTAACTTCAACCTCATATTTACCTGCTTCCTTTATTGGTTCAGGAAGAACAATTTTTTTCTTATCAACATCTATACCAGTTTGTTCATTTAACTTTTCAGCTATATCCTTTGCAGTTATAGAACCAAATAGCTTCCCATTTTCCCCAGTTTTAGCTACTATATTAACTGTTATATTAGAAAGCTTTTTTGCTGTTTCAGAAGCTTTTTTAGCTTCTTCTGCTTTCCTTTTATTTTCCAATTCAATTTGTGATTTTCTTAATTTAATATTACCTTCTGTTGCTTCCATAGCTATTTTTTTAGGAAGCAAGAAATTCCTTGCATAACCATCGGAGACATTTTTTATTTCTCCCTTTTTTCCAATGCCTTTTACGTCATTTAGTAATATTATTTTCATTTCTTGTCACTCTCCTTAAGATATTTATATATAGATTCTTTAAGCATACTAAGTCCATCAGCTATAGGTGTATTAACAAGCTTTGCTCCTGCAATGGTCATATGTCCGCCTCCGCCTATACTCTCCAAAATAAGCTGGACATTTATTGATCCAAGGGATCTTCCGCTTATTACCACATCGCTGCCAACTTCTGCAATGACAAAAGAAGCTTCTATCCCATTGATTTTTAAAAGCTCATCTGCAGCTTGGGGTATGATTAATGTATTTTTAACCTTTCCCTTATGAACTGCTATTGCAATTCCGTTTTCAATAACTGCATTTGAAACCAATTTACTTCTCTCAACATAGGTATCAAAATCATCAGAAAATAATTTTCTGACTTCAACTGAATCCGCCCCAAGCCTTTTTAAAAAACCTGCTGCTTCAAATGTCCTAACTCCTGTTTTAAACGTGAAATTCTTTGTATCCACATAAATTCCAGCCATAAGTGCCTGGGCTTCAATTTCACGAAGTTTTGGCTTTTCTGTAAGGTACTGAATTATTTCTGTAGTAAGCTCACAAGTTGAAGAAGCATAAGGTTCTATATAGGATATAACTGCGTTATCAATAAAATCCGCACTCTTTCTATGATGATCTATCACTACTATATTGCTAACCATATCGAGGAGCTCAGGAAACTCAACAAAACTTTTTCTATGAACATCCATTATAATTAACAGGGGATTGTTAATTGCTCTTTCAGATGCTTCTTCGTTATCTATAAATATACCATTGTATTCCCCAACTTCCTTTAACTTTATAAGAAGCTTTTCTATTGAATCATTAGAGCGATTCAATAGAATATGCGCTGGTTTTCCTCTTTCTGTGCAGCCTCTATACATTCCAAGACATGAGCCAATACAGTCTATGTCTGGGCTCTCATGTCCCATGATTATAACTTCAGAACTTTGATCTATAAGCTCTGATATAGCATGGGCTACTACTCTGGCCTTAACTTTTGTTCTCTTTTCAACTTCCTTGGTTTTACCTCCATAGAAAAATAATTTATCTCCATCCTTTATAACTACCTGATCTCCACCCCTGCCAAGAGCTAAATCCTTTGCTGCTGCTGCAAAATCACTTGTTTTTCCTAAGGCATTGCCATTCTTACCTATTCCTATACTTAGTGTGGCAGGAATTCTATTCCCAAAATAAATATCTCTTAAATCGTCTAAAATATCAAATTTCTTTTCTACTAAAGTATCAAGGTACTTGTTTTCAAAAATCATTATATATTTATTATCATCGTATTTTTTAATAAGACCATCTACTGAAGCTGAAAAAGCATTAATATGTTTTTCTATTTCAGCAATTAATATTGGCCTATCCTCTTCACTTGTACTTTTTAAAACCTCATCATAATTATCTACTTCTATTAAAGCAATAATAGGTTTTTCATCATTATAAGTGTTATAAATATTATAATATTGGGTTTTATTTATAAAATATAAAAGAATGATATAATTTTTTACTTGTTTTTCACTATTTACTTCTATAGGATTGATAAGTACATCAAAATACTCGTTGTTTATAGTTACCTTATTATAGCAATTTATTTTTTTATTTATTATTTTATTAGAATCAAAATCTGCAATCAAAGTATTTATATTTTGTCCAAAAATCTTGTTTGATGTTATTCCAACAAAATAACTATTTGCCCAAAGAATCTCACCCCTATTATCTACAATAGCAAGAGGCAGGGGTATTTTAGATAAAGTACTCTTCCCTGCAATGTCAATATTTGTAGTAATATCCTCAAGAATTCTCGAAATTTCATCATCTCTTGTATGGCTATCTTTTAAATTATATATTATTAAAATCCCATATACAACTAACCCAATAATACCAACAGGTTTATTATAATTAAAAATTATAGCCAAAAGTACAGCTATAATAAGCATATAAACTTTTGTATTAGGAAAAAAATTTTTAAATTTATTGTCCATTGAAAAACCTCCATCTATTAAAGGAGATAAAATTATTTATATCTTTTTCTTCTTGGATCTAACTTCCTAAAATCAAAAATATAATCAGTCATTCCTACAAAAAATAATATATTATTAAGAGGTGATAATAATATTATAATAAGAAGTATGTTTTTATAAACATTTTTCATTTTCGTTCTTTCAAAAAGAAAACTTATTACACCAAGTCCTGTCATACTAAATGCAAATGTAAAAATCAAAAACGAATTATAGATATATATATCTCCTCTTTCTCCTTTTACAGCTGCAAGTATAAAAGAAATTGTCACAAAAATCAAAAGAACTATCGATATTTGCGGTTCAAGATACCAATTTGATATTGGTTTTACTTCTTTTAGTGTATAATTAAATTTTTTAAATATTGACGTAGAAAATCTATAGCTAAAATAGGTAGAAACTATTGAAAAAACAAACGTTGTTCCCGGCATAATCATTTTCATAATGTAAACCATATTATTTTCATCAAGTAAAGTGTTTATTTTACTTGATGAAGCACCGTGACTTTCATAAACCCCTTTATACTTTTGGATAATGTTACTTATTTCTTTTGCAGTAACCTGAAGTACATCTTTACCTGTAATTAAAACTGAAATTTTATAAACTAAAATTGTTGATAAGAATACAACCACAGCCATAAAAATAATTGTATTCAATACAGATTCATCATTTTTAAAGCAATAAACCATAACAATTCCAACTATTCCATAAGTCAAACCAAGGCTTATTGCAGTAAATAAGTCTCCAAAAGGAATAGATATTAAAATTGCTGTAGCTAATGCTAGCGCAGCATATTTAAAATTATGTTTAATATATACAAAAGCAAAAGGTAATGGGAGAACTATTATACCAATAAAATAAAATGCAGGAAGATAGGTAGTTGCAATAATTACTATAACTGCTAATGCCGCAAACATTGCAGATTCAACAAGCGGATTAAGTTTTATGTTATTTTTCATTTGACTCCCCCTATTTTACCCGTTCATTTTTAATGTAATGAATAAGCTTGGAATAATCACCATATTCCTTCTCAACACTATTGTCTTCCACAACGCCTAATTTCAATTTTTTAATAATTCTATCGTCAATTTCTGAATATTCTATATTAAGCCTTTTAGATAACAGATAAGAAAGTATTATAATTTCAGATATTTCATCTTTTATATCATCCATACTGGCACGATTTCCTTTTGACATAGTAACAAATAAATCTGCTACAGATGAAAGCATATAGGTTTTATAATTTTCAATAAGCCTTACATTCCCCATTATATCAAAATCATCATTATTCATGGAGTACACCTCCAACCCCTAAAATCTATACATTCCTCTACTGTAATGCTACATCATACTTAATTATTTTACAAGTATATTTACCCGTAACTTCAATTCATAATTTAGATTTAATCCGCCGCTGCGATAAGAAAAATATATTCCATTCACTTTTCCGTTTGCAAAGATGTTCTAAGGATTAAAATGCCAGACAAGCCGTAGGGAGCGGTCTTGACCGCTCCGCCCCTAAATTCTGATCATCCTGCAAATGCTATAGAATGAAATTGTTACTGGGTGTTGGCACCGCTTTGCTCTCCTAGATTCTGCTTGTTCATCAACGGAACGGTCAAGACCGTTCCCTACGATTTTATGATAAGAAAAAAGTGCCTTAAGGCACTTTTCTTACTGCTACTCTGTTGTATATGGAAGTAAAGCTACATTCCTTGCTCTCTTTATAGCCACTGTGAGCTCTCTTTGATGTTTTGCACAATTTCCTGAAATCCTTCTTGGAAGGATCTTCCCTCTTTCTGTTATATACTTCCTAAGCTTTGCTACATCTTTATAATCTATAGTCTGATTCTTATCCATGCAGAAAGAACAAACTCTTTTTTTAGCTTTTCTTTGTCTCATTTGTTTTTTTGGAGCTGCCATTTTATCCCTCCTTACCTAATAAATTAAAATGGAACCTCTTCTTCTCCATCAACAGGCATAAAACCAACATCATCGTTTGTGGTGCCAACTCCCGCCTCAGGATTATTCGATTGTCTATTCCCATTTCCATCCTTTGGCCAATCAAGGAATTGAACTTCATCAGCTATTATTTCAGTAACATACCTTCTGCTTCCATCCTGAGCTTGATATGACCTAGTTTGAATTCTCCCTGAAACTGCAACTAATCTTCCTTTACCAAGATTATTTGCTACATTTTCAGCAAGCTTTCTCCAACAAATTATAGGTATGAAGTCTGCTTCCCTTTGACCACTTTGATTAACAAAGTTTCTTTCTACAGCTAAAGTAAAGGATGCCACAGCAACACCTGATCCTGGTGTAAATTTTAGCTCTGGATCCTTTGTAAGCCTTCCAATTAAAACAACTTTGTTTAACATATATAAAACACCACCTAAAAATTAATCAAGTTTAACAACGATGTGTCTTATAACCTTATCAGAAATTCTCAGGATTCTATCAAGTTCCTTAGGTAAGTCTGGACCTGCGCTGAAGTTTATAAGTACATAGTATCCTTCGTTAATGTGGTCAATTTCATATGCAAGTTTTCTCTTACCCCATTCATCAACGTTTTCAACAACTCCACCGCCGTTTACGATTACTTCCTTAACCTTTTCCTCTACTGCCTTAACTTCCTCTTCTGTAAGATTAGGATTTAAAACAACCAATGTTTCATATTTCTTCACGGCTTTCACCTCCTCCCTTTGGACTTACGGCTCAAATTTAATTGAGCAGGGATCATAACGTTCCTATTTTACCATAAATTTATTTATATATCAACACTATCGTTGTTATCCCCTTGTGAATTTCTTACTATTTTTTTTGCGACTTTTTCGAATTTCGATCTGGGCATCATTATTATCCTACCGCAGCCCATGCATTTAATTTTAATATCTGCTCCAACCCTTATAATTTCCCAATTATTACTACCGCAAGGATGAGTCTTCTTTGTCTGTACTATATCCCCCAAATTAAACTCCTTTACCATTCTTTTCACTATCCCCATTAATTATTATTCTTGTTGGGTATGCCATTTGTATTCCTTCTTTATCAAAATTACATTTAATCCTTTTTCTAAGTTCATTTTCTATATTCCCCTGCTTCATAGATTTTGTCATTGCAAATATTCTAACAGTAAAACCTGATTCCCCTAATTTTGTAATTCCAAGTACACTTGGCCCCTCAACAATATCTTCTTTAAAATCCCTTTTCATTATATCACATGTTTTATTTAATACTTCCATGACCTTATCTGTATTCTCAGTATAAGCTACATCTACATCTACAAGTGCCCTCATGTTTCCTCTTGACTTATTTGTAACCTTTTGTATACTTCCATTAGGTATTATGTACAGATCACCAGAGAAATCACGAATTTTTGTTATTCTAAGACCAATTGTTTCAACCGTTCCACTCATTCCATCAATTGATATATAGTCTCCAACAGCAAATTGGTCTTCAAAAATGATTAAAAAACCAGAAATTACATCTTTTATAAAACCCTGAGCACCAAATCCTACTGCAACACCAATGGCGCCTGTAATTGCAATCAGTGTTTTTGTTCCAAGTTCTGTTTGCTCTAACATTAAAAGCAACGATATAAAGTATAAAAGATATCTAAGTGTATTTTTTAAAAGCTCTTGTAAAGTATCAGCTTTTTTTTCACTCATTCCATATTTTAATTTTTTTTGTTTTTCAAAAAAATTATCTATTACTACACTAAGTACTCTAATAAGAATTTTAGTAAGTACAAATATGATTATTATTTTTATTGCAGCAAGAACAAATTTAAAAGGTCCCTGACTTTCTTTAGTTAAAAAGTTTGCTATATCTTTTGTGTCCACGCCTACTGCCCCTAAAATTAATACTATAGCTAATATATATGCTGCAAAGGTTAATAAATATTTTATAAGCTCAATTACTGCATTTTTATTATCATTTTTATCACTGTTTTTAGCTTCCACCTTTGTTATTATTTTTTTTAAAACATCTAAAAATATCTTTGTGCAAAGTATTATAAGTAATATCTCAATAACCATATAAAAATACTTAGACCATGCACCCCAATTCAAGTTACTTTGATCCTCCTTTAACTTAATAATTCCACTTTTTTCTAAAAAGTATACCCTTTATAGCAAATTTTATCTACTTCCAAAAGGAGCTATCGCACTAAGGGATTTACATACAATCTGTAATTCATAATTTAGATTTAATACACCGCTACGATAAGAAAAATATATTCCATTCACTTTCCCGTTTGCAAAGATGTTCATTCCATATATTTTTCTTATCTCCGCTGCGATTTGTTCATTAATGATTTTAAATTGCTAATCAGTCCCTTCCGCTTTTCTAGAACCCAATTCATTCTTCCGCTGTATACTTATTAAATAAGTTTTTTATATCTGCAGCCTTATATTTAATCCAAACTTTTATATTCCCCATATTAAAGTTTTCGATCTTATCCTTTATAAATGTTGAAAAGCTTATATTCTCCGTAGAATAATTTTTTACCCCTTGCATATTAAGACTATATTTTTTTTCGGAATTATTTTCATAAACCTTGTCAATAAGCCCATAGCTCTTCCATTCTGTATCATTAAAATGCCACCATTCAGTAAACACACTGTTAAATCCATTCTTAACCATTATTTCTTCTAACATTTGAGCATTCTTTTTCTCAATTTCACTTGCACCCTTATACTCTCTTTCACTTTTAGATCCAAACTCATCAAAATCTGTGGGCATGTCCAACTCTTTTCCGTTTTTATCTACAACAGTGACATCTACTGCTGCACCCCTTGAATGTACAGAGCCAGTTTTGGGATTTACTATGTATCTTGTATCAGGGACTACCTTCCATAAGCTCCATTGGACCTCCCTAGGTCTATATGCATCCCATATCCTTATACTATATCCCATTTTACTTAAATCTTCCTGGGCACCTTTAAGTTTAACAGCAGTTCCATATCTTAAAAATGCCCTGTTATCAGAATAAAGTATCTTCCCTGTTATATTGTTTTCTGATGCATATCTAAGTTCCACATTTATATCCGGAATAACATTTTTTACTTCCACAAAATCATTTTTATTGAAATCCATTTCTCTCACCATTACAATATCAAGCGCTTTATTTTTCTTATTTAATGATTTGTATTGATAATACAAAGTTCCCATTGTAAATATAATGCACATATTTATTATTATCATAACAGTAACAAATCTTTTTGTTTTTAAAGTCATAAATATCTCCCTTTATATTAGTTATTAATATAATATTCTAACATATTTATAGCTATTTATATAATATTTTACTACAATTCACAATTTAGATTTAATCCACCGCTGCGATAAGAAAAAAATATTTCATAAAAACTATTTTAAGGCAGATCTATATATCTAACTTCTTTATTTTTCTTGAAGCTCCAACACCAGCAGCTCCGAATATATCCTTAACATGTATTTTATTCCCCCTAATACATTCAATCAAAAAATCCAAATTGCTGCTGTCCAATTTAATTGATATGCCGCAGCTTAATGATATTTCCCTTGGTGTAGGCATAATTTCATATTTTATTGACTTTGTTTTAAAAAAGCTTTCAGCTTGCATAGCAAAACCTGTGGTATCAAAAACAATAATAAGATATTCCATTAAATATTAACCACCTTTGATGCAGTATTCATTTTTTCTACAATAGTAAACATATTTGATATAGATCCTATTTTAAGTTTTCCTTTCAGCCCGTAAAAATCAAGACAGGTTCCACAGGATAAAATTTCAGCTCCATCCTCCGCAAGCCTATTTAAACTATCTAAAACTTCTGAGCCCTCTGTTGTAAGCTTTACCCCACCATTTATAAATATAATAGTTTTGGGTTTATTGTCACTTTCTGAAAGGGCATACATATAACTTTTCATAAGAACTTCTCCAAGTTTATCATCACCGCTGCCAAGTTTATCAGTTGTTACAACTATAACAAGGTTCTCTTCATGTCCAAAATCCATTATGCTGCAGCCTGAAGATTCCTTTTTAACTGTTAAGTAATATAAGCCCTCTTTTTCTTCTGCAGTACAATTTCCACCTTCGTTTTTAACGAACTTTACTACATTTTCTTTTGCAGCTTCATTGTCAACTATTACTTGAAACTCCCCCTTATCTATTAAATCATATTCCTTCTTTGTTAATATAACTGGTTTTGGGCATTTTAATCCTCTACAATCTATTATTTTCATCAAATCACCTCTATTTAAATATAACAAAAATATCTATATTATAAATATAATATAGATATTTTCTATAGATTTAAAATATATTATTTGTTTCTTTAATAGTCAAATGATTTCTATTAAAACCTTTAATCGTAATTTGTACTAAAATCTAAAACTTTGTGAGATATTGTTCTATTTCCCATGGTGTTATTTTATTTTTATATTCATCCCATTCAAGTTTCTTTGCTTCCATATAGATTTTACATGCATGACTTCCAATAGCCTTCTTAATGAGCTCATCTTTATTTAAATAATCTATTGCCTCCGCAATAGATTCGGGTAAACTGTCAATTGATAGCTGTTTCCTTTTTTCTTCATCAAGCTCATAAATGTTTTTATCTACAGGATAAGGCGGATTAAGTTTCTTCTTTATTCCATCAAGTCCTGATTCAAGAATAACAGCCAGAGCTAAATATGGATTGCATGAGGGATCTGGATTTCTAAGTTCCAACCTTGTACTTGCTCCGCGTTTTGCAGGAACCCTTACTAAAGGACTTCTATTTGTTAATGCCCATGCTATATATACCGGTGCTTCATACCCGGAAACTAATCTTTTATAACTATTAACTGTAGGGTTTGTTATTGCACAAAAGCCCTTAGCATGCTTTAAAATACCTGCAAGATAATTATAAGCTATTGCTGACAGTTCTCTTTCACCGTTTTTGTCAAAAAACACGTTTTTGCCATCTTTAAATAGGGATTGATTAACATGCATCCCCGAACCAGCTGCGCCATAGACTGGCTTTGGCATAAATGTAGCATGAAGGCCATGTTTTTTTGCTACCATTTTAATTATGAACTTAAATGTCATGATTTTATCGGCAGCACAAAGAGCTTCATCATATTTAAAATCAATTTCATGTTGACCAGGCGCTGCTTCATGGTGTGAAGCTTCAACCGAAAAGCCCATTTTATTCAGCGTAATAACCATATCTCGTCTGGCGCCTTCTCCAAGATCTACAGGTGCAAGGTCAAAATACCCTGCATCATCATTTGTCCTTAATGTTGGTTTTCCATCATCATCTGTTTGAAATAAATAAAATTCACATTCAGGTCCAACACACATTTCATAACCCATTTCCTTTGCATGACCTAACGCCCTTTTTAATATGTACCTTGGATCCCCTTCAAAAGGTGTACCATCTGGATTATAGATATCACAAATAATTCTTGCTACTTTACCAAAGCTCTCTTCCCATGGGAATATAGCAAATGTATTATAATCAGGTCTTAAATACATATCTGACTCCTCAATTCTCACAAATCCATCAATGGAGGACCCATCGAACATGAGTTCGTTATCTAGCGCTTTGTTTAGCTGTTCCTTTGTAATAGCAACATTTTTCATTACACCAAAAATATCAGTAAATTGAAGATAGATAAATGCTACATTTTCTTTTTCTACAATTTGCATAATATCTTGCTTTGTATATTTATTATTCATATATGCCTCCCTAGTTTTAAAAGTAATAATTTATTATTATACTATTTTATGAATAATTTGCAACATTTTAAAAAACCAGCTCTAAATCCTTTATCAAAAAACACTCTTGTACTATTGAAATTTTTTAATAGTAATGAAAAAACATTATAATCTAAAAAAAGTTTTGCTATTTTAGATGTATATATTACTTGGGATATATTGCTCTCAGGTGGCATAAGTGTAATTATTGGAGTTATAGCTAAAAAACATAGTGAAATCAGCATTATACTTTTTATAGCCCCAAAAATAAACCCTCCAATTCTATCTATAGTTTTTAGATGTCCATGCTTTATTGAGGGAAATATAATTTCTTTTATTACATTTAAAATTATTGTCATGAATAAAAAAATACCAATGAAACTTCCTATATCAATGAATATATTAGTTATGTCATTTACCTTTGAGGCATCTCCGTAAAAGAATTTCATAGCAAAACTTGCAGCATTGCTGCTGCCGCCGATTATTTTTTTATTTAAGGAGCTGCATAATTTGTTTTTTATGCTTGTATTTTTAATAAGCCAACTTGAGACATCAAGCATAAATTTTTTTGAAAAAATAATTGATACTGTAATACCTATAATATTTAAAAAAGAATTAAGAAATCCCTTATGAATACCATTAAAAGCACCAATTAATAATAAAATTAGTATTATTAAATCTAAGTATTTACTATTCATAATGTCACCTCGATTTCGCTTATTTTATTATCACTTAAATTGTTGTGAAAACTCTTTCCCCTCAGGATTCTTTGTTTTTTTCTATACATTAAATTATACACTATTCTTTGTTATGGCTGCAATTTTATTTTTATGGATAAAACCTTATTTTAGTATATTTGCCCTCCTATATGGATAAACTTTTATTATAATATTTTTTCATAGGAGGGTAAACATGTTCACATCTTCACAAGATAAATTTACAATTGACAACAATATTAAAACCGCACCCTATAAAATATCAAGTCATCTATTATGCCTTTTAGATAACAATGTTATTGAAAATTCAAATATTATTATCCTGTGCATTGGCACTGATCGTTCTACTGGTGACTCGCTGGGTCCTCTTGTTGGTCAAAAACTGTCATCTTATTATAAATTAAAAAATGCAAAAGTTTTTGGAACACTTTTAAATCCAATTCATGCTAAAAATATTACTGAAAACAAAAATTTAATATATAACACATATACTAATCCTTTTATAATTGCCATAGATGCTGCATTAGGATGCATTGAAAATATAGGTAAAATTAATATACAAAAGGGGCCTCTCTACCCCGGGGCAGGTGTTAATAAAAATATACCATCTATTGGTGATATAAGTATTACTGGCATTGTCAATCTTTCTGGCTATATGGAATTTGCCATGCTGCAAAGTACAAGGCTATCCCTTGTTATGAGTATGGCTGACACTATAGCCCTTAGCATATATATGTGTATGAAAAGAATAGAGTTTTCTAATATAAGTGTAAATCAATTTTAAAAGAAAGAAAGTGAATTCCACTTTCTTTCTTTTAAAATAATGGTGTGTATATTCTATTAGATAAAGTATATAAAATTTTATCCATAGAATTTATATCTGCATTAATAATCAAACATCCGTCATTATTAGCTTTTACTAAATTATTAAATCCTCCATTGATTTTAGCAGAATAAATATATGCATCTGCTGCCACATTTTCTTCCGGATCTATAACTTCATAACCCATTTTTAGAAGTTGATTCCTAACTGCTTTTAATTCTTTATCTACAGCAACAACCATTTTTTTATCCTCCTTTAAGTTATTATTTCTTAAGAAGGATAAATTTATACTCTCCTACTGCTTATTTTGTAACCATTATTCCATTTATTGCATTTTTTACAACCTGTTTTTCTTCTTCAGATAATTCATATTTTGATAATCCATTTTCAACAGGCTTTGCAAAACAAGTAGATTCATTTCTTCCATAAATTCCTGTAATGATAACCCCATCATCATTTTCATTCAGTAATGCTATTGAGAAGCTCAAATCGCTTCCCACATCCTCAAAAGCTCTGTATCTAATAATTGAATATTTTTGTATAGATTTTTTAAACTTATTATTTAACATATTAACATTCTCTTTTAAGTTAGAAATATCATCTAGTGAATTTTCAATTTTGCCTGTAAAATCATAAATTAGTTCTTCAATATTTTTCCCTGTAGTTCCCCTCATTAACTTTTTATATCTTCTTTCAAGCCTGTTATACTCAACCCTATTTATTATTTCAATAATAATTAAGACAATTACCAATGCAATAAGTGCTAATACTAATACCCAGTTATAATCTTGTATAAAATTAATTATCGTTTCCATGCTTTCACTCCTAAATATCAAGTTTCTTATATATCATCTAGTAACCATCGGCAAAATTATTTCAAATGTTCCACGTGGAACATTTGAAATAATAATCTGTTTTTCACTCTTTATCATAATTTAAATATATTAAGTATTCTTTGTAAATCATCTTCTGAATAATACTCAATTTCAATTTTGTTTTTGTTTTTTCCTTTTGTAATATACACCTTGGTACCTAAAACAGATTTTAATTTTTCTTCTATATCTTTTATATATATATCCTTACTTACTTTCTTTGCAGGAGTTTTTTTTCTGTTCTTAATTAAACTTTTAATTAATTCCTCTGTTTGTCTGATGCTTAAATTCTCATCTATAATCTTCTTTGAAACCTCATACTGCTGTTCTTTATCCGTCAGCCCGAGCAAAACCTTTCCGTGTCCTTCTGACATAGTTCCTTCAGCTATGTAGGTTTGAACCCTTTCGTCTAAGTTCAATAATCTCATTGAGTTGGTAATAGATGGTCTTGATTTACCTAGCTTTTCTGCAATTTCATCCTGCGTTAGCTTATACTCATCTATTAATTGCTTATATGCTAAAGCTTCTTCAATAGGATTTAAATTTTCTCTTTGCAGATTTTCAATTAATGATAATTCCATGGTTTCAAGTTCGCTTAATTTTTTTTCGATAACAGGTACTTTTTTTAACCCTGCAAGTTTTGCAGCACGCCATCTTCGTTCTCCGGCTATTATTTTATAAAATTCGCCTTCTCTTTTAACGATTATAGGCTGTATTACTCCGTGTTCCTTTATTGATGCTGTAAGCTGAGCTAATTTTTCATCATCAAAGTTTTTTCTGGGCTGATCTTCATTAGGAAATATTTTATTAATTTCAATTTCATTTATATATTTTCCCTCGGTAGTATTTTCTTCATCAATCTCTGGAATAAGTGCACCAAGTCCCCTTCCTAATGCACTTTTTTTCCCTGCCACTACTTATCACCATCCTCTTCCTCGTTTTGCAAAAATTCATCCGCAAGTTCGCTATATGCTTCTGCACCTCTGCAAGAGTTATCATATAAAACAATTGGAACACCATAGCTCGGAGCTTCAGCAAGTTTTACATTTCTGGGTATTATAGTTGTATAGACTTTCCCTTTAAAATATTTTTTTACCTCTTCTACAACTTCAATTGATAGATTTGTTCTTCCATCAAACATGCTCATAACGACTCCCTGAACTTCAAGTTTTGGATTTAAACTCTTTTTTACTAATTGAAAAGTATTCATTAGCTGTCCCACCCCCTCCAGTGCATAAAACTCGCACTGGATCGGAATTATAACACTATCAGATGCTGTTAAAGCATTAATTGATAACAAACCTAATGACGGCGGACAATCAATAAATATATAATCGTATTCATTTCTAATAGGGCTTAATGACTCTTTAATTCTACTTTCTCTGTTTAATTTTGCAGTAAGCTCAATTTCTGCACCTGCAAGTTCAACTGTAGAAGGTATTATATATAAGTTCTCCACTTTCGATGGAATAACTGCCTTTTTTGAAGACATTCCCATTATAACATCATACATGGAATATTCAAGTTTATTCTTATCAATCCCAAAACCACTTGTAGTATTCCCTTGTGGGTCTATATCAACAACTAATACCTTTCTCCCCTTGCAGGCTATGTATGAAGATAAATTAATGGTTGTAGTAGTTTTCCCAACTCCACCTTTTTGATTAAAAATAGATATTATTTTTCCCATTTTAAGCCTCCAAAGTATATTTTATTTTTATTATTAATATATATTCTACAGTAATAAAGATTTTAATTAAATAGTTTGGAGGTGTTTTTATGCTTAAAATTATATTTTCTACGTTTTTTCTTGTTTTTTTAGCGGAACTTGGCGATAAAACTCAAATTACCACTATGATGTTGGCATCAGAATCAAAATCTAAGACTGCAGTTTTTATAGGTTCCGCCTCAGCGCTGATTTGTTCTTCATTATTAGGTGTGCTTGCAGGTACTTTAATAAATAAATACATACCTGAATCAATAATTAAAATGTCATCTGGAGCTGCTTTTATAATAATAGGAATTTTATTTTTATTAAATAAAATATAACAGAAAAAAAAGAGTGCACATGCACTCCTTTTTAATTCGCTTTAGGAATTTTTACTATTATCTCTAAATAATCTTCTTTTTCTCTATGACTGTATTCTGCATTTATACCATTCTTGTCCATAATCTGCTTTAGTGTATTTGTTATAACTCTTGGGTTTATGGTCCATTTATACTTAACCTTTTTATTCTTTTGTTTGTTTTCTGCATTTATTTTAAAAAGTTCTCTTTCAATTAAATCTTCTGTAGCCTTAACATTCAAATTCCTTTTTACTACTTCATTTAAAACTTTAATTTGGCACTTTTCATCAGGCAATTTTAAGAGAGCTCGTGCATGCCTTTCAGTTAAACCATTTTCCTTAACCGTTTTTTTTACTTCATCAGGCAGCTTTAAAATTCTAAGCTTATTAGCTATAGTTGACTGTTTTTTACCAAGTTTTGAAGCTAGTTCTTCCTGAGTAAGCCCATGATCCTTTATTAAACTATAATAACCTTCTGCTTCTTCGAAAAAATTCAAATCTTCTCTTTGTAAATTTTCAATAAGTGCCATTAGTGCAGATTGAGCATCAGAAATGTCTACAATAATAGCAGGAATATCGTTTAAACCTGCTAATTGTGAAGCCCTAAGTCGCCTCTCGCCAGCTATAAGCTCATAAAAATCAGTCCCATTTTTTCTTACACTGATTGGCTGAAGTACACCATATTCCTTTATTGATTCCGCAAGTTCCATAAGCGATTCCTGATCAAAATATTTTCGTGGCTGATAACTATTTTGTTTTATCATATTGATAGGTATATTTATAACCTCATTTTGTACTTTCATCCGCACCATCCCTTTTAACTAATTTACCCGATAGCTAACCATCCCTAATACCCTCACTTCCTTAAGTGGCGGAATAAGGGATGTTAAGCTCATGTTCTCCTTTATAAGCTTTTCATAGACTTAGACTTAGATGAAGAGAGGTATTTTTAATCAAAATCCAACCACTTGAGTTTAAAAATATCTTGTTATCTTGTTATCTTATTTCTATATATCCTTGTTTTTCCCTTTATTTCTCACAAAAAACCATGTTACATAATTATACATATTTATTTATTAAAACTTAATATTTCGTCATATAATTGGATTTTTCTCGATTTTTCCTGCTTTTCTTGGATATTTTATGGGGGAAAGTTTTTTCTTCTTTACAACAACTAACTTATGATTTAAATCTTCACCATAAATATTAGTATCAATAACTTCTTTTAATTCCCCACCCATAACTTTTACTGCATTGCCGCTCACATCTAATTCTTCAATAACCGATGGTCCTTTCATAGCAATAAAGCTGCCGCCAATCTTAACATAAGGCAGGCAGTATTCACATAAAACAGGAAGTGATGCTACTGCTCTTGCTGTAGCTATATCATATTGCTCCCTATAATCTTTTTGATTGGCGAAATCTTCGCATCTTCCGTGAACAGCATTTATGCCTTTAAGCTTAAGTTCGCATATAACTTCCTTTAAAAAATTAACTCTTTTTTTCAATGAATCAATTAAAGTAACTTTAACAGTTGGGTTAATAATTTTAATTGGTATTCCAGGAAAGCCTGCACCCGTACCGACATCAACTAATGAAATATTATCTTTAATTAATTCCGTATTAAATATAGATATCGAATCTAAAAAATGCTTCTTAATTATCCCCTCATCATCAACAATAGAAGTTAAATTTACTTTTTTATTCCATTCCTTAAGCATATCCATATATTTTAAAAGCATATTAATTTGTTCTTTAGAAATATCAATATTGTAAAGCTTGCACCCATTAATTAAGATTTCTTCATTGTTCATTTTTTACCTCCGCTGTATTTCTTTTTCTCATCTCAAGATAAATAAGGAGTACAGAAATATCTGCCGGAGATACCCCAGATATTCTTGATGCCTGGCCAATATTTTCAGGCATTATTTTTGAAAGCTTTTGTTTCGCTTCAATTCTTAAACCCTTAATGCTACTATAATCAATATCCTCTGGTATTAATTTTTCTTCCAGCTTTTTAAATTGTTCTACCTGCTCTACTTGCTTTTTAATATATCCCTCATATTTAATTTGAGTTTGAACCTCTAAAATAACATCAGGTTTAAGTTCTACATGAGAACTATCTAACTTTATAATATCGCTATAGGTTATTTCTGGTCTTTTAAGTAGCTCATTTAAATAAACACCGCTTTTTATTGGAGTACTATTAAGGCTTTCAAGGACTTTATTATTTTCCTCCGTTGGTGGAATAATAACTTTTTTTATTCTGCCTATCTCATTTTCAATCATTGATTTTCTTTCAATATATTTTTTATATCTTTCTTCTGTTACAAGTCCTATATCATAACCCTTTTGAGTCAATCTTAAATCTGCATTATCCTGTCTTAAAAGCAATCTATACTCTGCTCTTGATGTCATCATCCTATAGGGTTCATTAGTTCCCTTTGTTACTAAATCATCTATTAAAACTCCAATATATGCCTCAGCCCTGCTTAAAATTAAAGGAGCCCTACCCTTTACTTTAAGAGCAGCATTAATACCAGCTATAATTCCCTGAGCTGCAGCTTCTTCATAACCTGAGCTTCCATTTATCTGCCCTGCAAAGAAAAGCCCATTAATAAATAATAGTTCAAGGGATGGTTTAAGCTGAGTTGGATTTATACAGTCATATTCAATAGCATATCCTGTTCTTAAAACTTCACAGTTTTCAAGTCCCTTAATAGTTCTTAAAAATTCAATTTGAACCTCTTCAGGAAGCGAACTTGACATTCCCTGAACATAAACCTCCTCTGTATTTTCACCTTCAGGCTCTATAAAAAGCTGATGCCTTTCTTTATCAGGAAATTTCATTATTTTATCCTCAAATGAAGGGCAGTACCTTGGGCCAATGCTTTTTATAGTTCCATTATAAAGTGGAGACCTATTAATATTTCTTATTATTACATCCTTTGTCTTCTCATTTGTATATGTTAAATAACAAGGCACCTGTTCTCTTTTAAGTTCATCTGTCATAAAAGAAAAAGGAACTATTTTATCATCTCCAGGTTGAACCTCCATTTTTGAAAAATCAATAGATCTTCTATTTAATCTTGAAGGAGTTCCAGTTTTAAATCTTCTGAGCTCAATACCATTTTGAATAAGACTATTTGAAAGCTCATTAGCAGGAAACATTCCATTTGGACCTCCGCTGTAGTTTACTTCTCCAATTATTATTCTTCCTTTTAAATATGTCCCTGTAGTTAATACTGCACATTTACAGTTAAAATAAGCCCCATTTCTTGTAGTTAATCCTTTTAACTTCCCATTTTCTACATCAATAGAAATTACTTCATCCTGTTTTATAGTTAAGTTCTCCTGAAGTTCTAATGTATGCTTCATTTCTGCCTGATATGCTTTTTTATCCGCTTGAGCTCTAAGAGAGTGCACAGCAGGACCCTTAGAAGTATTAATCATCCTTGATTGAATGAAAGTTTTATCAATATTTATTCCCATCTGCCCACCAAGTGCATCAATTTCTCTTACAAGATGACCTTTTCCAGTTCCTCCGATATTAGGATTGCATGGCATCATAGCAATACTATCTAAATTTAGTGTTATAATAAGAGTTTTACATCCAAGCCTTGCACTGGCAAGAGCTGCTTCACAGCCTGCATGGCCTGCTCCTACTACAATTACATCATAATATCCTGCTTTGTACATCATACCACCTCGTTACTTTCCAATGCAAAAGTTAGTAAAAATTCTATCTATAATATCTTCTGAAACAGTTTTTCCTGTAATTTCCCCAAGTTTTAAATAAGCATCCTTTATATCAATTGATGCCATATCTATTGGATAACCATTCTTTATAGTGGTAATTCCATTTTCAATACTTTCAATAGCATCATTTAAAGCTTTTTTATGTCTTATATTTGTAACATAAATATCCTTAACAGACACCTTTCCCTTATATACAAAGTTAGTTATTTCCTCTTTTATACTTGAAACCCCTTCGTTCGTCTTTACTGAAACATATAAAACAGGCTTATTATAAAAAGTCTTTTTTATATATTCTATATCTACATTCATAGGTAAATCATGTTTGTTAATGATTACTATTACATCTCTATTCTTAGCTATCTCTACTATTTTCATGTCCTCATCATCAATTTCTCTGCTTCCATCTATCATAAACAAAATCAGGTCAGCCTTGTCAATACATTCCTTAGTCCTCTCAACACCTATTTTCTCAACTTCATTCCTTGCTTCTCTTATACCTGCTGTATCAATAAGTTTTACAGGTATACCATCTATATTTATATACTCCTCAATAGTATCTCTTGTTGTCCCCGGGACATCTGTAACTATAGCCCTCTTCTCCTCAAGAAGTGCATTTAAAAGTGATGATTTACCTACATTGGGTTTTCCAACAATAATAACATTTAAGCCTTCCCTTAAAATCTTACCTTTATCAGCATTTTTTAATAAATCTTCCATTTGACCCTTAACTTCTTCACAATCCTTTATAACTTTTTCATTAACAACTTTATCAATGTCCTCTTCAGAAAATTCCACTTCTGCTTCTATATGAGCCAATATATCAAGGATTTTATTATTTATTTTCTCAACTTGCTTCGATAGCTTACCTTCAGATTGCTCAAGAGCAATCTTCATACTTTCATCAGTCTTAGCTCTTATTAAATCCATTACTGCTTCTGCTTGAGAAAGATCTATTCTTCCATTTAAAAATGCTCTTTTTGTAAATTCTCCAGGTTCTGCAAGTCTTGCTCCATTATCTAATGTTAATTGTAAAACTCTCCTGACAGCTATCATACCGCCGTGGCAGTTTATTTCAACTACATCCTCCCTTGTATATGTGCTTGGCTTTTTCATGTAACTTACAATTACTTCATCAATTTTCTCATTTGTTTTAGGATCAACAATATAGCCATGCATCATTGAATAGCTGTGTAATTTAGATACATCCTTACCTTTAGCGCTTTTAAAAACTTTCTTTAATATATTCATAGATTTATCGCCGGATATCCTAACTATTCCAATTCCGCCTTCTCCTAAAGCCGTAGATATTGCTGCAATTGTATCATCAGTAAGCATAAATCTCACACCCTAACCAATTAAAATATATAAAATACAAATATATTATACCATTTAAATATAAAATGAAAATAATATCAGTTTTCTGTAATTAATAATAGATAAAAAACCTCAAGCTTCATAAGCTCGAGGTTTTAACCAGAAAATTTGATGCTCCATCCCTGAAACTCCCAGCGATTAAAGGAATGGGCTTTCGTCTAATCTTTTGTAAACTCCAACCTAAATCTAAGAATTGCTTGACCCTTTTAGTTCTATAACTACTTTTCTATACGGTTCCTCACCTTCACTATGAGTTTCAACATAAGGATTATCTTGAAGTGCTGTATGAATTATTCTTCTCTCATATGGATTCATAGGTTCTAAAGTAATGCTCTTATTATACCTTTTAACTTTTGATGCAAGCTTATTTGCAAGTTTTATTAAAGTTTCTTCTCTTTTGCTTCTATAGTTTTCAGTATCAAGTATTACTTTCTTAAACTCATCATCTTCCCTATTATTTTTATTAATAACAAGGCTCAAAAGATACTGCAAAGCATCCAGGGTTTCCCCCCTATAACCTATAATAATGCCCATATTAGATCCAACAAGATTTACCTTTAAACAGTTTCCTTCATCCTTAACCTGAATTTCACATTTTAAATTCATACTGTCAAAAATATCACCTAAAAAAGCTTTTGCTATGGTCTCATAATTATTTTTTAAAGTTAATTTAACCTTTGCAGGTTTTGAACCAAGTCCAAATATACCTTTACTACCTTGTGTAATTACTTCAACATTGACTTTATCAATATCTTCTACATTAAGTTCTTTTAATCCATTTGATATAGCATCATCTACAGTTTTACCAACTGATTCTAAGGTTTTCAATCCTCACACCACCTTATTTAACTACCTTATCCTCTTCTGTTTTTTGCATATATTTTTTTAAAATAAAGAGTTGCATTAACATCTGAAGTAAGTTGCTGATTATCCAATAAAGCCATAACGCAGCTTTTGATTTATAAAGCATAACAACAAATATAATTGACATAAAAAGATTCATCCTCTTTTGCTGCGCTATTTGTGGATCGTCATCGTCTGCGTCCTTAGGAAGCATCATGATTCCATAAAAATATTGAGTTAAACCCGATAATATAGGAAGTATCATTGTTTTATCAGGTGCACCTAAGCTTTTTAACCATAAAAAAGGTACGCCATCAAAACCAGGAAAGTTTTGTATTACCTCATACATAGCTATGAATATTGGAAACTGAATTAACATTAATAAGCATCCTGACATTGGATTGATACCAAGTTCTTTTTGAAGTTCCATCTGCTTTTTTTGAAGCTTTTGAGGATCATTTTTATATTTATCCTGAAGTTCTTTAAATTTAGGCTGGAATTCAGTCATCTTTGCTGAAGATTTTGTCTGCTGAATAGTAAGTGGTAGAAGTATCAACTTAATAATTAATGTAAATATGAGAATATCAAGAAAGTATTGCCAGCTTGGATTAGAAATTCCCATAGAAATTAGCATACTGTGAATTAGCATAAAAAAACTTGTTAAAGGTTTTACTAATACTTTCAAAGGTTTATCCTCCCTCTTTTATATAAACAACTATGTGTTATATCCAATGTATTTAATAAATATTATACTATTAATAAACGATTATGGAAATATTAATCCAAATATTTTTACAAATTAAGGGACAGGGTCATATCCACCAGGATTAAATGGCTGACATCTCAAAATTCTTTTTATAGACATATAGCTGCCCTTTAAAGCTCCATACTTTTCTAATGCCTCAATTGCATATTCTGAGCAAGTAGGGTAAAACCTACAGCAAGGAGGCTTTAATGGTGAAATATATTTCCTATAAAATTTTATTAAAAATATTAAGAATTTTTTCAATTTAACTCCCTCTTAAATATAAAATAATAACTCTGAAATTCATTAATAGCAAATAATGTTTAAAACTAAAAATTTCTCATTAATTCAATTAAATGAATTCCACAAGCAGCTTCCAATATATATTTTATTTTAAAAATAGACAACCTATACTTTATTAAGTAAATTAGTTTTTTTAAATAAATAATACATAGATTTTTTTATTTTATAATAATCTGCATCTGCAGCATTTATCCTAACAATAAAAATTAAATCATAACCTTTTTTAATATCATCTTTACAAAGCCTATAATTTTCTCTAATAAGCCTTTTTATTTTATTTCTTACAACACTATTTCCAACTTTTTTACTAATTGATATTCCTGTTCTATTTATGTTTTTTCTATTTTTCAAAACATATAAAACTAAGTTTTCATCACTGTATGATTTCCCATGAGCATAAATATATCTAAACTGCGAATTTTTTTTTATCTTTTCCTCACCATTCATTAATTAATCTCCTTTTTTACAGGAACAAAATCTAATTAACAACCTATATACAGATTTTGCTAAATAAATTAAAGAAATTATATTTTTTCAATTTTAGTATAAAATATAATTTCTTTTTTTTACTTAAAAGGTTGAGAAAAAGGCCACGAAAAAGCGGCCCTTATGCTGTCAATTTCTTTCTTCCTTTTCTTCTTCTTCTCTGAAGAACCAATCTTCCTGAACGAGTCTTCATTCTTTTTCTGAATCCGTGTTCTTTGCTTCTCTGTCTCTTTTTTGGTTGGTAAGTTCTAAGCACAACAAGCACCCCCTTTATTATGTTTATATCACATATACTATTTTCATATGGTAATACAACTATTACGATTATATATTTACGTAAGAAAACTGTCAAGAAATTCATAGCACTATTGTATTAGTAATTTAGATAAATTTAATTGCAAAAGTAAATTATATCTAAATTACAAAATAGATTTAATATAGTAAAAATAATATGTGGATAAAATTATCAACATATTATTTTTTTGTGGATAACTATTGATAGAAATTAAAATATTTGATAATATAGTTATGCACTTGTTAATAACTAATCCTAAAATGTTTATTTTTTGTGGATAATTAAATTTTATGCACAGCTGTGGATAAGCCTGTGTATAACTATGTGAATTGTATGTGTAAAACCTGTTTTTATTATTCATAAAGCTTTGAGTATACTACGTTTTTATAAAACGACTTTTTTTTATAAAATCTGTGCATAACTCTTATTTTTTTATTATTTATTCTAAATATCGACATTATGTGAATAACTTTTTCATAAATTATCAACAGACGTATAATCTTAAAAAAAATATTTTTAAAAACTATTATTTGTTATTAAATCTGTGTATAACTATTCTTTATAATAGATAATAACAAAATAGGAGGAAACATCATGAATAATGAATTAATGGACATATGGGAAAAAACAATAAATATAGTTAAAGGAGAACTTTCAGAAGTTGGATTTAATACATGGATAAAATGTATTGAACCAATTGAAATGACATCAGATACTATTATACTTTCTGCCCCAAACGATTTTACAAAAGGAATATTAGAAGCAAGATATAAAAATCTGATTTCCAATGCACTAAAACTTGTTACATCTAAAAAATACAATTTAAAATTTGTCCTGCCATCAGAAGATGGTTTAAATAATATTGCAGATGACACAAAAAACAAAAATGATCCCAAATTTGAAAACTATGAAGAAAAAAACGGTGATGATTTTAAATCTTCCTCCTGGCTTAATCCTAAATATACTTTTGATACTTTTGTTATAGGCAACAGCAATCGTTTTGCTCATGCTGCCTCCCTTGCAGTGGCAGAATCACCGGCAAAAGCATATAACCCTCTATTTATATATGGGGGAGTTGGACTTGGAAAAACCCATCTTATGCATGCTATAGGCCACTATATATTAGATAAAAACTCTGAATCAAAAGTAGTTTATGTCTCATCAGAAAAATTTACTAATGAACTAATAAATTCTATTAAAGATGATAAAAATGTAGAATTTAGAAATAAATATAGAAATGTAGATGTCCTTCTTATTGATGATATACAGTTTATTGCAGGAAAAGAAAGAACCCAAGAAGAATTTTTCCATACCTTTAATGCACTTTATGAAGCAAATAAACAAATTATAATTTCAAGTGATAGGCCTCCAAAAGAAATACCAACTCTTGAAGACAGACTTCGTTCAAGATTTGAATGGGGACTTATAGCAGATATTCAGCCCCCTGATTTTGAAACAAGAATTGCTATATTAAAAAAGAAGGCTGATATTGAACATTTAAATGTTTCAAATGATGTAATGGTATATATAGCAAATAAAATACAATCAAATATAAGAGAACTTGAAGGCGCACTAATAAGAATTGTAGCTTATTCCTCATTAACAAACAAAGAAATTACTGTTGATTTAGCTTCTGAAGCTTTAAAGGATATCATTTCAAATAAATCAGAAAAAATAACTGTAGATACTATACAGGAAGTTGTTGCGGATTACTATAATCTTAGAATAGAAGATTTTAAATCAAAAAGAAGAACCAGAAATGTGGCATATCCAAGACAAATAGCCATGTATCTTACAAGAAAGTTAACTGATCTGTCTCTTCCTAAAATAGGTGAGGAATTTGGGGGAAGAGATCACACTACAGTAATACATGCTTATGAAAAAATCTCAGAGGAATTAGAGAAGGATGATGCCTTAAAACAAGCTATGGGTGAAATAGAAAAAAGACTTCAGCAAAAATAATCCACAGTTGTGGATATGTATTGTAGATATTTTGTTGATAAATAAATTACTAATTTTTTATTTATAATACTGTGGATAACTTGTACTACTATGTAAACATTTTATCCACAATTATTTTTTATACAAAATGCCAGCCCTTCTTTAATAAATGACTTATCCACAGTATAAACAGTCCCTACTACTATTACTACTATATATACTATATAAGCTCTCTATAATATAGCTTAAAAACTGCCTGTGGATATATTTATCCAATGGCTGTAATCTATAATATTTCCTTATTGTTAAAAAAATATCTAAGGAGGATTTAAAAATGAAATTTTATTGTGAAAAAGATATCATCCAAAATGCTATAAATACTGTTCAAAAAGCAACAAGTACAAAAACTACATATCCTATACTTGAAGGTATTTTAATTGACGCAAAAGATAATACTCTTAAATTTACTGCTACAGATCTTGATTTAGGAATTGAAACATATATAAATGCAAATGTAGCAGAAGAGGGTTCCATTGTAGTAAAATCAAGTCTTTTTGGAGAAATTATAAGGAAACTTCCTGATGATACTGTTATGATTGAAACTAATGGAGATAATATAATTATCAAATGTCAAAAATCTGAGTTTACATTAGTTGGAAATAATTACGAGGAATTTCCTAAACTCCCCACTATAAATGAAAACAGTATGTATGAAATATCCCAAGATGTACTTAAAAATATGATAAGACAAACTATTTTTGCAACTGCACAGGATGAAACAAGACCAATACTTACAGGAGTTTTATTTGAAGTTAAAGATGGAAAATTAAGTTTTGTTGCATTAGATGGTTATAGACTTGCAGTTAAATCCTGTGAAATTAATAGTAAAAATAACATAAGTGCAGTAATTCCAGGAAAAACATTAAATGAAATATCAAAAATATTGGAAATATCAGATGAAAAAGTAAAAATAACTTTTACACCTAATCATATACTTTTTAATTTAGGAAATACAAAGATTATATCAAGACTTTTAGATGGTGAATTTATAAATTATAGACAAATAATTCCTGATGAATACAATCTAAGAGCAAAGGTTAAAACAAATAAACTTTTAGATAGTATAGAAAGGGCATCTCTTTTAGCAAGGGAAGGCAAAACAAACTTAATTAAATTCAACATATTGGATAAACAAATTATTGTAACTTCTAATTCTCAAATGGGAAAAGTAAGTGAAGAGGTTGAAATCGAGCTTGAAGGACAGGGGATAAAAATAGCATTCAATTCAAAATATTTTATTGATGTTTTGAGAACAATTGATTCAGAAGAAATATATTTAGAGTTTTCTACTAGTGTAAGCCCATGCCTTGTAAAAAAAGCAGATTCAAATGATTATATTTATCTTGTTCTTCCTGTTAGGTTAGTAGATAATGATTAGTTCTCTTTTTTTTATATAATATGATAAAATATAAATATACTTATATTATCTGTTAATATTTAAATGTGGAGGGTTTACGATTATAATGGAATATGTGACAATACAAACTCCTTATATAAAGCTTGATCAATTTTTAAAGTTAGCTGGCGCTGCTTCTACAGGTGGAGAAGCAAAAATAATGATAATGGATGGGCAAATAAAAATCAATGGAGTTATTTCCAGGGAAAGAGGAAAAAAGTTACATAAGGATGATATAATAGAGATTAATGGAAATAAGCATTATCAAATTATTTAATTGGGAGAAGTATTATGTATGTAAGTACTCTTGACCTTATAAATTTTAGAAATTATTCAAAGCTCAATATTAATTTCAATAAAAGTCTAAATGTTTTTATAGGGGAAAATGCCCAGGGAAAAACTAATATTTTAGAATCAATATATTTTATAAGTACTACTAAATCCCATAGAACAATAAAGGATAGAGAATTAATAAAATGGGGGAGTGAAAAAGCTTATATAGGTGCTAATGTTAACAGAAATTCAGGAAAATATTTGATTGAATCCCTTATAGGAAATGATAATAAAGTAAATTTTAAATTAAACGGTGTTAAAAAAAATAAATATTCTGATATATTAGGTACACTGAATACTGTGATTTTTTCACCTGAAGATTTAAGATTAATAAAAGATGGGCCAGCTGTAAGAAGAAGGTTTATTGATGGTGAATTAAATCAAATTAAACCTAAATATCAATATAATTTAGCACAATATAACAGAGCTTTAATTCAAAGAAATAATATATTAAAATCATTAAAGGGTTCAAACTCAAATAGGATTACAGCAGAAATTTTTGGTGAGCAATTAGCTAAATATGGAAGCGAAATTTGTGAGGAAAGATATAACTTTATAAAAAAACTATCATTGGTTTCAAGATTAATTCATCGAAAAATTACAGATGGAAATGAAGAAATTGAGCTTATATATGAATGCAGCACAGGGGATTTTAAAAATAAGGAATATACAAGGAATCAACTTTTATCTTATTATACCGATTCAATAGATGAGGATATTAGGAAGGGTTTTACAGCAAAAGGACCTCATAGGGATGACCTTATGATTAAAATAAATGGAATTGATGCAAGAGCTTATGGTTCGCAGGGACAGCAAAGAACAGCAGCTTTATCTCTCAAATTATCTGAACTTGAAATAATTAAATCTGAAACTCTTGAATACCCTGTACTCCTTTTAGATGATGTACTTTCAGAACTTGATATTAAAAGACAAAAGTTTTTATTAGAATCATTAAAAGATATCCAAACATTTATAACATGTACAAGTTTTTCAGAACTAAATAATTTAAATTTTGAAAGTAAAGATATATTTTTAGTTCATGGCGGAACTCTATCTAAGTATTAGAATTACTTGATTATTTTAGTTTGGAATCTATGATTCTTTTATATATATGGTTATTTAGTCGAGAAATTAAGGAGGATAATTTTATGTTCTTGCATCTTGGAGAAAATGTAGTTATTCCATTAAATGAAGTTATTGCCATATTTGATATAGATTCAACTGCAAATATGGATACTAGACATTTTTTAAAAATTGCAGAAGAAGAAGGCTTTATTTATAGAATTACAAAAAATTCACCTAAATCTTTTGTATTAACAGAAAGGGATAAAAAAAGTATTATATATTTGTCACCAATATCTTCACTTACTCTTTCGAAACGCAGCGGATTTTGTGATGAACTTTAATTGGAAGGTGATTTAAATGGAAAAGGTAAATCAAATTTATGATGCAAATACAATACAAATATTAGAAGGATTAGAAGCAGTTAGAAAAAGACCAGGCATGTATATTGGAAGTACAGGTCCAAGAGGACTTCATCATCTTGTTTATGAAATTGTAGATAATTCTATTGATGAAGCTATTGCTGGATACTGTAAAAACATAGATGTTACTATTCATGAGGACAATTCTGTAACTGTAGTAGATGATGGTCGTGGAATACCCGTTGATATTCATCCTAAAGTACATAAGCCGGCAGTTGAAGTTGTACTTACTATGCTTCATGCAGGTGGAAAATTTGGTGGTGGAGGATATAAGGTATCCGGAGGTCTTCATGGTGTTGGATCTTCTGTTGTAAATGCTCTTTCCGAATGGCTTGAAGTTGAAGTAAGGCAAAAGGGCCATGTATATAAACAGAAATATGAAAGAGGAAAAGCTGTAACAGAACTTGAAATTATAGGTGATTCAAATAAAACTGGAACAACTATTACGTTTAAGCCTGATTCTGAGATTTTTGAAACTATAGAATTTGACTATGACACTCTTCTTCAAAGATTAAGGGAGGTGGCTTTTTTAACCAAAGGAGTAAAGATAACTTTGGTTGATGAGAGAAATAACAAAAAAGAAGTAATGCATTATGAAGGTGGAATTATTGAATTTGTTAAATATTTAAACAGAAATAAGGAGTCCCTTCATAGTGAGCCAATTTATATAGAAGGAGAAAAGGATGATACTTTAGTTGAAATAGCACTTCAGTATAATGATGGATACAATGAGGGCATATATTCTTTTGCTAATAATGTTGAGACTTCTGAAGGTGGAACCCATGTTGCAGGTTTTAAAAATGCACTTACCAGATCTATAAATGATTATGCAAGAAAATATGGCTTTATTAAAGAAAATGAAAAAAATTTGTCAGGTGAGGATACGAGAGAGGGAATTACAGCTGTAATTTCAGTTAAATTAACAGATCCTGAATTTGAAGGTCAAACCAAAACAAAACTTGGAAACACAGAAGTCAGAACTATTGTTGATAATATATTTGGAGAAAAAATGGAGGCATTTTTAGAAGAAAATCCTGAAGATGCAAGGATAATTCTTGACAAATGCCTTATGGCATCAAGGGCAAGAGAGGCAGCAAGAAAGGCAAGGGAACTTACCAGAAGAAAAACTGCCCTTGAAAGTACAGCACTTCCAGGAAAGCTTGCGGATTGCTCTGAAAGGGATCCAAAACTTTGTGAAATATTTCTTGTAGAGGGAGAATCTGCAGGAGGCTCCGCTAAGGGAGGACGTGACAGAAAATTTCAAGCTATACTTCCACTTAGAGGAAAAATAATGAACGTAGAAAAGCAAAGATTAGATAAAGTTTTATCCTATCAAGAAATAAGAAATATGATAACAGCTTTTGGAGCTGGTATTGGTGATGAGTTTGATATAAGCAAGATAAGATATGATAAGATAATAATAATGACAGATGCCGATGTAGATGGTGCTCATATTAGGACTCTTCTTTTAACATTTTTCTTTAGATATATGAAAGATTTAATTGATGAAGGTCATGTCTATATAGCTCAACCTCCTTTGTATAGGATTACCAAAGGAAAGAAAATAAATTATGTATATAGTGATAAGGAGCTTGAGAATAAACTTAATACAATAGGAAAAGACGGTATAGATATTCAAAGGTATAAAGGTCTTGGAGAAATGAACCCAGAACAGCTTTGGGAAACAACTATGAATCCCGAGGATAGAACTCTTGTTAGGGTTAATATAGAGGATGCAGTTGCGGCAGATGAAATATTTACAATACTTATGGGAGATAAAGTTGAACCAAGAAAAGAATTTATACAGGAAAATGCAAAGAAAGTTCAAAATCTTGATATATAGATTGTTTTTAATGCTATAGGTAAAGTAAAAATGAGGTGAACAAATGGAAGAGAATAAGAATGAAAAGCTTATTAATGTTGATATAAAGGATGAAATGAAAAAATGTTATATAGATTATGCTATGAGTGTAATAGTGGGAAGGGCTCTTCCTGATGTGAGAGATGGACTTAAACCTGTTCATAGGAGAATATTATATTCAATGAATCAACTCGGATTATCTCCTGATAAACAATACAGAAAATCAGCAAGAATAGTTGGAGATGTTCTTGGTAAATATCATCCACATGGTGATACTGCGGTTTATGATGCCATGGTTAGGCTTGCTCAGGATTTTTCTACTAGATATCCTCTTGTTGATGGACATGGAAACTTTGGTTCAGTTGATGGTGACAGTCCTGCTGCTATGCGTTATACAGAAGCAAGACTTTCTAAAATTGCTATGGAAATGATGAGGGATATTGGAAAGAACACTGTAGATTTTGTAGATAATTTTGATGGAAGTGAAAAGGAACCTTCCGTTTTGCCAGCGAGATTTCCAAACTTACTGGTAAATGGTTCTTCAGGTATAGCAGTTGGTATGGCAACAAATATACCTCCGCACAATTTAAAAGAAGTTATCGATGGAACTATAATGTTAATTGATAACCCTGATGCTACCATTGATGAGTTAAATACAAAAATAAAAGGGCCAGATTTTCCTACAGCTGGTATAATATATGGAAAAGACGGAATAAAAAATGCTTATGAAACAGGAAGAGGAAAAATAACAGTTAGAGCAAAAGCAGAGATTGTAGAAGAAAATGGCAGAAATAAAATTATTGTAACGGAACTGCCTTATCAAGTTAATAAGGCAAAACTTGTTGAGAATATAGCTGATCTTGTTAAGGATAAAAAAATTGAAGGCATATCTGATCTTAGAGATGAATCAGATAGAGAAGGAATGAGGATTGTCATAGAATTAAAAAGGGATGCCAATCCTAATGTAGTTTTAAATTTATTGTATAAGCATACAAAGATGCAGGATACCTTTGGTGTTATTATGCTTGCTCTTGTAGATGGAGAGCCAAAGGTATTAAATCTTAAAGAAGTGCTTTCATATTATATTTCATTTCAAGAAGAGGTTATAAGGAGAAGAACTCAATTTGATTTAGATAAAGCCGAGGCAAGAGCCCACATATTAGAAGGACTTAAAATTGCACTTGACCATATTGATGAGGTTATAAATTTAATTAGAGGTTCAAAAACCCCTGATATTGCAAAAGAGGGTCTTATAAGTAAGTTTGGTTTGTCAGAAAAGCAGGCTCAAGCAATACTTGATATGAAACTTCAAAGGCTTACAGGACTTGAACGTGAAAAAATAGAAGAGGAATATGATGAGCTTATTAAAACAATAAATCATTTAAAAGAAATATTATCAAATGAAAAGCTGATACTTGATATTATAAAAAATGAGCTTACTGAAATCAAAGTAAAATATGGTGATGCAAGAAGGACAAAGATTACAAATAAATCAGATGAAATAAATCTAGAAGATTTAATTCCTGAAGAGGATGTAGCTGTTACTATTTCTCATTCAGGATATATAAAGAGACTTCCTATTGATACTTATAGAAGCCAAAAAAGAGGAGGAAAAGGAATACAGGGGTTATCTGTAAGGGATGATGATTTTGTGGAAAACTTATTTATTACTTCAACCCATAATAACCTTATATTCTTTACTAATATGGGAAGAGCCTATGCTCTTAAAGCTTTTGAAATTCCTGAAGCCTCAAGAACTGCAAGAGGAACAAATATTGTCAACATACTTCCTCTAAATGGGAGAGAAAGAATTCAGGCAGTTATACCAATAAAAGAATTCTATGAAGATGCATATGTTGTATTAGCAACTAAAAATGGAATTATTAAAAAGACTCCTCTAAGTGGATTATCATCTATAAGAAAAAGTGGAGTTAATGCTATAAATCTTAAACCAAATGATGAGATAATAAGTGTAAAGCTTACAGATGGAAATCAAAGAATAACTGTAGTAAGTCAAAATGGATATGCAATAACTTTCGAAGAAAGTGATGTAAGAAGTATGGGCAGAACTGCAGCAGGAGTAAAAGCTATCTCTTTGAGAGATGGAGATATTGTAGTTTCTATGGAAATTTATGATAAAGATTCAGATCTTTTAATTGTTAGTGATAATGGATTTGGAAAGAGAACCTCATTTACAAACTATTCAGTTCAAGGCAGGGGAGGAAAAGGATTAAAGACATACAAGGTTACTAAAAAGACAGGAAAAATCATTGGAGCTAAAACAGTTAAAGATAATGATGAAATAATGTTAATAAATAATAGCGGTGTTATTATTAGACTTGAAGTAAATAATATATCAAGATTAAGCAGAAATACAAGCGGCGTAACTTTAATGAAGACAAAAAAGGATGAAAAGATTTTATCTATTGCAAAGATTAACAGTAATGATTCTGATGAAGAAGAAAATGAAGATGCTAATTCTCCTCAAAAATAATTAATATATAAAGATTTAAGAATGCTATAGGAAACAAAATGTTTCCTATAGCCATTTTTTATTTACTGTAGTTTGTATTTGGAGCGATCATATTAAATCAGGCTGTAATTAAATTTATAATTTGAAATATAGATTATAAATGCCCGCTGCGATAAGAAAAATATATTCCATTCACTTTTCCCGTTTGCAAAGAAGCTCTAAGGTGAAAAATGTCAGACAAGCTAAGTGATTTCGTTAAACTCGCTATCGCTCAGACAAACGAAATACACTAAGCTTCTCTGCCATTTCCCACCTAAGAGCTTCTACTTGCTCACTCTATGTTCATTCCATATATTTTTCTTATCTCCGCTGTAATTGTCCATTAATGATTTCAAATTATGCATCAATACATTTAAAAGTGTTTCATTTTAACTTGCATTTAGCGGGGAAATTATTCTTATTAAAAAAGTGTTGACATTA
>ENA-UOOE01000608-UOOE01000608.1-fermentation-metagenome-genome-assembly--contig:-NODE-608-length-34258-cov-347.077771_pt1 | contig 34258 bp, 30 predicted proteins | sample MGYA00245776_ERZ724021 | MGnify/ENA primary metagenome ERZ724021 (study PRJEB28704, sample SAMN03018321) | fermentation metagenome | biome: anthropogenic terrestrial biome; feature: soil... | reverse complement strand
TTTTTTATCATTAAAACGTTTTTCACCTTATTTTACCTTACTCTATTAAATTAACTATATCTAACAATAAAACTAACTTAATGCTTTTAAATATTTAAACGCAACATTTTAGGTTAATTTTCCAATGGTCTTTCAAGGAAAAACACTTTAATTAGATGATCCATACAGATATCTGTTTTTAAAAATTCATGGTAACATCGTATGTACATTCCTACAAACTTATTAAATCATATATCTTGGTGATAACATGAGAATGGTAATTGTTGCAGGAACCCCGGGTTCTGGAAAGACAGCTGTATTGATACATGCCCTTAAAAACCTCAAAGAAAGGGATTTAAAATCATCTGTGGTTAAAATTGACTGCCTCTACACAGATGACGATCAAAAATTTGCCAGGGTTGGGGTACCAACCAAGGTGGGACTTTCCATGGACATGTGTCCAGACCATTACGCCATCTACAACATAGAAGATATGATAGGTTGGGCAGAAGAGAATGAATCAGATTTTCTTATTGTTGAAACAGCCGGACTCTGCCACAGATGCGCTCCTTATACAATGAACTGTTTAGGGGTTTGTGTTATAGATGCAACCAGCGGACCCAACACCCCCCTTAAAGTTGGCCCATTCCTCAGCACAGCAGACATCGCAGTCGTAACAAAGGGTGACATGATATCTCAGGCTGAACGTGAAATATTCCGGGAAAGGGTCCTTGAAGTGAACCCAAAATGTAAGATAATAGAAGCAAACGGCCTTTCAGGTCAGGGATGCGTTGAACTTGCAGAAGAGATGATAAAGTCCGAAGAAGTGGCCCTTGATGAGGAAAAATTAAGGCATTCCGCACCTCTTGCTGTGTGCACGCTATGTGTTGGGGAAACCAAGGTTAACAAAAAATACCATAGAGGAATACTCCGTAGAATTGATGGATTCCAGAGCTACGAAGGAGAATAAAAAAAGTAGATCTAAAATCAGGATAAAACAGGATATTAAACCCTGATATTAAAACTATATGAATTACAAGTGTATATTACAGGTGTATTTATGAGCAACAGTTCAAACAACACAGATCCGCGATCCAGGCTTTTGAAACTCTTACCTGGCTTCAACTGTGGTGTGTGTGGCTATGCAAGGTGCGAAGAGTTTGCACATTTCCTCCTAAAAAATAAGGTAGAACTTGAAAGCTGCAGATTTCTCCTTCAGGAAATATTCGATGAAAACAGGAATGAAATAAGGGAGATACTCAAGGAAGAGAATGTGATTCCTGAAGAGGAAAAATTTGTGGGAGTTCTGGATGGATACGAAGCAGATTTCATATTGCATCCCCTTCCAGGGGAACGTTCATGCAGAGAAGTTCTTTATCCATTCACACACAAGGAACTCAAAGCAGGAGATGTTGTAAGGTACAGGCCACTTGCATGTCCAATAACCCATTTTGCAAAGATTCTAAGTGAAGACAACGGCCTCATAACTGTCCACATGATAGGGCCCTGCCACAGAATTGATCCAGAATCGGACTTTGAATTCCTGGACATTGGAATATGTATGGTTGGAGGATTTGAGGGCATAATCGAGGGAAACATGCCCCGTATCGGTGAAACAGTCCGATTCCTTCCAGGGCACTGTATGATGCAGAAGGTCCATTCGGGAGTTCTTGTGCAGCTTGAAGGTAAAAGGGCAATAATAGAGGGAATAGACCTTAAGGTTTGGGCACCACCAATTAAGGGATGAACCTTCTTATTCTTATTTTCTATTGATTTGAGGGTTAAAAACTTCAATGGATAATTCAATGGATAATTTGCAGTTATTTTATGATATTTGGTGGAATTTAACAATCTACTAGGGACATTGAACGGTGATAAACTTGGATGAACATGTATTGGATAAGAAACTGAATTACATCACTATACCAATTAAAACAGGATACATAAAACCTGGTGAACCGTATGAAACCATAGTTCATGCTGCAGCGGATCTTATTGAAGATGGAGATTTTCTTGTGATCTCTGAAACACCCATATCTGTATCCCAGAACAGACTAGTTGATGAATCAAAATTTGAACCATCGTTATTATCCACAATACTTGCAGAAGTATGGTCCAAATATATGTGGGGTTATATTTTTGGCCCAATTTTCCGGATAAAAAAGAGAACCATCCATAACCTCAGAAAACTTCCTGCAGAAGCCAGATCTCATAAAAAGGTTATTCTGGAATATTATGGGTTGAAACATGCACTTAAACCTGCATCTGAAGCAGGAGTGGATTTGAGTAACGTTCCTGGAACATTCGTTTCATTGCTTCCAGATGAACCTGAACTGGTTGCAAGGGATATTGAAGCGAAGATAAAGGATAAAACAGGTAAGACAGTTACTGTGATGATCATAGACACCGATGCAAGCTACGAAATTTTTGGTAGAAAATTCACATCCCTTCCCATAGCAGTTTCTGGCATAAAATATGATCTGGGATTTTTTGGATATGTTTTAGGCCGATTTGGGAGTAAAATAGGTCCAACACCTTTGGGAATTTCAAAGAGCCAGGATCTGGATGAAATAATTGAAATAGCTAAACTAGCTGAAGAATATCATGAAAAAAATGAGATGGATATAGAAACGGTTTATGATATGGGCAGTGCCTTTGATGGGGACATAACTGATATCACAGTTGAAATGCTCGATTCTGTTGAACACACACCAGCTGTAATTGTTAGAATCATTTAAACCTATTTTTAACCATTGCTTTTTCTGATCAATATTGTCATTCAACAAATATAAATACTATTTTGTTTATATAGAATAACACCGAGATTGTTATATTCTTTTGAAAATTTTGAATGTAAATTTCAAAGTGTAATGGTGTAAAACGATTTGATGTGAGTGATGATCAAAGTACCAAAACCTGAACTGAAGTTTCTGGAAATTAGGTACCGACCATTAAATTTGATTGTATTTGAACCATCGTATCATGGCTTTAGATGGTTAAGGAACTGTTCATTTATGGAAGTCATGTTAGATCATGAATTGATCTCGGATTCACTCAAATTTTCATAATTAAAGGAGGAGCTTAAATGCTTATGGATCCCACCGTTCAAGAAGTCCTCATGGACATCACAAATGATGAGGAAAGCAGTGTTTCCATCATTGAATGTTTAGTGAAGGGTAAAACAACAGATGAAGAAATTGCAGAAGAAACTGAAGTAAGACTTAATATTGTAAGAAAAGTACTCTACAAACTTTACGATGCGGGAGTTGCTAGTTACAAAAGAAGCAAAGACCCTGAAACCCAGTGGTATACCTACAGCTGGAAGTTTGAGGAGGAAAAGGTTGCAGACATAATAAATCACAAGTATGAAAACTTTTCAAGGGAAATTGAAGAGGCACTAGAATTCGAAGAGGGAAACATGTTCTTTGTATGTTTAACCAACGGATGCAGATATAAATTTGAGGAAGCATCTGAAAACAATTTCATATGTCCAAAATGTGGTGGAAACTTGGAATATCAGGATAACTCTGCAGTTATAACTGAATTGAAGGAAATGATGCAAAAAATGAGCTGACCCTTTAAATCATGAAGCCCTATTTTTAAATTAATATCTGAATTAATTATCATTTGAGGAAGAATATTTGAATTCGAATTTAATCTTAGAGAACTTGAAAGATCTAAAACTACCTTCCCATGTAATTGAGCACTGTAAAATAGTTTCAAGGAAGGCACTACAATTATCATCTAATTTTAACCATGTGAATATGGATTTGATTGAAGAAGGAGCTCTGCTCCATGATATTGGTAGATCAAAAACCCACAGTATATTTCACGGGGTGGTGGGTGCAGAGATACTTCGTAAAAACGGATTTTCCATTGAAGTCCAGAAAATTGCTGAAAGACATATAGGTGCTGGAATACCTCGATCTGAAGCCGAAGCACTTGGATTACCCTCTAAAGATTATATTCCTCTAACACTTGAGGAAAAAATCGTTGCCCATGCAGACAACCTTGTACATGGCACAGAAGAAGTTGGCATAGAATTCGTCCTTAAGAAATGGGAAAAAAGGCTTGGATCGGATCATCCATCAATTCCAAGGATTTTAAAGCTTCACGAAGAAATCGTTGGAAGTACTGATCTTAACGATTAATTGGCCATCCATTTTATTATCCCTTCTTAAATTACGCATTTCACTATACTATTTCCATGTGGTAGCACATCAATCTATGCATTAAACTGGTTAAATTTTATTTTAATTGTTTTTAAACTTTTATTTTTTAGAATTCCATTATATCTCTTATTTTTGAAGTAGAAAATTATTTATTAGTTTTATATTTTAATAGTTATTTAAATAGGGACTTAGGTGAAATTAGGATCATCCCTTTCTTGGGAATGAACCCATGAATAAAGAAATAGGGGATTCAATTGGATAAAACTATAACACGTACTGATAAAAGGATCGTAGTATTCACAGGACCATCGATCCACCCCAAAGATGCTGTTAAAATTTTGAAGGCAGATTACAGACCTCCAGTAGGGCGTGATGATGTAATCAAAGCTTTACAGGATAAACCTGATGTGATAGCAATTATTGATGGTGTTTTCCACCAGAAACCTGCTGTTTCCCATAAAGAGATACTCAGAGCATTGAAGGAGGGTGTCACGGTTATTGGCGGTGCAAGTATGGGTGCACTCCGGGCATCTGAACTGGATGATTTTGGAATGATTGGAGTGGGCAGAGTTTACAGTTACTACAAAAACGGAATAATAGAAGCTGATGATGATGTTGCAGTTGTATTCAACCCTCAAACCCTTGAACAGTTATCAGAAGCCCTTGTTACTATGGGATACAATTTCAGGCTAGCTGTGAACGAAGATCTGATAAATGAAGAAGACTTTAAAAGTTTAGTTCAAACTGCAAAATCCATTTATTACCCTAAGAGAACCTACAGAAAGGTTTTAAAAGATGCTAGGATTGCTGAGGATAAAAAAGAGGGGCTTGAAAGATTTCTTGATGAAAAAGGTATTGACCTGAAAATGGAAGATGCTGTTGAAGTCCTGAAATACGTAAAAGAGAATTTATAAGGTTATAACTTTATTAAAAATATTAAATGGTGTAAATTAATATTTTCCTAGAATAAAATGATGTTTTAAAGAGAGGATATGTGGCCTGCTTTTGTGATGATTCATTAAAATTTTCTAAAGAACATGATCTCATCATACATTGTTCTGAATTCCATCACCTCAAACTTTAAAATTAACACATAAAACTCATGGAACGATTTTAATGGAAACAACGATGAAATTAAATATTTTAAAGGAAGAACTCCGTGATAAAAAGGTTCTGGTGGCCTTTTCAGGGGGTGCTGACAGCACGCTTCTTGCAAAAATTGCAGAGGAAGTTTCAAAGGATTCACTTGCTGTAACAATCGACAATGGAGTTATGCCCAACGATTTCATTGAAAGTGCTAGGAACGTGGCAGATGAAATAGGGATAAAGCATCGAATTTTGAAGGAAGATTTCTGCCTTGATGAATCATTTAAATCCAACCCTCCTAACAGGTGCTATGTCTGTAAGAACAAGATGTACTCCAAACTTGAGGATATAAGGGCTGAAGAAGGCCTTGATGAGGTGGTGGATGGTACCAACGTAAGTGACCTCCTTGAGGACAGGCCTGGAACAATGGTGAACTACGCTAAAAAAATTAGAAGTCCCCTTGTAAAGGCAGGTTTCACAGCAGAAGAAGTCAGGGAACTACTAGGTTCCATGGGAATGAACTACTCTCCTTCAACAACATGCCTTGCAACAAGAATATCAAAAAACAGTGAAATAACTCCTAAAAAGATAAACAGAATCAAATATGCTGAATCACTCTTGAAGGGGCTTACAGGATCTACTGTTGTAAGAGTCAGGGATAATGAGGATACTGCACTCATTGAAGTTGAAAAAATAGATAAAATCTTGAACAGGGGAATCTTACAGCATATAGATTCCGAGCTTAGGGCTGTTGGTTTCAGAAGAGTCACCCTTGATATAGGGGATTATGGCGGTTCAAAGAAGGAAATTGTTGTATATAAACCCTGTAAAGACGAGAAGAACAAGATAATGTTTGAAACAGAGCTTCCCTACCAGATCAACATAAAGAGTACCTGTGAAGAACTTAAAAAACTTGGTAGTGTTAAGTGTTCCAGTCAAATGGGTATAGCAATGCTTGAAACAGATGGAAGAAATGTTACAATTTTCAAAAAGGGTAAAATCGTTGCAAGAAGAGTTGTTGATAGGGCTGATGCTGAAAAACTTCTCATTGAAGTTTTGCCTCATGTTAGAAGAGTTATTTAATCTTTATGTTAATCATCTGAATTTCAGGGACTTTGAATTTGTTTCAAGCCATCAACTTAAATTTTTTATTTAAAATCATTTATAAAATAAATTTTATTTTTATTTAAAAAAATAATAAACTAAAAAATAATAAAATCCTATTTTTCTTTAAATCTCTTTGTGAACAGTTTCTTCAACCCTTCTACGGGAACTTGTGAGTCTTTTGAAGAATCCCCTATCATCCACTCCAAGAAGGTTTATGAATCGTCCAGCCACTTCCACTTCCACGTCATCAGCTTTGACATCATCTATTTCAACCACTATCTCAGATGCATCTTCAAGTCTGTCATTTGCACGGTAAGTGTAGTCAATGGTCAGTTTTTCGAATTCATGAACTTCTTTAAGGGCTCTTTTTATTGTTAACTCCATCACGTTGAAAAAAGTTTCAAGTTCAGGGGCTCCGTCCCACCATAGGTTGGCCATTATGAATTTCAGGTTTATGGTCTGTATGGATACATCTCCACCCTTTTTTGCGATGATCCTTATGGTTTCTGGATCCCCCTTTATCTTCAAAATTGGAATTTTTGACATTTTAATCGCTGATAGCCTCTATTAAATCAATGGCCCTTACAAGTCCGACCAGATCTCCTTCAACATCAATTACAGGAATCTGTTCAATTTTTCTCTGTTTCATCTTATTTGCACATTCCTGAACCGGTGTTTTTGTTGTTACAACAACAGGATCTGGTGTTGCGACATCCTTAACCTCCTTATCAGAAAATTTGAGATGATTCTTCACGACGTAAAGCACGCTTTTACTGTCCCAGGACCATTTATCCCCTTCGGTACCTACGGATGTGTTGTGCACGGTTCTCTCTGAAACGACCTCACTTTCGTCTATAAAATCCGTTTCTGTGAGTATGCCTGAAAGTTTTCCCTCGTTGTTAAGGGCCAGGAGAACTTTTAGGTTGAAGTACCTCATTATCCCAAATGCAACATTGAGGGGAGTTTTTTCCCATGTTGTTGGAATATCCTTGAGCATGTAATCCTCAACAGGATCCTTAACTTCCATCTTCCATAACGCATTGTTTATCATATCTGATGCAGTTACAAGACCAACTAACTCTCCATTTTCAGTTATTGGAACTCTTCTTATGTTGTTTTCCATCATCTTAACTGCAATATCCTTAACATCATCATCTGGAGATGCGGTTATTGGATTCCGGGTCATTATAAGAGCTATTTGCTCTTCATCAGGGTTTTCAACAAGATCTGTCCTTGTAAGTACTCCAACAACTTCTTTGGTTCCTTTTTTTACAACGGGTAATCCTGATACGTTGGTATCTCTCATGATTTCCAGTGCGTTGGCACGGTTACCTGGAACGTTTATGTAGTGTATGTCCTCTGACATTATCTCTTTTACAAGCATTGTTACACCTGCTAATTCATGCATAAAACTAATTAACACGGTTTTAAATGAATTAAAAAATTCTTTTGCAGATCAGTGCACAGCTAAAACAGGGCATTTTGCTGATCTGACTACCTTTTCAGTTACGCTTCCCAATAAAAATCTGTCCAATCCATGTTTTCCAGAAGTTCCCATCACAACAAGATCTATATCTTCTTCTTCAATGGTTTTTAATATGGCTTCTGCAGGAGAACCTTCAGTTGTTTTGGATGTTACCTTCAATGTTTCTCCACATTTAGGTTCAATTTCACTGGTTTTTGCCATATCATCAATTTTTTCTATGGCTTGTTTTCCCTCTTCCTTGAGCATCTCAGTGATTTTCACTATGAGGTCCTCTGCAGGTAATCCTACAAGTGAAGAAGTTTCAACCACATTCAAAACAATTAATTCAGCACAACTTTCACTTGCAATCCAGATGGCGTGTTCTGCAGCTTTATTTGCGTATTTTGAACCATCTGTTGGCAGTAATATTTTCTTGTACATTGGTTCACCTCTTTAATATTAATCTACTATCAGTTATCAATCCTATTATGTTTTTCGATTCAGCCCTATTTATGAGGGACAGCACTGGATTTTCAGATGTCAGTTTAACTATCATGAGATCGGCAACCTTACCCTCCTGAATCCATCCGGTATCCAGGTTCAGAGCCTTTGCAGCGTTGACAGTTGCCATCTTAAACACATCAACTGGGGGCACATACGTCCTGTAAAGCCCTCTTGTAACCTTGAGAGCATACTCCATCTCATGGAACATGTTTGGTGAGTTGAACATCACGTTGTCGGTTCCAAGGAGAACGTCTATGTTGTTGTCCCTCATCTCCTTTATAGGTGGTATCCCCACGGATAATGCTCCATTTGATCGGGGACATGAAACAACAGGCACACCATTTAGTCCTGTGAACTTTAAATCATTGTCAATGGGTGAAGTTAAATGTACTAGAAGGTCAAAACCTGTTTTAAGGGCCCTTTGAACTTCAGTGTTGCCAGTTGTTCTTAAAGATTTTTCCTGAACATTATGGTACTCTGCAGCATGTATGGATGAGATTTTACCATACTTCCTGCAGGTATCGGTAATGGCAATGGCCACATCATCTCTTATCTCACCAAAACCACTTAAACCAATTCCATCACAGCTTCTTAGAAGTTTTCGTGCTGTTTTTTTCACATCGGATGTTTCAACCTCTGGATCCAGGAATGAATCATGGCGTCCCAGAACGATCTTCCTTATGGGAATATCCATTGAAGCCTCATCAATGAGTTCAACACCCTCAAATCCTCCCTCTCTGAAATCAACAAAGGTTGTTGTACCTGTTTCAAGCATGTAGTTCATGGACTCGCTCATGGATTCAACGAGTTTCTCTGGAGGAGTTTCACTCAGTATTCTGTGCTTTATACCATCTGGAGGTTTAACTATTTTGTCTATGGGCTGTCCGTCCCCAGCATCCTTTGCAACTGAATCTCCCATGTGAATATGGGAGTTTATGAGGCATGGGGCAACTATGCAGTCTGAAGCATCCACAACTTTCCCACCGTTGGCATTTTTGGATACTTCTATTATTTTATCATCTTCAATGAGGATGTTGGCTTTCACAGCTTCCATGTTTTCTCCATAGAGAACCGTGGCATTTTTAATGGTGATCATATGAAATAAGATATTTTTTATCCTTCTATTTATTAGTTTACAGTATTGAAAAATATCCTTTTATTTATTGGTTTATAATAGAAAATCATGAAAAATCGTTGAAATGTTAAAAAAAAGATTTTACAGTATTTAATTTTTTAAAAAACAATTTTTAGCCATAAATTTAACCTTTGACTTTAAATTTATGGAATAATCAAAAGAAATCATATATAAAAAAGAAATTTTATTTGAAATTTATTTCATTTTAAATAATTTTTAAATGAAATAGAACTTAAAAAGATTAAAAAAATCTGATTTTTGGCAGTCAAATAGAAGTATCAAGAATGAAATAAAAAAAGGATCTTAATCATTCCTTTCTTTTTTTCATTAAATCAATTTATGATATTCATTGAGGGATTTAACGTCAATACTTCCATCTTTAACCTTTTCAATTGCCTTGAGAACTGCCCTGGCCCCTGCAAGTGTTGTGACGTAGGGTATTCCAAGTTCAACTGCAAGCCTTCTTATATGGTAACCATCATCTGCAGACTGTCTGCCTGATGGGGTGTTTATTATAAGGTCTATTTCACCATCAAGCATAGCATCACGTATGTTCGGTGATCCTTGACTTACTTTGCGAATGGTTTTTATGGAAACATGTTCCTTAACAGCTTCTGCAGTTCCATGGGTTGCTGTAAGCTGGAATCCCATATTTGCTGCATCTTCAACTATGTCCTGGATACTGTCCTTGTCTGCATCCTTAACACTTATGAACACTTTTCCCCCTTTTGGAAGTTTCATGCCTGCTGAAAGCTGTGCCTTGTAATAAGAAACTCCGAAGTTGTCATCTATTCCCATACTTTCCCCTGTGGACTTCATCTCAGGTCCAAGTACTGAGTCTGCCTCAGGAATCTTGATGAAGGGGAATATTGATTCTTTAACTGCAACGTGTTTGATTTCAATTTTATCCCTGAGTCCGAAGTCACTGAGTTTTTTACCCATCATGAGCATGGCTGCAACTTTTGCAAGTGGCACTCCTACAGATTTGCTCACGAATGGAACTGTACGGCTTGCACGTGGGTTGGCCTCAATGATGTAAACTGTGTCTTTTCCATTCTCTTCCGCCTTGACAGCGTACTGGATGTTCATAAGTCCAACAACGTCCAGTTCAAGGGCAAGCTTTCTTGTGTGGTCATTGATGGTCTGGATAACCTCTTTAGATATGCTCTGTGGTGGTATAACACATGCAGAATCTCCTGAATGAACTCCTGCTTCCTCAATGTGTTCCATTATCCCTCCAATGAAGACCTCTTCTCCATCACAGAGTGCGTCAACATCTATTTCGATTGCATCTTCAAGGAACTTATCAACGAGTATGGGATGTTCTGGTGATATCTTCACGGCTTCTTTCATGTACTCCCTGAGCTCATCGTCATCGTAAACGATCTCCATGGCCCTTCCACCTAGAACGTAGGAAGGTCTGACGAGCACGGGGAAACCTATCCTCTCTGCAACTTTGCTGGCATCTTCGAATGAGTGTGCAATACCATAATCCGCCTGAGGTATTTCAAGTTTCTCTAAAACCTCTGTGAACCTTTCACGATCCTCAACACGATCAATACTTTCATGAGGAGTTCCAAGAATCCTTACACCTTCCTCTGCAAGGGGTACTGCAAGGTTTATGGATGTTTGCCCTCCGAACTGGACAACGACTCCATAGGGGTTTTCCTTGTCAATGATGTTCATGACATCCTCCAGTGTCAGGGGTTCGAAGTAGAGTTTGTTTGAGATGTCGTAATCAGTACTGACGGTTTCAGGGTTGTTGTTTATGATTATGGTTTCAATTCCCTCATCTTTAAGGGCCATTGCTGCATGAACACAGCAGTAATCAAATTCTATACCCTGCCCAATTCTTATAGGTCCCGCACCAATTATAACAACTTTTTTATTATCAGAAACAGCTACTTCATCCTCATCTTCATAGGTACTGTAATAGTAAGGTGTTTTTGCTTCAAACTCTGCAGCACATGTATCAACCATTTTGTAGGTTGCAACTACACCATTTTCTTTCCTGATGTTTCGAAGGTTTTTCTCAGAGCATCCAGCGTACTTGGCGATCTTACGATCAGGGAATCCCATTCTCTTAGCTTTTTTAAGGATTTCTGGATTTAAAACATCATTTTTATTTGTAGTGCTTAAATTTTCTAATTTGTTCTCAAATTCAATGATGTTGAGTAATTTATATAAAAAGAAGGTGTTTATTTGGGTTATTTCATGCAGTTCTTCAACGGTCATTCCAGATTTCAGGGCACTGTAAATATGGAATATACGTTGATCCGTTGCATTTCTGAGGAGATCCTCTGTGAATGGGACCTCTTCAAAGCTATTCTTTCCGATGTCAAGGGATCTTATGGCCTTGTGAAGGGCTTCCTCTGCAGTTCTACCGATGGCCATAACTTCTCCAGTTGACTGCATCTGAACTCCAATTTCACGTTTGATACCCTTGAATTTATCGAATGGCCAACGCGGTACCTTTGCAACAACGTAGTCCAGGGAAGGTTCAAAGGATGCAGGTGTTTCCTTGGTTATATCGTTTTGTATTTCATCAAGGGTCATTCCAACTGCTATCTTGGATGATATCTTTGCAATTGGGTATCCTGTGGCCTTGGAAGCAAGTGCACTGCTTCTGCTCACCCTTGGGTTCACTTCAATGACCTTATAATCTCCAGTGTCTGGATGAACAGCGAACTGGATGTTACAACCTCCCTGTATCTGAAGGGCCCTTATGATCTTGATGGAAGCATTTCTCAGTCGTTGATTGTCAACGTCTGAAAGGGTTTGGCTTGGAGCAACAACTATACTCTCACCGGTATGTATTCCCATGGGGTCCATGTTCTCCATGTTACATACTATGATGCAAGTGTCGTTTTTATCCCTCATCACTTCGTATTCAAATTCTCTCCATCCAATAACAGACTCGTCAATGAGAACCTGGTTTATGAAGCTCATGTCAAGGCCCCTGGTTGCAATTTCAACCAGTTCTTCCTGGTTGTGGGCAACACCTCCGCCTGTTCCACCAAGGGTGAATGCAGGCCTGACTATGGCAGGGTAACCGATCTCCTTGACGGCATCAAGAGCTTCTTCAAGAGAAGTAACGGCCCTACACTTGGGTATGGGCTCATTTAACTCCAACATGAAGTGCCCGAAAAGATCACGGTCTTCAACGTTTCTTATGGTCTGAACAGATGATCCTATGACCTTAACTCCGTCAAGGGCACTGATCTTTTCAAGGCCGGTTGCAACGTTTAAACCGGTTTGTCCACCCATAGTGGGGAGTATTGCATCTGGTTTCTCCTTTTCTATTATCTTTGCAACGATTTCAGGGGTTAGGGGTTCCACATAGACTTTGTCAGCAGTTTCGATATCAGTCTGTATTGTTGCAGGATTACTGTTCACAAGCACGGTTTCAATTCCCTCCTCCATGAGGGATTTACATGCTTGGGAACCTGAATAATCGAATTCAGCTGCCTGACCAATCTGAATGGGTCCCGATCCAATAATGAGAACTTTTTTTATGTCTGCGTCCTTTGGCATTTATGATCCTCTACTTAATTCTCTTAATTAGAAATTATTATAATCCATTTACTTAACAATCAATTTTAATTCAATCAATTTTAATAAATTATATGTCTTCACTACAAAGTGATCTCCAATTTCAATAAATAACTCAGTTATTATTTTTTAAACTGTTTTTATTATAATTTGGAGGTTTTATCTGTCTACAATTGGCTTTTTAAGTATTTAAATTTAGTTTTAATTAAGTTTTAATTAAATAATTTCAGTAGTTCTTCAGGGTTTCAACGAAGTTGTCGAAGTAGTAGTCAGTGTCGTGTGGGCCTGGTCCAGCCTCTGGATGGTACTGTACACTTGAAATTGGCAGTTCCTCATGTTCTATTCCTTCAGGAGTGCCATCGTTGAGATTCAACTGGGTTACGTTTATTGGTAAACCTTCTACTGATTCTGGGTCCACTGTGAAACCGTGGTTCTGGGATGTTATTGAAACCTTTCCAGTTTTAAGGTCCTTAACTGGCTGGTTTATTCCCCTGTGACCAAATTTCATCTTGTAGATCCTGGCACCGAATGCCAGGCTGATTATCTGCTGACCAAGACATATTCCAAATATTGGAAGCTTTTCTTTGAGCTTCTGAACGGTTTCAATGGCATTTCCAACCCTCTCTGGATTTCCAGGGCCGCTTGAAACAAGCATTGCATCAGGTTCGTAGTCCATAATGTCATTAACATCTGTCTTGTAAGGCAATACAACGACTCCAACTTCCCTCTTAAGCAGTGCATTGATACTGTTCTGTTTTATACCACAGTCCAGAATGACAGCCCATTTATCGTAGTCTTCACCGAATATCCTGGGCTCTGAAACACAGACTTCATCCACAAGGTCAAGTTCCTCTATACCCTCCTGTGCATTTGCCATTTCCCTAAGTTCATCATCAGATATGTCCTCTGTTGTGAGGGCGCCTTTCATGGCTCCAAACCTTCTGATCTTCAGGGTTAGGGCACGGGTGTCGATTCCACTTATACCTGGAACTTCATATTCCCTTAAAAATTCTGATAAATTATTTTCTGATAAACTATGGGATGTGTATGGGTTGTTCTCCCTTACAATGAATCCTTCAGCCTTTATCCCCTCTGATTGAAACCATTCCCTGGAAACTCCATAGTTACCCTGTAAAGGGTATGTTGACATGAGTATCTGGCCTTTGTAGGAAGGATCAGTAAGTGATTCAACGTATCCAGTCATTCCCGTTGTAAAAACCACTTCACCAGTTTTAGTGGTTTCAAAACCGAATCCATCTCCTTTAAATATTGTTCCATCTTCTAAAGCTAATTTTGCTTCTTTTAGCATTACATCACCGTATCGTTACACTAACTTTTTATTCTATTTGTATTATATTTCTATGCACTTGTTTATTACTAAATGAGCTTTATTCATTAATTAAAATTTATTTATCCTGTAAAATTCATATTAAAGTTCTATCACTGGATAAATTCAATATTTAAGTTAAATTATCATTAAATTATCATTATCTTGATGATGTTTCTGATGTTCCAAGATCAGTAAAATTTTTAGCTAGTTTGAGTCACTCCCATATCTTAGGCGTTTTTGGGTTCATCAGTTCTCGATTCATGATCACAGCATCTTCAAGATCCTCGTAGTAATCCTCAAGAATCTTTTTTTCAGAGAATCCCATGTGTCTGTAGAACTTCTGTGCGCCACGATTTCCAAGTCGGACTTCCAACTTTATTTTTTTCACGTTGTACTTCTGGAATATTTCCGTGGCAGTTTCAACGAGCTTGGAACCAACACCCCTTCGCCGGTATTTTTTGTCAACTGCAATTGAAATGATGTGACCCTCATCTTCAAATCTGATCCAAAATATAATATATCCCACGATACTATTATCTTCCTGGGCAACCAGAAAACCAGCTCCAAGGTTGTAAATTTCAACAAGTACACTGGAGGGGTAGGGGTCATCGAAGGAGGATTCCTCGATTTCAAGAACCCTTTTGATATCTGGACGCCGAAACTCTCTTATTATCATGAATTTCTCCAATTAAATAGTGTAGTGATATTATGTGGAACGATTTATCTGATTACATTCTAAAAAACTATGATAAAAACTCTAAGATCGTTGAGGTTGGTGTTGGTGGTTTCCCAAGGGTTGCACTCAAACTGAAGGAACATCATAAAATGAATATTATCATGACAGATATTAAACCTTCCCATGAAGGTGTTGTTAAAGATGATATTACAGATCCTAACTTAAAAATATATGGTGGTGCATCACTCATCTACTCAATAAGACCTCCAGAAGAACTTCAACCATACGTAGTTAAGGTTGCAGAGGCCGTGGGATCAGATGTAATAATAAAACCACTCTCAACTGAATTTTTAAATACAAAAAAGAATATGAAACTCATAAATTACAAAAAAGCAGTTTTTTACAAGATGTGTAAACCATGAAATGGCAAAATTTAAGTGTTGATGAAGTTTTGGATAAACTAAAATCCACATCGGATGGATTAACAACAGAAGAAGCTCAAAAACGTGTTACTAAATATGGAAAAAACGAGCTTGTGGAAGAAGAAAAACCAGGCCCTGTTAAACGATTTTTAGGACAGTTCAAAGACTTCCTTATAATCCTACTTATTGTTGCAGCTGTTGCTGCAGCGTTCATAGGAGACACCACAGATGCAGCTGTAATATTAATTGTGGTTGTGTTAAATGCAACAGTAGGGTTCATACAGGAGAACCGTGCTGAGGAAGCAATGGCAAAGCTTAAAGATATGAGTTCTGCAGAGGCAGTTGTGCTGCGTGATGGTAAAAAGGTCAAAATTCCTGCTGCAGAACTCACAATTGGAGATGTCATTGTTGTTGAAGAGGGGGACAAAATTCCTGCAGATATAAGGATAATAAAAAGTTATGACCTTCTTGTTGATGAATCAGCACTAACTGGTGAATCAAAGCCTGTTAAAAAGGATGAAACCTTTGTATCTGAGGAGGAGACCAAGAACCTTGCATTCATGGACACCAATGTTTCAACTGGACGTGGAAGGGGAGTGGTTGTTGAAATCGGAATGAACACAGCCATAGGTAAAATTGCAGAAATGATACAGGAAGAAGAGGCAAAAACACCCCTTCAAGATAGGATAGCCAGTCTTGGAAAGATGATGGGCCTCATAGCTGTTGTTGTGTGTTCTGGAATATTCGTACTCCAGTTCTTCAAGGGGGTACCAATCGTTGAAAACTTCATGACAGCAGTTTCCCTGGCAGTTGCAGCTGTACCAGAGGGTTTGCCCGCAATCTTAACCCTGACTTTGGCCCTTGGAATGCAGAGAATGGCTAAGAGCAATGCAGTTGTAAGAAAACTCCTTGCAGTGGAAACCCTGGGTTCATGCACAACCATATGTACAGATAAAACAGGAACTCTCACAAAGAACAAGATGACAGTGCGTCAAACCAAGATCACGACCCCTGAAATGGCTTACATAGTTTCAGCACTCTGTAACAATTCTTCTCTCTCGAATGGAAGGATCATTGGAGATCCAACAGATGGGGCAATGTTGCTTTTTGCAGATGAAAATGGATACAGCCGTGAAGAACTTGAAAAGACCCATAGACGGATCTTTGAGATACCCCTTGACAGTGAAAGGAAGAGAATGACCACTGTCAACGAGTTCAACGGTGAAAGATATGTGTTGACCAAGGGTGCCCCTGAAATCGTACTCCAACGATGCAGCCGTGTTGAGGAAGGGGGAGAGGTCTCTGAAATCACAGAGGATAACAGAGAAGAAGTTCTTGAGGAACTTAAAAACATGACCTCAAGTGCCCTGAGGGTATTGGCACTGGCCTACAAAAAAATTGATTCGAGTGTTGATCTGGAGGATAAAGATGGCCTTGAGAATGATCTGATCTTTGTGGGCCTTGTTGGAATGATGGATCCACCACGTAAAGAAGCTCAGGAAGCTGTTGCAACCTGTAAACATGCAGGTATCAATGTTGTAATGATAACGGGTGATCATAAAGACACTGCAGCAGCTATAGCATCTGAAATTGGAATTTTAGGTCCTAAATCAGGGGATGGATCTGGAAAAGTTCTCACAGGTTCAGATCTTGATAAACTCAGTGATGATGAATTCAACAGCATTGTTGAAGATGTGAACGTTTACGCACGTGTTTTCCCTGAACAGAAGGTCAGAATAGTTGAGGCGCTGCGTTCAAGGGGTCATGTTGTATCCATGACTGGAGATGGAGTTAACGATGCACCTGCACTTAAAAAGGCAGCCATTGGTGTTGCAATGGGTTCAGGTACAGATGTTGCCAAGGAATCTGCAGACATGTTACTTCAGGATGATGACTTCGCAACGATAGTTAAAGCTGTTAAAGAGGGAAGAACAATCTTCGATAACATCAAAAGATTTGTTAAATTCCAGCTTTCAACTAACATCGGTGCAATACTCACAATAACGGTTGCATCCCTTGCAAATCTGCCAATACCCTTCAACCCAATTCAGATACTATGGATCAATATAATAATGGACGGTCCTCCAGCCCAGTCCTTGGGTGTTGAACCTTCCGAGGCAGATGTTATGGAACGCCCTCCAAGTAAAGGAAACATCCTTCACAGGAAGAACCTCATAAGAATAACCTTTGCAGGAGTTGTCATGGCTGTGGGAACCCTGGCACTCTACTACTTCGAACTCACATCAGGTTCAACTGTGATCAAGGCAACCACCATGGCGTTCACAGTCTTTGTGATGTTTCAGATATTCAACGTGTTCAACTGCAAGGCCAAGGGAATGGTACCCAACAAAACCTTGTTGTTGGCTGTTGCAGCATCGTTCCTGCTCCAAGTCTGTGTAATTTACGTGCCATTTCTTCAGGGAATATTCAGAACAACTGCTATTGGGGCCATGGACTGGGTTTTAATAGTGGTGGTTGCAGCCATAATATTCGTGGCTGAATTCATATCTCAGAAGTTGATAAAATGAGGATAATGGTCATGGCCGGTACACGTGATGCAGTTAGAATAATTGAGAAACTCAGTGCCTTTGAGGATAATGAAATTCTCGCCACCACAACCACAGGGTATGGTGGAGAACTTGCAAGATCCGCAGGGGCTTCTCATGTTATATCGAAGGGATTGGGTGTGGACGAGATCGTTCAGATCCTATCTCAAAAAAGTATAGAGGTTCTTGTGGATGCAACCCATCCATTTGCAGCTGAAGCAACCAAGAATGCAATAAAGGCATCAAAAATGGCAGGAATAAAATATTTGAGGTTTGAAAGACCTCAAGTACCACTTCCGGATGATGATCTTGTCCATGAAGTCAAATCATTTGAAGAAGCAGCTTCAAAGGTGAAGAGGATTGTAAAAAGAACTTCAAAGAAGGCTGCAGGAAGTGATGTGGAAGATAAAAGCCGTACCTATAAAGTACTTCATCTTGCTGGAGTTTCAACCCTTCACCATCTGACTGAGTTAATACCTCCTGAAAACATCGTTGCAAGGATAGTACCCTCCAATTATTCCTTGAATAAGTGTTTTGAACTGGGGTTAACGGGTGAAAACATAATAGCAATGCAGGGAACATTTTCAAAGGAATTCAACGAGGCTGTGATGAAGGAGTACCATGCATCTGTTGTTCTCACCAAGGAGAGTGGTGAAACAGGTGGCACACCCTCAAAGATAGATGCTGCACTTGAACTAGGAATACCAGTGGTTGTTATCACGCGTCCAACTGTTCCGGAACTTCAAAATCAAATGGCTTTTGAAGATTTGAATCAGGTTTTAACTGAATTAAATAAAATTTAATTTAAAATTTAATTTAATAAAATTAGGAATTTCAATTGATTTTTTTTAAATTATTTAATTTTTAAATTATTTAATGGAAAATTAATTTTTTATCTTTATATTTTTTTAAATGTAATCTTTTGAAGTAAATAGAATTAAATAAATTGATTTTTTTTATTGTTATTGGCAAATATTTTATTAGTAAATATCCTACCTTTTTTATTACATTTTTTTAAAAATAATTTTAAAAATAACTTTTTTTAGAATTAAGGGACCAATAAGTAGGGATTCTACAACATTAAGAAAAACGAGATAAAAGCAGAGGATGAATTAGAGAAGGACATTTAAGTTACATTTTATAATTCCATTCTTATTGAAATATGAGTTAGCCTCAGATCGCCCATCAGTCATCACGTATCAGAGCTCATAGGGTTCATCATTGGCTTTAAATTTATCATGACTCTATTTTGACTTAATTTTTGATTGAAAAATAGAAATAAAAAAGTAGAGGTTTGGAAACATCAGCCGAACATGACTCCAGCTTCTCTTCTCATCTCTTCTTCACGTTCCATTCCAATTATTTTTTCAACGGCATCCATGAAGTCTGCAACTGTCACAGTGGATCTTTCCTCTCTTATTGCAAACATACCTGCTTCTGTACATATTGCCTTCAGGTCAGCACCTGATGCTCCCTCTGTGAGGGATGCAATGAGCTGGATGTCCACCTCTTCATCCAGGGACATGTGGGATGTGTGGATTTTAAGAACCTCCATTCTACCCTCTTCGTTTGGAACTGGTACCTCTATGAACCTGTCGAACCTTCCAGGACGCAGGAGTGCAGGGTCAAGTATGTCTGGTCTGTTGGTTGCTGCAATGATTCCAACATCTCCCCTGGCTTCAAAACCATCCATCTCTGCAAGAAGCTGCATAAGAGTCCTTTGAACCTCTCTGTCACCACTTGTTGAACTTTTAAGCCTTTTAGCAGCGATTGCATCGATTTCATCTATGAAAATGATACTCGGTGATTTCTCCTTTGCAAGCTCGAAAACGCCTCTGACAAGCCTTGCACCTTCACCTATGTACTTCCTGACGAATTCAGATGCAACTATCTTTATGAATGTTGCGTTGGTTTCATGTGCAACTGCCTTTGCAAGAAGGGTTTTACCTGTTCCTGGTGGGCCGTAAAGAAGAACACCTTTGGGTGGTTCAATTCCAATGTTTGTGAATAACTCTGGTTTTTTAAGGGGCAGTTCAACTGTCTCTTTAATTTCAACTACCTGCTCCTCAAGTCCACCTATCTGATCGTAGCTTGCCTGTGGTTTTTCGTCAACTTCCATACCACTGACTATTGGATCCTTCTCAGATGGGAGGACATGTACTATGCTGAATGTCTGCTGATTGAGTGCAACTCGAACTCCAGGTTCGAGATCCTTTTTATTTAGGAAGCGTGAATATCCAATAACAAAGTTAGGACCTGTACTGCTTTTTACAACTACTCTGCCGTCGTCTAAGACTTCGGTTACAGTTGCAATTACGAGTGGAGGTGATCTGAACCTTTCAATCTCCCCCCGCAGGGATTTAACTTCCCTATCCAGCCTCATCTTTTCATTTTCGATAAGGACCTTATCTTTCTCGAGTTTCCTCACCTTCCACGTTAGATTACGTTTGGTTTTAGTATTCTCCTCTTTGAGAATTTTTATCTCAGTTTTAAGGTCTTCTATCTTTTTTAATATGTTTGGGGACATGTTTTCCATGATCCTAACTCACTCCTAATTTTTATAAAATAAAAACATGTTAGTTTATAATATATATCAAGGTTATATGTAGATTTTTTAGTTTTTAATAATATTTAAATATAGAGGTACAGATTATATAATGAGTACAAGTTCAAAGGGATCGTCATGAGATGCGAGATATGCGGAAAGAAAATAGTAGGAACTCCATTGAAGACTAAAATCGATGGATCAGTAATGTTAACATGCAAAGAATGCTCTAAATTTGGTAAAGTTCAGAGGGAACCTCAAAAGCAGAGGAGGCAGGGAGCACCAAGAAAAACAGGAGCTCCCAGAAGAAGATCACGGCCTGCAGAGCCTACATATGAAGTGGTTGAGGACTGTAACCTTCTTGTAAGGCAGGCAAGGGAGAAAAAGGGATGGTCACGTGAAGAACTGGCAGAGAAAATCTATGAAAAGGCTTCTGTTATAAACCGGATAGAATCTGGTAAGATGATTCCTGATATCAAGCTTGCACGGAAGCTTGAAAGGACCCTTGGCATCACGCTTCTTGAAAAATCTGATGGTGCTGCTCCTGAGGATATTGGGCATTTAAATGCTCGTGGAGCTACAATTGGAGATATAGCAAGGATAAAAAGGAATTAATCCCATTTTTTTATCTTTGGGTTATTTTATTTTTCATCCTTGGAATTCCCTTTTGAATTCAATTCTTTTTTGAATTCTTTTTTGAATCTGCTTTACGTTTTGGAGAATTAGGATTTTTAGGGGAGTAATAACCTCTGAATGGTTTAAGTTCCTTAAAATTAGCTTCAAGATCTTTAAATGCATCGTACTCTTCACTTATAACCATTAAATGAGCTGGAGGGTGTATTTTTCTGATGTTAACTATACTCTTTGTTGTATCTTCCTCAACCCTAACTATAACTGCTTTTTTTGATTTTGATCGAAGTTTTTGTTTTATTATCTCCTGAACAATATTATCTGCAGATTCTGAAGGTATTACCCGTGGAATTCCCAGTATTTTTAATTTTGCATGTCTTTCAACATCTGCAATACCGTTTAAAAGTTTTTCTTTATTGTCTGCACGTATTAAAATTAAAGCCATGATCTCACCTTTTGTAGTAATCAACTATTTAATATTCATTCACAATAATTTATTAATCATTCGTTGAAGGACATGTCCCACTGAAACTTAAACCTTCTTTTTTAAAATAAAATCTTTTTTTAAAATAAAATAAAAAATTTAATAAAAAAAATTTTAAATTATTTTTGCATCCTTTTTTTAACTTCAAGGGTAGATAACAGTTTTATCTCTTTTTCAAGAAGGACTTTATGAGTGTACTCCTGAATAAAACTAGTAAAACCAATATCAATCCAATTGCGGTTTGTATGTTTCCCACTATGTTAAGGAAAGACGAACTAACAGGTAGATTCCATGTAGGTGATGTTCTACCATCTGCAAGCTGTTTATAATAGACCCCCACAGCTCTGGAACCTGGTTTCACGTTTATATCTTTAGGTTCAACGTAGTTTACTCCTACAAGGGTTCCACTGTCTATTGCAGAGTTCAGGGTCTTTGCAATTGCAGTGGCATCGTATCCATTCTTCTTAACAGATGCAGTTACCAGTTCCTTTGTTGTTTCTGAAATACCTGAGGCATCTGTTCCATAGGTAGACACTGATAAACTACTATTTGATACTGTTATTGCATCTATAAGGGCATCGTATGCGTAAACAGTTTGTAATGTGGCTCCATCATTTGGACAGGTCTGGTAATTATCTGCCTCGGGATAACTAACCCTCCAACCACATGTTGGGCATACCTTGTAGAAGGCTTCATCCATTGAATATCCAGTTTCATTCAAGTTTTCAGGTGTGAACATATCTCCAGTCGTTACTCCTGAAACCAGGTTGACTCCCCCTCCACCATGTTTTTCACCGGAATCTCTTGCTACTTCTTCCATGGCTTTTCCAACTATGTAAGTGGCATTGTAACCATCTCTTATCATTTTTCCTATGTTTTCAGCGGTTTGAAGACGTACAGTGTCTGCAGTTCCTGCTTGAGGGTTTCCCTCACTGTTTCTCAAGTGAATAATGGCTCCTTTACTCCCTGCAGGTAACACTGCAAGGCCTCCGGAATAGTGGGTCACGGTTATTGTGCCGTTGTTTGAAACAACCACGAGGTACGCATTGAAGTCACCACCAACTGCAGCACCCTGGGTTGCACTACCAACCACAAGCCTGATTCCTGAATAACTGCTAGCTGTTGAAGCTGCTTCTGAAGGAGTTGCACCGTTTTCAAGCTTTGCCAGAGACGCAACTATGGCTTGAATCCTTGTTGAGGACTCACCTTCACCACCAGAGAGCAGACAGAAATGTTTCTCCTTGGAGAGTATGAAGGTTGACTGGAACATGTTGGTTGCCCAGGACATACTTCCTCCTGCAGCACCGTTTGGATCGGTTCCAGTGGGGTCTGTTATGACCACAACGTTGCATGTTGCTGCTGATGTACCTACAACCATTAAAATGGTTACTAGGAGTATGAAAGCCTTTATCAATCTGTTTTTATTCATGTACTGTTCGCTCCTGAAATTTTGACGCTTGAGAAGTCTTCTATTACTGTAACAGTAACGATTCCTGTTGATTCATCAACCTGAACATCTGCAGCTACAATTGGTTTCACAGTTGTTCCTGGAATTCTGGAGTTCAAAGCTGCTGTTTTAGCATTTTGAATGGCTTCACTTAATGGTAACTGTCGTTTGCTAGTGACTAACGTGTCTCCTTTGATGTAACTACCTGATCTGAAACCTGCATTAGCTATGTTACTTTTTATGGTGTCTGTGGGTATGATGTCGTTACCCTTTATTATAACACCGGATATTGCAACTCCGTCATCAGTTCCGTTTGATGATGCATACGCCATGTAAGTCATCAACTGCCCTGATAAAATTAACAGGAATGCAAGTATTAAAATGATTAGAGTGTCTCTCCTTACTTTTATGAACATGATCTCACCACATAATATGCAATCGTTCTTAAATTCATGATACCTTATTATTCATGTCATGAAATTTTCAATATATTACAATCAGTTCAAACTATAACGATTTTGGATCATTTATAATGATCGCAGGATTTTTAATTAATTATTCTCCTCCTTTAAATAGTTAGGCAGTGATTGAATGTTCCTTTTATATTTAAATGCAGCCTCACCAAGACAGATAACTGCATCCACATCACATTTTAAACCTTTTTTTAATCCTTCAAGAACCTGATCTGCGGTTGCTCCGAGAGTGCCCGCTTTAAATTCTTCTTTTGACTCATCAGTAGGTATGATCTTAGCTGATGAAATATGTTTCTCTGCAGCCTGTCTTGAGTAGAAAGATGCAGGTACAATAAAATCTCCGATTTCAACCGCTTTTTTGAGTATTTCAAGATCTCCACTTTCTCCGGACTCTGATGAAATTGTGATAACAACTGCCAGTTTCTTGTAGATCTTTTTCATCTCCCTCAGAACGGTTCCAACACCTGCAGGGTTATGACCATAATCAACGATAACTTCCTTACCATCGTAGGTGTACATATATTCCATACGACCAGAAACGCCTTCAAAATTTTTAACTGCTTTTTTGATAGTGTCTAAGTCTATTTTAAAAAATTCAATTGCTGCAACAATGGAACCTGTGGCGTTGTAAACGTTGTGAAGTCCCTTTAGTTTCATCTCAAATTGTACATCACCTTCAGGTGTTTTCAAGGTGAAACTGTTTCCTTTAACATCTGTTGCAACGTAATCTGGTTCCGGCCTTTTGAGCCCGCATTCGCAGTTGTAGTAACCCACTCCAGATATGGTTTCATTGATCTGGATTTCACGGCCACAAACACATTTCTTTTTGTTGGGATTGGTGGATCCATAGTCCACTCCGAAGCTTATGTACTCACAATCATTATCCTCTGAAACGATGTTTTGATCGTTGGAACCGGATTTACATGATTCAACAAGTCCCCAGAGAGTTGGATCATCTGCGTTAACAATTAACTTACCACTCTTGAAGTATTCAATGAAACTTCCTTTTATACTGGCGTAACTTAGAAAATCATGATCATCATGGAGATGGTCCGGTGTGATGTTGGTTACGATACCGCAGGATGGTTGGCAGCGTTCAACCATACGTTTAAGATCTCCTGGAATTCCAAAGGTTCCTGTTTCAAGAACAGCCACATCTCCCTTGAGTCTGGCCTGCAGTGGGGGGATGTAATCGATGTTTCCCTGTAAATTCCTGAAACCATGTTCCGTGGTGATTAAACCCGCAGTTCTGCATATATGTTTCAGCAGTGTTGTGGTCGTTGTTTTTCCATTGGTTCCTGTAACACATAAAACAGGTTTATCCGGTTTTATCTCATTGAGAAGGGTATCAACATCGAGAACGTTGCTTCCATTCTTTTCTATTTTCTGGAACACTTTTGAATCTTTTGAAAGGCTTGGTGGAGGCACTACATACTGAGATTGGCTGAAAAAAGAGTTAGGATGCTCTGAAAAGTAAACTTCAATCTCCTTGTTTTGGATGTAAGTCTGAAGGGTGTCCTTAAATTTACATTCCTTCTCTGACTTCATATCTGTACCCAGTACATGGAAGCCTCTGTCCATTAGCACACGTGCTGCAATGTTTCCAACGATTCCACAAATTCCTATAACTCCATAGATATCCTTTTTCATTTCAGTAGAATGATTAAAGGAGCTAGTATCATTACTCATATTTTTTACATCCTTCCTCTATTCCCCTCATCATCTTGGATTTAACCTCTTCGTAGGAGGTAATTGCACCGGGTCCAACATGTAAAATAACATCACCGGGTTTTGAATACTTAATTGAAAGATCTCCTGCAGTCTCCATGTCCTCAACTGCAAACTTCATGGCTTTGGAGCCTTCAGCGCCACCAATAACTTCCTGTGCTGCTTTTATATCGAGTTTTTTAGTTGTTTCGTTGTATCCACTTACGATCATGATATCTGCGTAGCGTCCGAGAACCTCTCCAATCTGGTTCTTGTCACGGGGGTTGGTGCTGTCTGGGTTGTCCATCAAGATCACCAGCTCCTTGTCTGAGAACACGTTCAAGGTGTTGATCAATCCTTGAGGTACAAAAGCTGCATCGAAATGAACTTCTCTACCTTTGTAGTTTCCTATGTACTCCATATGTCCGGGAACTCCATGAAAGTGGCTTAAACCAGTTGATATGGATTTTTCAGGGATTCCGTAGGAGAGTGCGGCCGCTGCTGCTGCAACAGCATTTTCAAGGTAGTAACTCATTAATTTGAATGGTGCCATAAACTTAACTCTGCCTGTTTTTCCAGATTCTTCTGGAGCATCCTTATAAATTGTGATACTTCCATTGGATGGACAACCATAAACACTGCATGGAATATCACAATTCTCATCTGCAGCATTCAATTCAATTGCATCTTCTTCTGTATCCTTCAGGCAGTAAAATATTGTGTCGTTACGGAGTGGTTTTAAAAATTCACTGCACTGCACCCCTGCAACCAGCGTTTCACTGGAATTTGCTATGAACAATTTTCTTGCAGCATACTTGTCCATGGAGTAATCGAATTCATCAAGGTGCTCGGGGTAGATGTTTGTCAGAACACCCACTTTCAAGTGAACCTGTGACATGAGCCTTGAGGTTCCATGGGGAAGCTCAAGCACTGCAACATCATTTTCTTGAGGTTTGCCAGTGATGATTCCGTCAACTATAACTTCACTCAACAGGTTGCCCATTCTCGATGAGCACATCCACACCTTGTAACCTGCAGTTTCAAATATCTCTGCAATCGTATGGGTGGTGCTGGTTTTACCAAGGGTTCCTGTAACTCCAATGATATCTATATCAATCAGATGGTCTATTTCCCTTGAAACATCTTCATTTGTAATCAATTCAGTATCTTCAGAACTTAAAAATTCTCTTATTGGTGCATTTTCAGGTATTGTGGGGGATATGTAAACATGTTCTCCTTTTTCAAAGTTAATTGGTGCATTTGAACCCAGTTTAAGTTCCACTCCTTCATCTTCCATTTTTTTCAGAGTTTTCTGGACTTTATCTGGAAATTCTTCAATCTTCTTCTGGTCGGTGATGGTTACTTCGTTACCTGCATGGTTGAGTATCCTTGCTACTGGACGGCCAGCGTTACCTGCGCCTATGACTGTACATTTCATTTTGAACTCTCACATCAAATGGGTGGGTTTTACCTATTGATTGATCTGTACTTTGCAAATCAATCTCTCTAATTCTAAATTAATAGATTTCTAGATTAAATTTCATAAATCGAAATAAATCAAATAAATCTTCAGTACTTCAATTCAGTACATATCAGTATTGTAGAAACTAATTTATTAAAAATATCCTTAGAACTTTGTTAATCCACAATCAATTATTCAAATATAATTTTTAAAATATTAAACTTATTCCTTTAAAATTATTATTAAAATAAATTGATAATTTATAGTTAAAGAATGTCCTTATTTTTAAGATACAAGTCTTCCTGTTGTTTAATGTAAACCACCATTGAAACTTCAACTGATGATATTAATCTACCAATATTCTATAAAAGATTTACTCAATATTTTAATGAAACATTTCTGAACTTCCACGACCTGCTTGTGTCATGATATGAGTCCCTGATGGGAATATACATAATTTAACTTTAAAAAAAGAATTTGATTTTAAAATTCCATTTCAAAATTTAATAAATAAAATTTAATAAATCTTTGAGGAATCGTAAAACTATTCCGTCATCAGTTCATTTAAAAGATCTGAAACCGGATCCATACCCTGTGCTCCTATTAATAAAATTGTGTCATTAGGTTTAGCAGATTTCAAGACAGTTTCAACTGCAGCTTGGAGATTTTCATGGAACTTGTACTTTAAACCTTTTTTTTCAAGTTTTTCCAGGAAAACAGCTTTTTCATGGGGCTTCACGGTGTTGTTTTCATCCACAACGTCACTGCTCGAAGTCACAATCAAAGCTCCTTTGAGATCTCCCTGTGATTCCAATCCTTCAAATCCATCTGCAATGGCCTGTGCATTTGCACTGTTTATGGCTTCTCCTCTTGAGCCTCGAATTGCAGATACAATGTACAACTGTCCATTGTCTGTTAAACTCTCTGCAGCACTTTTTATGGTTGCCATGATCCCATCGGGGTTGTGGGCGAAGTCATCGATTATTGTGGGATGTTCGTTCAGTACACTGAACCTTCTTTTAAGGGGTGTGTAAGATGAAACAGATTTTGCAATGATTTCTTTGGGAATTCCAACTGCAAGAGCGGCTCCAACAGCCGCCATGGTATTCTGGAGGAAGTGTCTACTTTTGAATGGAAGTTTTTCCATTGGTACAACAACGTCTCCATTGAAAGTGATTCCATCTGAACCCATCTTAACTTCGAACTTTCCTTCATCATCTTCAAGTTCACCTTTAACTTTCCCGTCACATTCTGGACTTTTTTCAGGGTTACATACTTTAGATGAGGGATCAGTTGCACCGTAAAAGATCACCTCAGTTTCTGAACCTTTTAATTTTGCCATTTTACTTATAAGGGGGTCTTCTTTGTTCAGCACAGCAAAGGTTTTTTCATGGGTGTTTGAATCAGAATTAATTGCTTTCATTGCACCGGATATCTCATGAAAAGCTTCTTCCAGAGAATTAACAAGCCCTATATGATCCAGTGAAACGTTTGTAAGCACAACAACCCCTGGATCTACCGCTGAAGTCATGATCCGAGCGTGGTCTTTCATTAACTTGTCAAGCCAGCCCTGAACCTCTGAAACTTCAACAACCATTGCCCCAATTTTTCCAGGAAATTCCGCTATTTGTTTTGCAACTCTGGGGTCTATCAGGGTGTTGAATTCAGATTGAGGGTCTGTGTTTGTGTAGGCATTGTAACCTGCATCTTCAAGTATTTTATGTATCATGTGGGTTGTTGTAGACTTTCCATTGGTACCTGTGACAACGATCCTCAGTGCATCTGCTGCAAATCTTTTAACTGCCCATTCAATTGCAAATGCATTGGCAAGTTCTATCCTTTCAGTCACTATCACTGGCAAACCCAATTTTTCTGCAGTTTCAACGGCTTTTTCATGTGGATTTTGGGTTATGATGCATGAAACTCCATTTTCTACAGCAATTTCAATGCCCTGTTCATTTATCCAGTGTCTTACAACAGCATCTCCAGGTTTTGCATCACCAAGGAAGTTGAATATTCCTGTGATCTTTTTATCATGCCCGAAAAGTTGTCCTTCGATCTTCTCGGCCAGGTAAGAAGTTGTTATTTCCATTTTATGTCCCTATTTCTTTGTTAATGTGTTGATGTTGGACTACCTCCACATTAAATTGCGTGGTAGAAGTATATTGCAGCTGCACATATTATGAGTGTTAAACCCCAGTAAAGGCCCACTATTTTCTGTTCAGACATTCCCTTGTAGTTAAGGGTGTGGTGGAGTGGTTCAACTGGTAATTTTATTATATGAGCTCTGTGCATTAGACTCACTATGACTGAAATGATTGGAACTGCCAGTGCAAGCACTGCGAAATATATAACGTTTCCAAGGAATGCTGCTGTAATGTAACCAGCTCCCAGTGCAAATGAACCTGTGTCTCCCATGAATATGCTTGCAGGGTATCTGTTGAACACCAGGAAACCGAAACAGGTACCTGCAAGAACCAGGAATGGAACAGTTCCATCCATGTTTCCAGTGGAAAATGCGAAGATGGCACATGCGATGGATGCTATGGCAAGTATTCCTGCTGCAAGGCCATCCATTCCGTCAATAAGGTTTACAGAGTTTATGGATCCAACGATACCCATTATTATGACTGGGATGATGAAAAATCCGATGTTTATGCCCATAACAGATGTGCTCACAGCTCCTGAAATCACCAGGAAAATTGAAATCAGGATCTGGGCGAATATTTTTTCTCCCTCTCCAATTTCCTTTTTTATTGGAACTTCATCTACAATTTCAACCTTTTTATCCTCAAGAAGTTTCACAAGATCCTTCTTTGCTTTGGGAGTGGTAACCCTTGCGTTTTCTCCGTGTTTAAGAGTTAATCTGCCTATTTCAACTGGCTCATTGGATACGTTACGTATGAGCTTCTGGTATTCCTTGGTTTTAAGGCCGATTAAATCGTCTAACAAACCTATGATTCCTGCAGTCATCATGATCATGGCTGTCAGAACAAGGATCTTATTCATTGGATAGGCACATGCCACCAGAAGAAAACCAAGAAGTATTGCAAGTCCTCCCATGGTTGGTGTACCTGCCTTGTGGCGGTGTTCCGTTACTATTGGATTGTCTTTGATGTCCGCGTACCTCAGGGCCCTTCTTATGAAAAAGGTGAAGAAAGTGGTTATTATAAATGCAAAAATGAATATGAAAATGCCGGTTTGAATGTTACTCAAGTTACCACCTTATTATATATTATTTTTATTTTTTTTAAGTATTGATACACTTTAAATTTAAATCAATTACTTTCTATTTTATTCGTTGTTAGGTTTTTTTGAACCTATTATAAAAAAATATTCTTAGGATTGAGGGCTTCAAATATTAATATCTTTAGTTATATTCATAATATCCTCAGATTCCTGTCCCTTAAAATTCAGTATGAAACCATGAAAAAGGTTTAAAAAAAATCATGATTTTTTTTGTTTTATTTTTATTCAGTTCAAATCTTCTCTGAATTTCCTTATTCATTCTTAAGTTTTTCAAGATTTATCTTCAAGGATTCAGCAATTTCAAAGGTTTTTCTCATGGTTCTTCCACGTATGGTGACGCGTTCATAGTTTTCAGGGCCATGAACTATCCAAGATTCTTCTCCTGAGAAATTTCTAAATTTGTAATTGTTTCTGTCACTTTCAAGTTTTCCCACAGGTATTTCAAGTCCTGCAAAATCTTTCAAACGTTTCTGAACATTTTCAGGATTCCAGCAACCTGCACCCATATCCACAAGTTCGTGTAAAGGGTTCAAACCTGTTGAAGCAGCTGTTATGTAACGGGTTCCACTGGGACGGTTGTTGATTTCAATGATGTTATTTTCCTTTGTTTCAGCATTGAAGATTATATCTATATCTGCAGTACCTTCGATACCCACAAGCTCAGCTATCTCCGAAGCAAGATTCTGAATATCGCGGTTGTTCTTTCTGTTGTCAACACCATCAACATCAAGGGGGGCTTTTTTTATCTTGTTCAGAGGATGAATTCCCTCAACAGTGGTTTCACCCTTGTAAACAGGAACAAGTGGTACAGAAGAACCCTCCCACCTTAAAACTTCTATTGAAACCTCTATTCCCTGAAGAAATTCTTCTAGAAATATCTCTTCCATGGAATCGCTTAAATTTTCTAAACGGTTATCAAGATCAACCCTTGAAGAGATTATCTCCACTCCCGAACCTCCCTGACCTTCGGGTTGTTTCAAAACAACTGGAAAATTGGTATCAACAGTTTCAGTGTTAATGTTCCTGCTGGTTCCTGGGATAATTTTATGGAACTTCGGTGTTTTTATGCCTTTTTCAAGGAGAAATTCCTTTGTTCTTAGTTTATCCCTTGCAATGGATGTTGCGAAAACCCCTGATGCCACAACTGGAATGTCATGATCTTCTTCAAGTTTCTCCTTCATCTTGGCAACCTCAAGTAAAGGACCATCGATTCCCATTAGTGGAACAACTGCATCAACATCCTCTTTGATTGCAATGTCCATTGGATCAGTCATGCCCCTTGGTACGAGGTAATGTTTGTCTGCAAGTTCCAGGTTTCTGGCCATAGGATTTGATTCTGTTAAAATAGTTTCCAATCCCTTTTGTTTGGCGTAAAGTGCTACATCATCGAAAAGTCGAGCTCCTACAAATAATAACTTCATTTTATCACTGAAAATAACTTTAAAATCTATTAAAAACTTTTAACATATATTTATTTAACACATATTTGATGACTTATAACCATTCATATAAATGGCAACCTTCTTCTTGTTATCTTAGATCAACCTTTTATTTATACTGTACATTTTTTTTAAAAGAATAAAAATGGTTTTTTTAATGTAACTAATCTGAAAACAAGTCCATATATTAATTTTAAAGAAAATAATAGAAAATTGATAAAAAGGAGTAGTTCAAGAATAATTTAAGCAAGGCATTTAATTTTTTATCTTTAAATCAAGGTTTAAAACGATTTGAGCAAGTTCTTCCCCAACTTGATTTTCAATTGATCCTTCGTTGTTTGAGTATATTGACTATCAACTCTTTAAAAGGATTTTCAACCCATTAAAAACCTTTTCAATGCTCTTTTCAACCTCTTTTGAAATATCCTGACCTAATTCCATGTTTTTAGGCTGGATTCCAATTAAAATGATTTTAGAATCCACTGCAGATTCAAGGTACTTTATAAGGAATGAAATTGGCATTGCATGTGTTGATATGCTGTAATTTGAAATTTCTTCCTTTTTAACGAGTTTCACATGCCCTGTTTCCTTTCCCATCTCCACAGCATCGATGAATATGATATGAGATGGATTTTCCCGTCTTATGGTTCCTGTGTAATTTTCAGGCACGCTTCCACCGTTCACAACAACAACGTCTATATGGTTTTGGAACTCTGAGAATAATCTATTGGCTAAAATAGGTCCAACAGCATCATCTCCCCTCATATCGTTCCCAATTCCCAAAATAAATACTTTTCCATGATCCTTCAGGAAAGTCTCAAGGGATTCTTTTAATTGAAGATTCAACACTTTCCAGGCCACCTCCCATGGTGTAACTCAAATTCAGTTGAACTGTATCATTTTTCTCAACCTTTACACTGTTGGTTGGAATGATGAGTGGGGGATTCATCATGGGTGTTGGACCGCAGATGAGGTTTGGAGTTAAGAGAGTGAAGGTTGTTAATTTCACTCCAGAAACTGTTCCAGTTTTATTTATCCTAAGATCCCGCTTAAAATCAACGTTTTCTTTGATTTTCCCCTTTTTGAATAGTTCTTCTTTAAAATCAATTTTATGGTAACTCAAGAGTTCACCAATAACCTGATATTTCTGGTTGAATTTAGAACGTTGATCATGATCAAGGGATTGTGCTTGAGAAATTGGTGTATCGTAAAGATCATCGTAGAAGATGTACTCAATATCTGTTGAAACAGGTTCAACACAGTTTACAACGCCATATGGGATGATTTCTCCATCTGGTTTTAGATTCTCTAAAATAGAATTGAGAACAGGGACTTCTTCTTCATCTATGAGTGCTGTGTCCAGCATTTCACAGATCACAAGGTCAGCCTCTTTTGGAAAATTAGTATTTCTTGCATCTGCACAGATCACTTCGATGTTCTTGAAGGATTCAAGATGCGATCTGGTATTTTCTACAACTTTAGGGTTTATTTCAATAGAATAAACGAAGTCTGCATACGGAGCAGCCCATTCTGATAGAATTCCTGAACCTGCCCCTATATCGTATACAGTTCCCTTCGCATTCTCTGTTATGGCTTCATAAAAGCCAGCCATTCTTTCAGTATCTGATGTTAAATCGTGGTGATAGGATGTTCTGTACATTTTAACTCATTTATCTTTTTTAATCATTAAATCTGTAATTGGATTTAATGTATCTTTTCACCCATCAAATCTTCTTACCCATCACCCTCAGAAATTGAAAATTAAGTTCTGTCTATTTTTTCGCCGCTGGCTGTGCTTGTGAGTTTCACGTGTTCCACGCCTTTGAGCCTCATTATTTTCTCTGTTAGGTCGCGGATGTATTTTACATCGCCTTTAACAACGATGACTTCTAAACAGTATTTTTCTGTCATGTGGACGTGCATAACTGCGTTTATGTAGTCCCTGTAGTCGTGCTGGATGTCTGTCAGGTCTTCCATGACGCCTGTGTAATGGTGGTCGTATATAACAGCGATAATCCCTATCCTGTCACCTTCCATCTCGTTCATCCACTGGTATCTAACTATATAATCCTTCAGAGCATCTCTAATTCCTTTTGATCTGGATTGGTATCCTCTATCCTTTAAAACCTCGTCAAATTCATTCAAAAGTTTCTTTGGTAATGACATACTTATTCTCATCACAATTTTTCCTCCATTTTTAGATATTACCATAATACGATTTCAGTGCTATTTAAACCTTGTCTTCCATCACAATATTGCTCGCTGAAAACAATTTGGTTGTCATACTTTCATATGGTTCTCAACATATATAATACTTATTACTTTTCAATATTTTTTTTACTATTGAATTTTGTTAACACCAATGTGTGTGTAACCGCACTAAAATATAAATATTAAATCTCGATTTGTGACATATTCGTAAGCTATTAATTGGAAGTAGTGAATACTATAAATGGTAAATAGTTTGTTGGGTTTCTTTTTGAAGCGTAAGAAACTACTAGTTCCCACAGTAAATGAAGGAAGTGGTAAAATGAAAGTTAAAGAAGCCATGAATTTGGGTGTTATCACCATCAGTGCAGATACAAGACCCTTGGAAGCATTTGAAAAGATGTACAAAGAGGGCGTAAGAAGACTCTTTGTAATGGATGAACCGGGAAAACCTGAAGGTGTTATATCCTACTCCGATCTGGTGGGTGTTCTAGGTAGTATACGACCAACAAACAAGGGGACAGGATCACTTGAGATTAGAGATATCATGTCTGACAACGTTATGACCATAGATGCAGATGATGAAATAGAAGATGCTGCAAATTTAATGTTAAGAGCTGATGTTTCAGGACTTCTGGTT
>ENA-UOOE01000605-UOOE01000605.1-fermentation-metagenome-genome-assembly--contig:-NODE-605-length-34339-cov-14.663137_pt1 | contig 34339 bp, 36 predicted proteins | sample MGYA00245776_ERZ724021 | MGnify/ENA primary metagenome ERZ724021 (study PRJEB28704, sample SAMN03018321) | fermentation metagenome | biome: anthropogenic terrestrial biome; feature: soil; material... | reverse complement strand
TCCTTATCGCTGTCGTGGTGCTGGTTATCATCGGCATTGTGGCAGTCGTCATAGGCATCTATAACCGGTTCCTGTCGCTCAAAAACTCCGCCGAAGCGACGGTCGGGCAGGTGAAGGTCGCGATGAAGAAGCGGCTGGATATGATCGAGCAGCTCCTCGGCGCGGTGAAGAGCTACGCGACCTTTGAGAAGGAGACCCTGACCGGCGTGACCGCGATGCGGGCCCGCATCGGCAGCGCCGGGGCGGGCGACCTGAACGAACTTGAGCGCGAGTCCCGGTCGGTCCTCGGCCGGCTCCTCGCCGTCGCGGAGAACTACCCCGACCTCAAGACCTCCAAGACGGTGCAGGAGTTGATGGGCGCGGTGAAGGGGGTCGAAGACGAGATCGCCCGGCACCGCTACACCTACAACAACATCGCCCAGCAGTACAACACCATGACCGATACGATCCCCTCGAACCTTATCGCCGGCGCTCTGGGTTTTACGAAGCTGGATTACCTCGAGTTCGGTGAAGAGATCGAGCGGGTTCCGACGATAGCGTTCTGATGAACCATGCGCATGACTGAGCGGCAGCAGATCCTCATCCTTGTCGCCATCACCCTGCTTGTCGGGGTGCTGGCGGTCGCCGGAGCGGCGGCGCTCCCCGAACTATTCCGGGAGGACCTGGAGGTTCAGCACTACGATGCCGTCTTTTACGAAAACGGGACCCTGGTCGAGCGTTATACCTACCTTGTCCGGTCGGCCGGGGAGTACCGGATGCTCTTTCGCTACTGGGATGCGCCGCTCACTTTTGCCCCCATTGACCAGCCGCACATCGAGTTTATCGGGATGACCGCCCCGCCCGGGACCATCGGCTACGTCAAGAACGCGGGGGGCGAGGTGCGGACGGCCGCCGGGACCGCGAGTTCCTCCGATCTCGCGGGAATCCAGAGCCTTGCGTTTGCAAACGAAGTGGGCCTCTACAACCCCGACTACTTCGACCCGGGCACCTACACGGTTGAGTACCGCTACCGGGTCCGGCCGCCGGTCGAGTACGACGACCAATGGGCGCACCTGAACCTGAAACTCGTGGACGAGCATGTTCCCTTCCGGGACCTCCGGATCACCCTGCCGTTCGGCGGGGATATCGAGGAGGTCTACACGCATCCGCCGACCCTGAACATCGAACGGATGGTCGAAGAAGTCTCCGCGGATCCCTCGGCCCTCGATGTCGAACGGACGGCGGAAGCCGTCGTCATCACGGGGAGCGCCACGCAGGACGACGCGCTGAACGTCGAGTTGATCCTCGACCGCGGGTTCATGGAGAGAATCGACGGTTTCCCGACGTTTGTCCCGGACGTGCGGCAGCAGGCGGCCGACGCCAACCGCTGGCCGCCGATCCTCTACGGGGCGGCCAGCGTCCTCTACGGCCTTGCGGCAGTCCTTGTCCTTGCGATGCCGTTCATCCTCCTTGGCGTCTACCTCCGCTACGGCAGAGAGAAACCGTTTACGGTGCCCGAGTATCTGAGTTTCACGCCGAATACCACACTCAAACCCTGGCAGGTGAACCTCCTCTTCAAAGGCGACCCCCTCGAGTTCGACGACAACGGGTTCTACGCGACGGTCCTCGACCTCCACCGGCAGGGTAAGATCGTGGTGACGGAAAAATCGGAAGGAGAGGGGGTCACGGTTCGGATCGTCTCGGGGGAGTCCACGGACCCCTACGAGCGGCGGGTGCTCACCTTCCTTGGGAACATCGCCGACGACCACGTCGTGGACACCGCCGAACTGGCCAAGTTCGCCGAGACCGCCCGGCGGAGCCCCGGCTACCAGCACCGGATCATGCAGTACCAGCAGTCGCTCACCGCCCTCTCCCGGGACGTGGACACCACGCTCTCCCGGCAGTATGTGAAGGACGGCCGGACGCTGATCCTCCCGCTCATCTTCCTCGGCGCCATCCCCTGCGGGCTTGCGATCCTCGCGTTCATCTTTGCGCCGGGTGCGGCCTACCTCCTGATCCCTGCCGGTGTCCTCTCGTTCATCGTCGCGGTCCAGGTCGGGATCGCGGCCCTCTTCCCCTCGACGCTCTTCGGTTTCTGGAAAGGCGACCGTTACAAAGAGAAACTTGAGTGGGACGCGTTCGCCTACTTCCTCTCGGACCTGGCGCTGATCCGGCAGTATTCCCCTGCCGACCTCTCGATGTGGGGAGAGTGGCTGGTCTACGGGACCGCGCTCGGCCTTGGCGATAAAGTTGAGCAGGCGATGAAGAACTTAAACATCAGCCTCCCGGACGTCGGGATGCCGCTCTACTCGAACATGCCGGTGATCTTTGCCCCTATTGTCCTCTACTCTCCGCCGTCGAGCGGCGGTTCCGGAGGGTTCGGCGGTGGCGGCGGGTCCTTCGGCGGCGGTGGCGGTTTTGGCGGCGGCGGCGCCGGGGGACGGTAGCCCCTATCTTTTTTCCGGGATAACTTCGAATCCGTTCGTAGTTAAGGGAATTTACTTACCTCCGGCGAGGGAATGTATCCATGTTGATGCCTATGATGGATTCATACCCCAGTTATCTGGCCGTCGTCCTCACGCTCCTCGGTGCGGTTGTCGTCTGCGGGTGCATGGCCGCCGGGGGGGAGGACCGCCCGGCCGACCGCATCTCCGGGAACGGGACAATCACCTACGTTGACCTTGAGGGCGGTTTCTACGGTATCGTCGCCGACGACGGGGCGCGCTACCTCCCCACGAACCTCCCGGAGGAGTACCGGACCGACGGTCTCCGGGTAGCATTCGTTGTTGATCCCCTGAACGATACGGCAACTATCCAGCAGTGGGGAACGCCGGTTGAGATCATCGAGATCGAGAAGGGCGATACCACCCGCCGCACTGTCGCGGCCAACGGGACAATCACCTACGTTGACCTTGAGGGTGGGTTCTACGGTATCGTCGCCGACGACGGGATGCAGTACCTCCCCGCGAACCTCCCGGAGGAGTACCGGACCGACGGTCTCCGGGTAGCGTTCAGCGCCGACCCTGCGGATGACGGCGCCGGAATCCAGATGTGGGGGACCCCGGTCGAGATCCGGTCGATCGAGCGGATCGACGGCGTTCTGCTCGTCTCCGGGAACGCCACGGTCACTTATATCGATCTCGAGGGCGGGTTTTACGGGCTTGTCACCGACGACGGCAGGCACTACCTCCCGCTCGGTCTCGACGAGACCTGGCGGGTCGACGGCACGAACGTGACGTTCGTTGCCGGGGTGTTGGAGGATACCGCGACCATCCAGCAGTGGGGCGTTCCGGTCGAGGTCATCGCCATCGATACGGCAGGAAACGCGACCTACGTCGCGGAGACCGGGACGGTCGCCTACATCGACCTCGAGGGCGGTTTCTACGGTATCATCGCCGATGACGGGATGCACTACCTCCCGCTCGGGCTTGAGGAGCGCTACCGCGTCGACGGAATGCGCCTCACTTTCGCCGGTGAGGTCTCCCGCGACGTCATGACCGTCCAGCAGTGGGGGACGCCGGTCGAGATCATCGCCGTCCCGTGGGCCTGCGCGCGGTGCGGCGAAAGCGTCGTTGGCATCGCCAACCCGGCCGCGGTCTGGTGTAAGGAGCAGGGTTACGCCTACGAGATACGGCAGAACCCCGACGGCAGTGAATACGGCGTCTGTATCTTTGAGAACGGTACCGAAGTCGACGCCTGGGACTACTACCGGCAGACGCATTAACTCTTTTATCGGGAGACGGCGGGTCCGGCCGCCCCCCCGGTTCTGCCGACCTCGCTTACCGGCGCCTGCCGATGAGGATCGTGGCGAGACCGAGCGCGGCCGCGGCCAGGGCGACCGGGAGCGGGGCTCCGGTCGGCGAGGGGCTGGGCAGCGTTGTTGGGGTTGCGGTCACCGCCGGCGTGGCGGTCTCCGTCGCTGCCGGTACGGTCGTGGGGAGAGTCGTCGGGACCGCGGTCGTCGGTGCGGGCGTCGCGGTTGCCGCCGGTGCGGTCGTGGGGAGGGACGTCGGCGTCCCGGTATCGACCCCGACACGGTTCCCGACCGTGAACGTCACCGGCTCGGAGTCGGGAGCGTAAGCGTCGAAACCCTCCGGCGTCCTCCAGACGGCCCGGGCGGTGTAGGTTCCCTGCTCACGGAGGCCGGAGAGCGCGATCGCGCCGGGCCTGCCGGGGTCGTCGGTGTAGAACCGGGCCGAACTGACGTTCAATCCGGCAAGGTTGATCCCGTCGATGACGGTGCTCTCCGCGCCGCCCGGATGGGTTATCACGATATCGACCATCGCCGGGTAGACGCCGCCCGCCTGGTAGAAGGACCCGACATCGGGGGAGGCTACCCTGAACGCTATCCGGGTGTTCGGGGATACCGAAAGCCCGGTAAGGGGCTCGTTGTGGTAGGGGTCCGCGAGCACCACGTCGAGAAAGACCTCGGGCTCGCGGACCATGACGAGCGCCGTCGTGCCGTCGGCGGGGTTGAAGGCGTAATAGGTCCCGTACTCTCCGTTCACGGAGAAGTCCTGGACCTCAAAGTCGGTATCGTCGGCGACCGGGATGACCTTCGTGACCCCCCGGTCGGGGTTGTCGTCCTGATACCTCCGAAGCTCCGTGACGGGGTTATCCGTGGTCGCGTTGCGGAGCCCCGTGAGGTTGAGCCCCTCTTCGTAGACGAAGATCGTATCGTAGGGCTGGATGTCGTTGATCCCCGGCCCGCGCGCCCCGGCCGGCCCCGCACAGAGAGCAAGAAGACAGATGGCGAGGAGGACCGGGAGACCTCGCCTGCGGATCCATTCAGGTGCCATGACATCCCGTGTGCTGATTCTGTTGATATAGGTTGGCGTGGCGGCGTCCCGGCACCTATCTTCTCTTCAGCACATGTCCGGTCAGCCCTATCGCAAGCGCCGCTGCGAGCGGCACCGTGGGTCCGGCCGCGGTCGGGGTGGGGCTTTGCGTCGGCGCCGTTGTCGACGGTGTGACGGCGGTGACCGCCGGGGTGGTCGGGGCGGCCCCGGTGACGGCAAAGGTGGTGCTTGCGGTGGCGTCGCCCTCGACCCATTCCACGGTCGCGACATATTCGCCGGGCTCAAACCCGGTTGTGTCTGCCTCAAACGACCAGGTGTTTGTGGTGGTGCTTCCCTCCTCTACGACGGCCGTCCCCGACGTGCCGCTCGTCCTTCCCGATGCGGACTTGTTCGTCGGTTCAAACCCGACCGGTGTCACCGTGATGATCAGACGGTTGCCGGGGGCGAGGTTTGTCGTCCCGCTGATGGTGACCATCTCCCCGGCGACAACGCTCCCGACCTCGTCGATGGTCGTCCCCTGTGCGGCGGCAATGCAGCAGAGCCATACCCCGAGCACAAGCGTGATCACGGCGCCGACGGGTATTCCAGCGTTCATGGTATGGTCCACCTTCCTTCCTCATGGAATAAGAAGATAACCGAATCCGACCCGCCGGATCATCTCCTCCTTGCGGCGAGTCTGCTCCCGTCCCGGTGGGTAAATTACTTACCCTCTGCCTCCGATACTAGAACAACCATGACGGAAATGCAGCATGTTCCTGGAGTTGACCGCGGCAAGGTGATCCTCTACGCCCTGAGCACCTGCGGCTGGTGTGCCCGAACAAAAGAACTCCTCACCAACCTCGGCGTCGGGTTCTCGTATATCTACGTGGATCTGCTCACGGGGGAGGAACGGGACCGTGTGGTCGATGAGGTTGAACGCTGGAACCCGCACCTCTCGTTTCCGACGATCGTCATCGACGACAAAAAGGTGATCGCGGGGTTCATGGAGAAGGAGATTCGGGAGGCCGTCGGTGCCTGAGACGGTGAGCGACGAGGAAGTCGACCGCTTCATACGGGACCTCGAGCGCGATGCGAAGACCGGCGGTTACCATGTCAACCCCGACCGTGAGTTCACCCGTAGCCTCGCCCGGGGTCTGCTCGCCAACCGGGGACGCTACGGGTATATAGCCTGCCCCTGCCGGCTCGCCTCCGGGAACCGGGAGGACGACCTCGACATCGTCTGCCCCTGTGACTACCGTGACCCCGATCTCGCCGACTACGGTGCTTGCTACTGCGCCCTCTATGTCGCGCCCGACGTGGTGGCCGGGACGCGCGCCGCCGCTTCCGTCCCGGAGCGGCGCCCGCCGCCGGCAGAACGCCGGCGGCGAAAGGAAGCGCGCACTGCGGCCGTTCCGACCCCGGGAACCCTGAAGTACCCGGTCTGGCGGTGTCGGGTCTGCGGCTACCTCTGCGCGCGGAACGAGCCGCCCGAGGCCTGCCCGATCTGCCGGGTGCCCCGCGACCGTTTTGAGCGGTTCCTGTAAGCCTTCTCCGGGAAAACCGCCGGCGTCCGTGAGGGGACCGGCCGATCCTGCCCCTCACCGTTCGCTGTGTTACGATCTATCCTGTAATAGATGAATCCTCCCGGCTCTTTGCGGGCGTGTTTTTCCGAATATTCTCTCCGGAAGGCTCCCGGACCGATCCAAGGTATCATATATCGGGTCGGATGATAACTGTCCTGTATGCCGAGCGTGCGGATCAACGACGGAGACCTCCTCTCAGGAACCGGTGTGGAGGGGGGACGAAAGAAGCGGCCCGACGAGACCCCGGCGCCCACCCGCCGGGAGTCCGAACCGGACACCACGAAGACGAAAGAGATCCCCGCGAAGCCCCGGCGGGGGCGGCCCTATTTCGGAGACGGCGACGGTGCCGATATCTTCTACACAAAGAAGAAGTGACCTATCCGAGCACCCGGATGTCCGCGGCGGAGGAGACCACCACCTCCCGCTTCCCGCGGTAGGTCTGCACGACCCCATAGAGCGTTACGCTCTCGTTCTCGCGGAGTTCGAGCGCGGCAGCCGCGTCCTGCGGCAGGAAGACGGCGGTGCCGTTGACGGTGAGGACCAGGTGCCCCCCGGTTGCGGTCTCTCTGACCTCCTCGATCCTCCCCTCAAGAAGGACCAGGGCCCCGTCCGGGACATCGTCGGAGTATGGGGTCGCGACCAGCGGCCGACCGACGGCGCCGAAGAGGAGGTGCGCCGCAAGCACGATCCCGACGACGCATACGAGCGCGACGAGGGCTGTTTTCTCCTGCCGTTCCAGCATAGGTATTCTATAGGCTCACGGGATGATAACATCCGTCAGTTTGATATGTTAACAGCGTTAACATGCCTGTATGGATGATGTGAACCTTCCTCCGTCCTCCCGGAAGATCCTCCTGCTGCTTGAGGACGGGGGTGCCCTGACCCACAAGGAACTCGTCCGTCTCAGCAGCCTGGCCCCCCGCACCGTCCGCTATGCCTTAAAGAGGCTCAAGGACAACGATATGATCGTGGAGAAGTTCAACTTTCGGGACGCCCGGCAGATCCTCTACGAGTACAAAGACTCCGAGATGGTGTCCGCACAATGACCGAGCCCCCTCCCTGCGACATCATGCACTGCGACAACCTTGCGCGTATGCTCCTTCCCCGGATGCGCGCCGAGATGGTCTACCGGCTGGTGAACGACCGGGGAATCAGCCAGAGTGAGGCGTCCAAGCGCCTCGGAATCAGCAGGGCTGCGATCTCCCAGTACCTGAGCCGGAAGCGGGGATTCAGCCGGCAGGAGTTCCCCGACGACCTCGATCTGGTGATCGAGCGCTGGGTCTCGGCCGTCGCCTCGGGCGAAGGGACGATCACCATCTGCGACGTCTGCCGCTCCGCCGGCTTCCCGGAACGCCGGTGAGGCCGCTCACGCGCGCTCCCGCCGGTAGAGATAGAGCGCGAGAAGCCCGATGAGGATACATGCCGCCGCAACTATTTTGCGCCGGTCCGGCCCGGGAGCGTCGTCCGCTTTCGAGGCGTTCCAGTCGTCCAGAAAAATCTGGGTATAATACGCGGCGATCTCCGGGTGCTCGACGATCACGCCTGCTTCGCGGTTGAACGCCGGCGAATTGGCGTTCCAGTTGATGCTGCTGACGAGGACCGCACGCCCGTCGACGATGACGCCCTTGTTATGGATCTTCGCGAGGTTGTTCGCCTCGATATCGGCGAGCCGCGCCTCGAGCGGGAGTCCTTCGGCCGCGGCGATCCGGTTGACGACCCCGACCATCTCGTCGTTGTCCGCGTCGCCTTCGGTGTTGAACCAGGCTGAATCGAGGAGCACCTTCACCGCGACCCCCCGGCGGGAGGCGTTGATCGCGGCTGCGAGATAGGGGTTCAGGTCGTAGGCGGTCTCGTTTGTGATGTAGGCCTGCTCGATTGCGATACTCTCCTCTGCGCCCTCGATCAGGTGCGTGACGAGCGCGCTTGTGTCGGGAGAGAGCACCGGCGTGACCCGCGCCCCCTCCGCGCGGCAGGGGGCGAACTCCACCGTGTAGGCGGGCGCCCAGGATCTGCCGGGATCGGCCGCCGTGCCCTCTGCCGGGACGATATCCCCGCCCGCCGCGTCGAGGAGAAAGACCTCCCGGAAGTAAGCCGCGAGTTCGGGGTCTTCAAGAGAGACCCCCCACCCGCGGTTGCCCTGCAGTCCCGGCGCCGGATAGCCGCCGGGCTTGAAGTTCTCGCTCCCGAGAAGGACCGTCCCGGCGTCAATGACGAGATACTTCGCGTGATCGTAGCGGTACTTCGCGTGGGCTGCATCGGTCGTCGTCATCGAAAGGACCACAACGCCGCTCCGGTTGAGAGTGCCAGCGACCGCCCGCTCCTCCGGCGGGATGCCCCCCACCGGCCCGCCCTCGAGGAGGACGGTCACGGCCACGCCCCGTTCGCGGGCACGGATGAGCGTCTCCGCAAGGTCCGGGTCGGTGAACTCGTAGACGTTGGCGAGGATCTCGCGTTCCGCGCCCGCTACGGCCGCCAGAAAGACTTCGCGCGAGCAGTCCGGGGCGGCGAATGCGGTCACCGCGACGTCGTCGAAGGTCGCGGATGAGAGGCGGGACTGACCGATGGCGAGCGGGCGCGGGTCCCAGACGCCATCCGCGAGGTAGTGGACCTGCCCCTCCCCGGGGCGGACGTCGTCAGGCCAGGCGACCTGCTGGACGAGGTCGGTCCCCCGGTAGAGGAGAAGTTCGTCGGCCCGGTTCGCCATAAGGAGGTTTCCGTTCGGGATCACGTCCGGCACGGCCGGCGTCCGCTCTTCGCTCTCAAAGTCGGGCGGGTAGCCGTGTGTCTGCTCGAAGGCCGGGCCGCTCCGCGCGACCACCAGCCGCCCGTCGACCCGTGTCCCCGGAGGGAACCGGTAGCCGCCCTCGCCGTCCGAGAGGACGAACCCGTCGAGCGTCCCTTCTCCCTCGATCACCAGGTACTCGTCGAGGTCGCCGGGAAGGTAGGGGTCCGGACAGAACTCGACGATCTGGATACCGCCGGCTGTTCCGGCAAGGAGGCAGAGGAGCAGGACGGTCGCGGCGATCCGGCGCATACGCGAGAGTTATTATGTATCCCCCGGTATAATACCAGAACGATATGACACCGCTTGAACCCCCGCTGGTCGTCAAGGTGGGCGGCAGCCTCTTCGACCGGGTCGCCCCCCTGCTCGAGATCTTCCGGGAGGTCGGCCGTCCGGTGCTGATCGTGCCCGGCGGCGGGAAGTTCGCCGAGCTCGTCCGGCGCCTCGCTGTCTCCGATACCGCCGCCCACTGGATGGCGATTTCCGGCATGGAGCAGTTTGCGTGGTATATCGCCTCGCACGGCGTCCCGGCGGCCCCCGTTCTCGTCCGCCCGTCCGAGGTGACGGTCCTCCTCCCCTACTGCGCCCTCCGGCGGGCCGACCCCCTTCCTCATTCCTGGAACGTCACTTCCGACACCATTGCCGCCTGGGTCGCGAACGAACTCTCGGCCGACCTTCTTCTCCTCAAATCGGTCGACGGCGTCCATCACCACCGCCGGCTCCTTTCGCGGGTCACCGACCCCTCCTTCGTTCCCGAGGAGGTCGACCCCACGTTCATCGGGTTCGTCTTCGAGCACGGTCTCCGGGCCCGGATCGTGAACGGCAGGCACGACGACCGGGTCCGCGGCGCCCTCCGGGATGAGGAGGTCATCGGGACTCTCGTCGATCCGAGATTTTAACTGCTCCGGAGGCGATATGATAGGATAACGTTCGAGGAAATTAACGATGACAGCGAGAGATCGATGTACCTCCTGCAACGCCCCTCTGGCTGAGGCAGGCTCTACCTGGTTCTCGTGCCCGGTGTGCGCGCACGAGATCAACAGGTGCTACCGGTGCAGGGAGCAGAGCATACCCTATACATGTCCCAAGTGCGGGTTCCAGGGGCCGTGACCGATGGGAAACGTAGCCATCATCGTGAAGATAATGCCCGAGTCTCCCGATGTCGACCGTGAAGCACTCAAAGCGGCGATCAGGGCGGCCGTCCCGGTCGACGATATCAGAGAAGAGCCGATTGGCTTTGGTCTCGTGGCGCTGAAAGCCGCCGTCGTCGTCCCCGACAGGGCCGGGGCTCCTGATGAGATCGAAACCGCGCTCCGGAACCTTGAGGGTGTCGAAAGCGCCGAAATTGTCGAGTCCACTCTCATATAAAGTGGATCTCGGTTACCTACTTTTCCCGACTTAGCGGGCTTCTTCGAGCCGCTCCATCACTTCGGCGGTGATCTTTCGGATCTTCTCGACCGATTCCGCGAACCCCGCGATCTCGTCCTCTTCCAGACTGAGTGGAATCGGGAAGACGCCGTCGCGGTTGATGCGGGCGGGCACGCCGATGCAGACGTCGCCGATCCCGTGGATCTCGCGTTTGATGTACCTTGAGACGGTGAGGATCCGGTTTTCGTTCCCGAGGATCGTCCGCACGAGGGTTGCAATCGCTTCACCCGGTCCGTAGACGGTAGCGCCCTTATCCCTGATGATCGCCTCGCCGCTCGTTTTGACCGTGTCGATCATCTCCTGCGCTGGCAGGCCAGAGAAGGTTGGCAGGTTGCTGATCCGGATGCCGCCGATCGTCGTCGCCGACCAGAGCGGGACCATGCTGTCCCCGTGTTCGCCGATGATGCGGGTATGCACCTCGCTGACGTGGACCCGGAAGTAGCGGGCAATCAAAGACTTTAAGCGCATCGAGTCGAGGTGCGTCCCGAGGCCGAAGACCTGCCGCGGCTTGAGCCCCGAATACTTCAGGGCGACGGCGGTCATGACGTCGACGGGGTTCGTGACGACAAAGAGAAGCGTATCGGGCGCGCATTGGCCGATGGTCTCGGCGGTCTTTGCGGTGATCTGTGCATTCTCAAAGGCCAGGTCGTTCCTGTTCTGATCGGCCCGGCGGGGCACGCCTGCCGTGCAGATGATGACGTCCGAGCCTTCCGCGTCGAGAAGATCGGTGCTGTAGGAGAGCCGGACATCGGTGCCTCGCGCAGCAAACGAATCGGATAGGTCGCGGCAGCAGCCTGCAAGATAATGCTCACGGCCGGGTCTCCCGACGAGCAGCATATCGCTGACGTACGGGATCTCGGATATGGTGTGGGCTGCAAACGTACCGACGTTCCCTGTAGCCCCAAGAATCGTTACTTTTGCCATGGAGATCGCCGTTGGGGACGCGTCCTCGGTCGACCGTGCGCGCAGGCATTCACCGCTGCATTCCTCCTCCACCCCGCAACCCCATGGGCGCCGAACGTCCACGGTGAGTCTGCTCCCTTCCGGGCCTGAACCGGTACCCGCGGCAAAAGGTCGCCGCCCCCTCCGGGGCATTGATACCTTTCCGCCGACCTCATGGGACGAGGCTTCTTTGTCGGAATGCAACGGATTCTGCAAGCCGCTGCGGCCTTCTCCGGACTTCGCCCCCCGCACAACGACGGTTTCGGGTAACAGGTGACGCCGAGCCACCCGGGCTAGTCCCCATATGTACTATGGTCTACGGGATAAAAATAACTCCGCCCACCCGGGCCTGCCAGGCCCGGGTGATCCGGCCGACCTTCCCGGTGTCCGCCTTCTCGAAGAGGTCGAGGGCGGAAAGGTCGATCTCGGGCGGGAGGACGGCCGGGAGCAGCCGGAGGTCCCCCTGATAAACGTGGACCTCTTCTCTCCCGGCGGCGGTGGCGACCAGGAGCGGGTCCTGCGCAACCGGGCGGCTCCGGAGGTCGTCATAGGACCGGTGTATCGTCACTTCCTCGATGCCGAGTGACTCCCGGTTCACCTGAAGGTTGCAGGCGGTCCAGCAGGCGGCGGCGTACCAGGCGTCGTTGCAGATTACGTGGGGGACGCCCGCCCGGGCGGCGGCGATCCCGAGGGTGCCGGCGCCCGAGCAGGCGTCGACGAAAGTCCGGGGCCGGCATCGCCCGATCTCCCGCTCGAGGGCGAGGATCTTTTCGTTCCGGCCCCGGGGGAACTCGACGTGCAGGGCCGACTGCTGTTTGTAGACGACGACCGGTCCTCTCCGGGTGGAGAAGACGTCGGCCCGGACGTCGCAGCCCGCAAGCAGGGTGTACGTCATGGGTGCAGCGTCGGTATCGCTGATCCCCGGCGTCCCGGCACCCGTCCGGACGACTCCCCGGACTTCCGGGACCTCGGCGACAAGGCGGACGGCCGCCCGGTCCCCGACCGACCGGGAGAGGAGGACGAGCGACCGGGGCGGGAGGTAGGGGGCCCTTTGCAGGGAATGGCCGGGGTGGATGAGCGGCGTCCCGGCGGCGGCGAGAGGTTCGGCCCCGGAGAGGTCCCCCTCGCCGACCATCACCCGGTAGATATCGGCAAAGACCTCGTCGATGAACCGTTTCCCGCAGGAGGGGCAGGGTTCCGCCGCATCGATATCGGGCGGAGGGCTCTGTTTGTCGTAGACAAGCCCCGTGCAGTCGGGACAGGGGGCGAAACGCCCGGGAAGTTCCGTGAGGAGCGCACGGGCATCCGTGACGCAGTCGTGCCCGCAGACGGGACAGTGCATACCGATGGGTTGGGGCCCGCGGTATATAGACGTTTCAGGCAACCTGCGGAAGGACCGCAAGTCCTTCCCGCAGCCAGCCCCAGGCGTCCCGGAGACGGCTTTCGGGGAAGTAGCGGACGTCGACTCCCGGGAAGCCGACAAAGAGCCCCGGCAGACGGTTCATCCATTCCCGCCACCGCTCTCCCCCGACGACTGCGATCCGGTCGACCCTCGCTATCCCGGGCCACTGCCTGAAGGCCTCCCAGCCCTCCCCCGGCCTCCAGCTGCGGAAACTCTCGATCTTTAAGAGAACCCGGATGTTCTGGCGATCGTTGTTCATCGCTCGTTCGAGTTCCGGGACCAGAATGGTTTCGTACTCGATCTCGCTCAGTTTTCCGTCGAACCTGAAACCGACCACAGGTCCTGAACTTTCCCTCATCCGATCAAGCATGGGAGCCCCTATCGGTTCCTGAAGAGAAAAAGGCTACGGCCCTCTTCCTGCAGTGGGTATCTGCACCCTCGCTTCCCCGGCTACCGGCCGGAGATTCCGTTTACCCTTGTGGAAATGGTTCGTCAGGCAGGCCTCCGGAGTGCAATGATGATTGTCAGGGCTCCTCCGATGATGGCGAGGACCGCAAGGACCGTTACCAGAGCGAGAGCGGCGATGAACGGGTTTGCGATCAGAATGATCCCGAAGATGATGCTCACGATGCCGAGAACTCCCGCTCCCGTGCCGGCGCCGGAGAACCCTCGTACCAGATGGACGGCTCCGATGATCAGCCCTTCCACGCCGATGATGATGGCGAGAATCGTCGGAAGGAGATAGGTGCTGTAGAGCGGATAGGCAAGGACCAGGATGCCGGCGATAATGCCGAGAACACCGACGACTGTCTTCCACCCCTGGTCCGATCTATCCGAATAAAGGCTTGCCAGGACGAATATTCCATTGATCATCCAGTAGATCCCGAGGAGCACGGTAAGAACGAGGAGGATTCCGACGGGATACGCCAGGAGCAGGATGCCCAGGGCGAGGGCGACGATGCCCTGGATCAGAACGAGCCACCGGGGCAGGGGAACCGGCGTACCGAATCCGCCTATACCGATGCCGGATGTTGTGGTTGCCATAACTGCATCAAAGCATCGGATTTGGTATATAAACATGCCCGGTCCGACAGGGGCAGGATAGATATATACGCTCTAACTCTCCCTGCGGCACGGGAAGGCGGGGTGCAATGTTCCTCTCCGTGGTATTCACCTGGTTTCGTTATGCCGCAAAAGCAGTGGCAACCGGTTTCATCTTCACCACGCTCCTTCCCCTGATCTTCGGTCTGACGCTCGGCATCCCGACGGCGCAGGTGCTCGGCCTGATCGCGTCCACCGTCATCCTCCAGGCGAACGCCGCTTTCGTCGGCGTGGGAATGGGGATTCATCCCGCCGCGATCCTCACGATCATGACGCTGGTCGAGGTCGGCGCCGTGCTTGCCCTCTACTTCGTCTGCGACGCGTTCGCCTTCCAGTCGGCGCGGGTCGGAAACCTGCTGAAGCGCACGGAAGAGAAGATGAAAGGAGTGCCGCTCCTTGCAAGGTACGGTGCGGTGACGCTCCTCATCCTCCCGGTGGTCCCGCCTTTCGGGCTGTACTCGAGCGTCGTGATCGGGTGGGTCCTCCAGTGGGACCGGCGTCTCTCCTTCGTCTTCATCACCATCGGGTGGATCGGCGTCGCCACCTTTCTCATATTCATCGCGCTCGGGTTCGTATCCGTGTTCGTCTGACAATCGCCGCCCGGCAGATGGATATACTTCGCCGAGAGATAGAATGTCATATCCGATTCCATCGGGGAGGCAGGCTGAATGGAACTGGAAATCTCGATCGCCGTTATCCTGATCCTCAACGTTATATTCGCCGTCACCATCGTCTTCTTCGAGCGAAGGAACCCGACGGCGGCGATGGCCTGGCTGATGGTCCTCTTCCTCCTGCCGCCGGTCGGGTTCTTCCTCTACCTGCTCTTCGGGCAGAACTACGCCCGGCAGAAGATGTTCGTCGTCAAGGAACGGGAAGATCGCCGCTTTCTGCGTGAGGTCTTCGAGGAGCAGCATCGGGAGTTTGCCGATCCCCGCTACCGGTTTACCACCCCCGAGGCGACGGCGTTTCGCGAGACGATCATTCTCCTCCTCCGGAACAACCGGGCGTTCCTGACCGAGAAGAACCGGGTCGATATCTACACCCGGGGTGAGGATAAGTTCGGCGCGCTCTTTGCCGCGATCCGGGAGGCCCGCCATCATATCCACCTGGAGTACTTCGTCGTCAACAACGATGAACTCGGTCGGGCGGTCGTCCACGCCCTTGCCGAAAAGGCACGAGCGGGCGTCGAAGTCCGCCTCCTCTTCGACGCGATGGGGACCCGGGCCGGGGGCGGGTCGCGGAAGGCGTTCTCCGAACTGACGGACGCCGGCGGGAAGATCGGGGTCTTCTTCCCCTCCTTCTATCGGGTCAACTACCGCAACCACAGAAAGATCGCCGTCATCGACGGGGTCATGGGGTTCATCGGGGGGTTCAATATCGGAGACACCTACCTCGGGAAGGGGCCGCTCGGCCGCTGGCGCGACACCGCCATCCGGATCTCCGGATCGGGCGCCCAGATGCTCCAGTTCCGGTTCTTTCTCGACTGGAACTATACCACCGGCGAGAACCTGGTCCTCGATGGCCGCTACTTTCCCGACCCGGGCGCCCCCGGCACGACGCCCGTCCAGATTGTCTCGGGCGGTCCGGATACCCGGTGGAACCCGATAAAAGAGGGCTACATCAAACTGATCAACTCCGCCCGGGAGTCGGTCTACATCCAGACGCCCTACTTCATTCCGGATGGGAGCGTCACCGACGCCCTGCGGCTCGCGGCGCTCTCCGGCGTCGATGTGCGGATCATGATTCCCTGCAAACCCGACCACCCGTTCGTCTACTGGGCGACCCTCTCCTTCATCGGCGAGCTCCTGGATGCCGGGGTGCGGGCCTACACCTACGACGACGGGTTTCTCCATGCAAAGACGATTGTCGTCGACGGGAAGGCGGGTTCGGTTGGGAGCGCGAACTGGGACATCCGGAGTTTTCGGCTGAACTTCGAGGCGAACGCCTTCTTCTACGATGCGGCCGTCGGGGCCGAACTTGTGCGGGTCTTCGAGGAGGACCTTGCCGTCTCCACCGAGATCACGCCGGAACGCTACCGGGCGCGGTCCCGTCTGGTCCGGATGAAGGAGTCGGTCTCCCGGCTCTTTTCGCCGCTCGGGTAAGGCTCCTCACCCGTTCAGCCGGGACCGGACGAACTTCCTGATCCGGGGGAGGCTCTGCTCCCAGCGGGCCTGGAGGATGGGAATGGCGTAGGGGAGGTGGTGCGGGAGGACCGCAGTCCCCATCACCGCCTTCTCGACAAGCGGCCGTTCGCGGCCGATGACGACGGTGTTTTTCATCCGGACGGCATCCAGAAGTTCTTCCACGGTATCGGCCTCGGCGCAGGTGACGACCCCGCCGAGTTCGTGGAGGAGGTGGCCGTCGGTTCCGCCCGTCCGCCCGAGACCGTGAGCGACGGCGAGCCCGGCCGCCTTCAGGTTATGGGACCGGGCCATTCCGCCGCAGATGACCTCGAGGGCGTCGAGGCGGGAGAAGACCTCTTCGCCGATACATGCACCGGCGACGCACCGCTCGACCCCCCGGTTCAGGAAGGCATAGCCGCAGGGGTGCGCCTCGGCGGCGATGCAGGAGTAGTCTTCCCGGCGTTCGAGGATCTCCGGGGTGCTGAGGCGTATCGCGGTGAACGGGCCGTTCCTTCGGTTCTTCTCGATGTGGCGCCGGTAGAAGTCCAGAAGGTCGGAGACCGAGTAGAAGTAGAGGAGGATGTGCGGGCCGTCGTTGGCGCTGACCTCGATCCCCGGGACAAGGGGGACGTTGATCTTCTGGCCCCTGGCTTCAACGACGCCGCTTGCCTGGTTGTGGTCGGTTATCGCGAGCCCGATCCCCTGCCGGGCCGCGAGTTTCAGTGCGTCCCGTACGCGGGTCGCCGAATCGGAGTGCCGGGTGTGGAAGTGAAGGTCCGCCGGGAGCAGCCCGAGACGGCGGATCTCCTTCGGGAGGGGTTTCTGGAATATGATATCTTTATAATAGTGCATGGGTCGTTGTCTGATCAGCGGTTGGTCGTCCGGGGTGAAAAAGGGTTGCCTGTCCGTTGGAGAGATAGCCTCTCCGGCACCTATTGGGTTACCCGGCTTCATTTTGGGCCTCTTTTTACTCTGTCGGCTCCCGTACCCAGTCGAGCGCGGCATCCAGGTGGTCGGCGGGGAAGTGCCGTACATCGGTCCCGGTGAGGTCCACAAAGAGCCCCGGCAGGCGGTTCAGCCATTCTTCCGATCTCTCTTCGCCGACGAGCGCGATCCGGTCGACCCTCTCCATCTCCGGCCGGTCCTGGAGGGTCTCCCAGTGCCCGTGCGGCCTCCAGCCGTGGAAGTTCACGATGTAAAAGAGCATCCGGAGAGTCGGGTGCGCTCCCGCTTCTTTCAGCGCCGGGATGAGCGTCCCGTTGTAGTCTCTGGCCGTCATTTCGCCGTCGAACCGGAACCCGACGACGTTTCCCGCACCTGTCTCCATCTCCTCAAGCATGGCGCCCCCTCTTCGGGGCGAGTCGGAAAAAGGTTCCGGCCGTCACCCCGGCCCGGGCCCACCGGGGGCCACCATCTTTCCGGCGATCTCTTCCTTCGAGAACTCCGAGAGGTAGCGGTTCCCGGCGAGCGCAACGCCGATCGACCCGACGAGGACGAAGATCATGTCGAGCATGGTGTCGTCGAGGCCGTGCTGGAGATTTGTCCCGAGGAAGGTGTCGAAGACCCATTCGTAGATCTCCCAGAACCCCTCCATCGCCATCGCGGCCATGATGATGAACCCGACGATCATCCACCGGGAGAGGTTCAGCCGGCTGAACCGGTCGAGCAGCAGGACGGCGACGAAGGCGAGCACCGAGACGGTTATCCCGGAGACGAGGTGGGCGATCTTGTCGTAGTAGGGGTAGTAGATATCGTAGTATCCGAGAACTCCGCCGGCGATGTGGAGGTAGAGCGAGAGGGCGATAAGGAGGCTGACTTCCCAGGGGAGCGTGATGCTCCACCGGCGGGTGATGGCGGAGGGGACCAGCGTCAGGCCGAACGCGATGACGCCGCCGAAGACCTGCGAGTAGTCCCGAAGCGAGAGAGCGATAAGGACGTTTGCCGCGATGAGGGCCTGGAAGAGGCAGGCGAGGTAGAGTCCGGCGGGTCTCTTCATACAAAGGTTATGGGGCGCCGTCTCGTAAACGTCTTACGCCGCCGGCGTCACCACCCTTCGACCTGGATATCGATACCCGCGAGTTTCTGGTAGATCCGGTGTTTTCGTATCTCGCGCCGGTAGTTGTAGATGAAGTACTCGTAGGTGTCCCAGGCCGTCACCCAGTTTAAGATGGTGATCATCCCGGTGAGCAGGATGGCGACGGGACCGTCGAGATACCCGGCGAAGACAACGACGAAGAGGATGGCAACGCCTGCGTTGAATGCGGCGAGGACGAGACTGATCCTGCCCTCCCGGAGGGAGACCCTTCTGTCGTCGTCGAGGTCGGCTATACGGAACGAGAAGTGCTGCCTGATCGTCTCCGGGAGGAGCGCGACGATATCCGGGGTGAGCGATTCCTGGGGGAGGCCGATGGTGATGCCGACGATCTCCTTGATGCTGTAGCCGTCGAGATAACTGGCGATGTACTCCTCGGCGAACTCCGTGAGTTCCCGTTCGGGGAGCGGCGAGGGGTCTTCCGGGTCGAGGAGCTGGTCGATCGATTTGAAGAAGAACCCGACCTCGATTGCCCCGTCCCGCCCGGTCCTCGTAACCCTGACTTTCCGCATCTTCCACCACTCCCGGGCCCTTTAGCCTCGAACTGGGAAAATGAGAACCTGTATCCTGTTATATCCGCGTTTACCGGGGATTATTCTTCCGAAATTCTCCCGGGACATACTCTCTCTGTCGTGGGTGAGGGACGATCCGGAGGTTCACGGATGCCTTTCTGCTATTGGTATTCGCCGAAAATACGGCTGATGTAATGTCGGGGCCGATTGCCCGGCCGTTACTCCCGCCGGTCCCCGGAGCCCATCAGTTCGCCGATCCACCGGGTCTCTTCCCAGCTCTCGAGGAAGAGTTTCACCGCGATCGTCAGCGGGATGGCGAGGAAGACCCCGACCGCCCCGAGGATGAATCCCCAGAAGACGACGGAGAAGAGGACGACGAACGGCGAGAGGTTGAGTTCCCGCCCGGCCATGCGAGGGAGGACGAGGTTTTCGGCGGCGGCGTCGATGAGGGCGACGGCGACGATGACGGCCACGGCCCCCGCCGGCCCGAATTCAATGAGAGCGAGGAGGGTGGGCGGGATGGCGGCTGCAACGAGGCCGATGTAAGGGACGTAACTCAGGACGAAGGCGATAAAGCCCCAGAGCACCGCGAAGTCGACCCCGAGGAGGGTGAGAAAGAGCCCGGTCCCGACGCCGGTGACCAGGTTCACCTTCGTTCTGACCACCACGTAATTGATGAGAAGCCGGCCCGACTGCGAGAGGTGCCGGTAGGGGGAACTATCCGGCCCCAGGTACCGCGCGAGGGCCGCCGCAAGCCGGGGCGCCTCGATGAGGAGGAACCCGATCCCGACGAAGATGAGGAAGGCGTCGACGGCGGTGCCCCCGATCTGCCGGGCAATCCCGGCCGCCTGCTGGATCAGGAACCCCTGGTCGACGTAGTCCCATATCCTGATGCCGGCGAAGTCGATGCCGTAGTCGGCGAGTACGGCCGCCTGTGCTTCGAGGCTCTCCCGGTACTGCGGCAGGGAGCGGATAAACCCGGCGAGGGCTGCGCCGAGAAAGATGATCACTCCGACGAATAGCCCGATGAGCCCCGCGACCACCGTCCCGGCGGCGAGGACCGGGGGTACTCCCCGACGGGTCAGCCAGACCATGACGGGCGCGGTGATCATGGCGAAGAAGACGGCGACGAGGAGCGGGCCGAAGATCGGTGTTGCTGCCCGGACTCCCGCGAGCACGATGACGATCGCGGCCCCGATGATCGCGATGCGGGCAGGAGGGGAGAGGTTCCCGGCGAGATTCACAGGGATAGTATGGTACTTCCAGAGGAAAGAGGTTTCCGGAGGGTTCTGAGACCGTGGCCCTGTGGTCCCGGCGGTTATGGCGTCGCCTTGACATGGCGGAGGTCCTGAGTTCGAATCTCAACGAGCCCATTGTTTTTGGGTTGAATTGGTGAAAAGGTCATTATTGTGGCTAGAATACCATTTTAAGCGCTTTCTATCATCCCTTAGATAAATCTAGACGCATTTGTGACTCTGTTTCTCAGAAATTCGTCAGTCTCAGGACTCAGGGTAATGTGCCTTGTGATGCGGTTTTGAGTGGATTTTCGTTCTTTCACCATTTTTTTCTCCTTTCTCTTTTTCTCTTATGGCCATACTTTGGTATGGTTAATGGTCTGCTGGAGGGGTCTTAAAGGGGGGTTCCCTCGTGGCTGGAGGGCTATAGAGAGTTCCACTGGAAATAACCCCATTCTAATAAATACAGTTCCAAAAGCAGTAGCACTGATCTGAACATACTCGCCTACCGAAACCTACGTTAACGCCGACTACCTGAAACGTGAGAGGGATCTGACCGACCTTGAAGCGGCGCAGTTGGCGGATGCGCTGAGAAACGAATTGCTGGATCGTCGCGAAGATTTTTCGTTTGAAACGGTTTTATCCACCGATCGGAATCTACTGCTGTTGCAGAAGGCAAAAGAGTGCGGCTACGAGGTGCAGTGCATCTACGTCCTGACCTGTGACGAGAACATCAACGTCGCACGGGTTCGAGGACGCGTCGCCGCTGGCGGGCATGACGTGCCGGAGGGCAAGATCCGGGAACGCTATCACCGTGCGCTGGCGTTGCTTCCTCAGGTGATTGATGTCTGTGACAAAATTCGGGTATACGACAATTCCACTACTGAACCCACTACTAAACCGTCGCCAATTTTCGAGAAGGATGGCGAGTACTCGGAGGTATTTCCGAACGACCACTGGCCGGAAGCTAAACTGCGGGACCTGCTTACACTGAAAATCTGAGTCTCTTCTGCCTTCGCGCAACCTGCCGTCCGACATCCGACTCGATCCCAGGCCCAGAGTTTCCTGCTATTTTAGCCCGGAGGACCTCTTTCCGTCCCAAAACGGCCCACAAGACATAGATCGCGCAGAGTACAGTCTTCCGTTCGGCGGGAGAGAGTTTTTCCGGTGACATCTATTTCGTAAGTTATTTATTTCAATTCGTTGCACAACTAAATTTGTTGTAACCCAATAGTTGTTGACAATGTATGAGCAACCCTGAGCGTCCCACCATGGGGCGAGCAGAGAACAAGTGTGGGGCTCCCCTCAACCATCCATAGTAGCGGGAACCCCACAATACCCGAAGGCAGAAGTACGTTGGTAGCCCCCTACTTAAGGATAGCTTTCGACGCTTTTTGCCTCCGGTTCGCGATGGAGGCAGCATATGAGCACATCCCGGATTGAAAAATTCTCCTCTCTCCTCATGGCAGTACTGCTGGTTACGTCAGCACTTTTCCCTGTCGTGGGTGCAAACGCAACGACCGAATACGTAACCACCGTCGAGTTTACCACCCCGGGTAATCATACCTGGACCGTCCCGGTAGGCGTAACGAACGTGAGCGTTACTGTGGTCGGTGGGGGTAGTGGCGGTGGCGGATCAAGTCCCTGGGACCCAAGTCTGGACGGGTACGGCGGGCCCGGCGGACTTGCAGGTCAGATCATAGTAACCACGATCCCCGTGGTCCCGGGTAACCAATACTCCATTACGGTTGGTGCCGGAGGTACTCCCGGGTTCGGGTCTATCGTTGACGATGTCGATTATGGGGGTTATGGAGATTATGGGGCCTGGATCTACGCGACGGAAGGGGGCGCCGGAGGGTCATCATCGTTCGGGTCGATATCCGCTGCTGGAGGTCAACCTCAGCTCTTTAACGATTGGAGCAATTCATGGAACACTGAGTGGATGCCCTCGATATTGGGCCAACCCGGGGAAGCCGGGTTCGGGGATGTCCAGATCGCGGAACGCGGGGGGCTCCCAAAAGAGGATATCCTCTGGGGGATAGGCGATCCTTCCGATCTATCGCAGTTTTATGGGTTTGGCGGTCTTGGCTACGGAGCTGGTGGCGGCGGTCGAATGGGAACGCTCAACGCCATGGCGTGGGCCAGCTCGTGGTTACCGGACGGATGGCAATCTGGAGATCCTGCCCCCGGCCTCTACGGCGGTGCCGGTGCGCCAGGATACGTCAGGATCGAGTATGTGTCTGGCGGCGACCCGCCGATCGAGGGACTCTTCGCCAACTTCACCGCCTCCCCTACGATCGGTGACGCCCCTCTTGCCGTTCAGTTCACCGACACCTCAACCGGCAACTCGGCCTCCTGGTCGTGGGACTTCGACAACGACGGCGTCGTCGATTCCGTCGAGCAGAACCCGATCCACTCCTACACTACGGCAGGCAACTACACCGTGAACCTGACAGTCGCCAATATAGAAGGATCGGACAGTGAAGTCAAGACCGATTACATCACCGTAACCGAGTCGTTCGGAGGCACCGAACCGCCGGTTGCAAACTTCACGGCCAACGTCACCAGCGGAGAAGCACCGCTCAACGTCCCGTTCACCGATACTTCCACGGGCATGGTCACGTCGTGGGCATGGGACTTCGACAACGATGGTGTCGTCGACTCCGTCGAGCAGAACCCGAACCACACCTACACAGCGCAAGGTGCCTACACCGTGAACCTGACGGTCGCCAATATAGAAGGATCGGACAGTGAGGTCAAGACCGATTACATCACCGTCACCGAGCCTGAGCCGGTCACCGCCTACAGCATCCATCTCAGCGTGAGCGGCACCCACGCCTTCCCCACGCAGACGGTTGGCTACGACCCTGTCGAGGATCTTACTATCCTCGTGAACAACACCGGCAATCAGCCGACCGGGTTGCTGAACGTATCGCTCTCCAACGCCAATTTCACGGTTTCCCCAACTTCGATCGACAACATCACCGTGGGTGAAAACGCCACCTTCACCATCACACCGATCGTCGGCCTCAATGAGGGAACCCACACCGCCACCGTCATGGTATCGGGCGGTAACGGCATCAGCAAATCATTTGACGTCTGCTTCACGGTGACCGCCGCACCGATCTACGGCATCGATCTCAGCGAGACCGGTACCTATGCCTTCACCAACCAGACGGCTGGATACGGCTCCATTACGTCTCATGCCGTCACCGTGAGCAACACCGGCAATCAGCCGACCGGCCTGCTGAACGTGACGCTCTCCAACGCCAATTTCACGGTTTCCGTACCCACGATCAGCAGCATCGGCATGGGTGAAAACACTTCCTTCACCGTCACGCCGGTCGCCGGCCTTAGTGAGGGAACCTACATCGCCACCGTCATGGTATTGGGTGGTAACGGTATCGGCAAATCATTTGATGTCCGCTTCACGGTGACCGCCGCACCGACCTACGGTATCACTGTCAGCGAGAGCGGCATCTACGCCTTTACCAGCCAGACGGTTGGCTACACCTCTGTTGCGAACCGTACCGTCACCGTGAACAACATCGGCGTTCAGCCGACCGGGTTGCTGAACGTGACGCTCTCCAACGCCAATTTCACGGTTTCCGCACCCACGATCAGCAGCATCGGCGTGGGCGGTAACGCCACCTTCGCCGTCACGCCGAACCACGGCCTCGACGAGGGAACGTACACCGCCACCGTCACGGTAGCGGGAGGGAATGGTATCAACGAATCCTTTGAGGTTAACTTCGCGGTGCACCCGGCTCTGAACCTCCTCACGATCACATCGCCGCTCGACGACACTGTCTCCAACGAGGAGATCACGGTGGCGGGTCTCGTCAACGATCCCGCTATCGCAAACGTCACATTGAACCACAACGGCGCGGTCTCGATTATTCCGGTACAGAACGGCACCTTTTCGACGACGGTGTACCTCTCCGATGCAAACACCATCGTCGTTACGGCCACCGACACCAGCGGCCTCTCGCACGCAGAGACCATCCTTCTCGACGGCGACCTGCTGCCCGCCGCCTTTGAACTGGCGATCGGGTTCGATCCGCTCGACCCCGACTCCGGCTGCTCGCAGTATCCCGACGACCTGGCCGGAGACGGGACCATCGACGGCCGTGAGTTCCTCGACGGCTACCTCCCGGTCTTCGTGAAGTACCGGATCGGCTGCGATCCGTTCAACCCCGATACCGATGGCGATGGTCTCACCGACGCCTTTGAACTCCTCTATCTCGGATTACTGACCGATCCCACCCTGATCGACACCGACGATAACGGTATCCCCGACCCGGATGAAGATCTCGACGGCGACGGCCTCACCAACCTGCAGGAACAGCTCTACGGGACCGATCCGCTCTTCACCGACAACGACAACGACGGGCTTTCCGACAGCGTCGAGATCACGGCCGGTACCAACCCGCTTCTTGCGGATTCCGACGACGACGGGTTACTGGACGACTCCGAGCTCCGCCTCGGGACCGATCCGAACAATCCCGATACCAACGGGGACGGCATCCTCGACGGCTTAGAGGTCTACACCTCGATCGCAGAAGACCCCGCGCTCGGCGTGACGGTCGCCGTGACCGGGGCCGGCGATCTGGCCCGCTCGCTCATGATCTACAACTTCGATTCGCCGCTCTACACCGGCACGCCTGCGCGCGTCGGCCCCGTCACCGATCTGCAGTTCGCCGATCCACAGTTGAACGAGACCGTGGCTCCGGCGCTGGTGACCCTGCCGTACGACCCTGCGCTGGCGAACGCCTCGACCAACATCTCGGTCATGATCTTCAACCCGGCGATCGGCACCTACGAGCCGGTGGCGACGACCGTCGATCCGGTTGCCCATACCGTCTCGGCGACCCTCTCCGTCCCCGCCACCGTTGCGGTCTTCGACGCCGATATCTGGGAGGGGCTGTTCTTCTACCCCCAGGCTGACGAGCTGGTCCTCTGGGATGGCACCCTCGTCCACATGGATCTTGATGATATCATCTCGACGCTGGATCTGGTGGGCCAGGAATGGGTGGTCCACCTCACCACTGCCGAGCTCCAGGACCCAGGCTACCAGTCGTTCGACGACGGGGCGTCGTTCCCGGCGGGCTACTACGTGATCCAATGTGTCGGTCTCTACAACAACAACGTGTATATAGTCCCCAGCCTCTGGCGCACCGGTGCGATACCCGCATGGGAGAACTACGGCGACGGCTACGGCTCCACCGGCGGCATGGTCGTCAGTCATTCCGGGTACCAGACCCCGGTCAGTCACCTGCCGATGGTCGCCTATCAGACCCTGCTGCTTAAGCACGAGGGCGGCCCGATCACGATGTGGGACCGTTACTCCAACCCCTACTACGTCTACGGCGATGTGACCTACACCCTGATGGTCTACTCGGATTACGATTCCGACGGTGACGGCATCCCCGACTGGCTCGAGAAATTCGGCTGGTGGGATTGTCTTGGGAACGTACATACCACCGATCCGAACAACCCCGATACCGACGGTGACGGTATCTCCGACGGCGAAGAGGCGGGCGAGATGATCGTCACTGCGGACGGGAAGATCTTCTTCATCATCAGGAGCGATCCGAACAGCGTCGACGGGGACGGGGATGGGATCTCCGATTACCTCGAATGTTACGTGTACGGTACCGACCCGCTCTCCCGGGACACCGACGGCGACGGTCTGACCGACGATTACGAATTTGAGATCGGAACCGATCCGTTCAACGCCGATTCCGACGGCGATGGGTGGGTCGACGGGAAGGAGGGTGAACCGCTCGATGCCGGTACCCACGAGTACGGCGTTTTTGGTGCCGGACGAGAACTTGTGCTGGGAGCCGTCTATGGCGCTTACGCCGAGGAGAACCACGACAACGTCTACTATATGTTTGGTTCGGTTCTGAGCGGCATCCTCGTCTTCGGCGACATCCGGGACGCCGGGGTGTACATCTCCCAGGGAGACAAGCAGATGGCGCTTGTCTGCCTCATCGGGCTGGTCCCCGGTGGCGGTGACGGTGGGAAGTATATTGGAAAACTTGCCCGGCAGTTCACCGAATTCCCGGAACTGGCCCTTAAAAAAGAGTGCAGAGAGGTTGCCGTCGAAGCTATCCGGAAGAACTGTCCGACGGAAATTGAAAAGATCGCGGCACTCGACGAGATCTATGCCGGTTCAGGAACAAGGCTTACCGGCGCCGGTGTCCAGGCGGACGACCTCATAGGGATCATTTCTGAAAGCAAAAAGAATGGAGACCTGCGCCTGATCCAATCCGGTAAGAGGTGGGGCGATAGGCTGGTGCTTTATCCTGATTCACAGGTTAATCATTATATCAACAAACATGTCCTCGGGACGGAGCATGGGCGGCCGGGAACACAGGTTACCTTCTTCCCACTTGGGTATGAGGTGAGGCCCGGGCTAGTCACGCCGAACGCCATGACAAGGGAACAGCTCGATCAACTCATCGACGACAGCATCCGGTACGGTATCCAAAAACTGGACCGTGGCGACTGGGTATACATTTATCAGCCCAATGCATACGGTATTGAGGAAATGAAAACTATTACGAAAACCACCGGGGAGTTCAAATCATCGTACCCGACAAAGGGGCCTAATGTTAGAGATTATAGGGAACCGCGGATGTAAAGAGGTGTGATCGATGTCTGAAGTTCATATTGACTTCATAATTTACAAGGATAGCTCCCTTACCCGTGGGTGCGCTGATGACATTGAGGGGGGGATTCGTATCGTTATCGACGGTATTGTCGTTACGCGGTCCGAGGCACCGGAGCGCGATGAGGGGTTCCGGGGAGACTTCATCTACTCCCTTTTATCCAGCTGGCTCGACACCATCCCGAAAATGCTGTCCCACGTTCCGCACCACAGCGACTTCCTTGACGAACCTTCCGCATTTGAATTTATTCCCCGGGATGATGGACGGACGTATGTCCGGTTCTTCCACCTGTCGTCCCAGGATCCTAGAAACTATCGATTTGATGACGATCTGCATGACATCGTTTCTCCCACAGAGGAGGAATGGAATAAAAAGTATCCCAACTACCCCACCGGAACCCCTGCCGATACAGTCGACCTCGTCAATGCGATCCTGGACGTCGGTGAACGGTTTTACGCCGATATCGCCTCAAGAACCTTCGTCTGTGGAACCGGGCCGGAAGCGCCCGGTGTCCCGGAGTTCAAAGAAACACTCGACACGGCAAAGGAGTACGTGCAGAATCACGTGGTCAACCATCAGATAGTTCGGTCACGCCCCCGGGGTGTAGATCTCCCGGAGGAGCTCATCAACAAGCACGTCCTCGGGACCGAGCGTGGGGAGCCGGGGATGAGAGTGACCTTCTTCCCGCTTGGGCATGAGGTGAGGCCGGGAATCGTCACGCCGAACGCCATGACCCTGGAGGAGCTCGGTCAACTCGTCGACGAAAGCATGCGGTATGGTACCAAAATGCGGGGCCGCCGTGAGTGGGTGTACATCCACCATCCCAATGCATACGGTATTGATGAAATGCGAACTGTTACGAAACCTAATGGGGAGTTCAAATCATCGTACCCGAAAGAGGGGCCTAATGTTGTAGAATACTGGGAACCAGAGATATGGGAGGTGTGACCAATGTCTGACGTCCGCATTGACTTCATGATTTACGAGAATATTCCCCTTTCCCGTCAGAGCCCTGATGATATTCAGGGAGGAGTTCGCATCGTTGTCGACGGTATTGTCGTCACGCGGTTCGATGCGCCGAAACGTGACGAGGGATTCCGCGGAGACTTCATCTACTCCCTTTTAGCCGACTGGCTCTGGGCCAGTCGGAAAATGCTGTTGCATGCCCAACATCTCAGCGAGCTCTACGACGAGCCTTCCGCATTTGAATTTATTCACAGAGATGGACGGACCCATGTCCGGTATTTCCATTATAGAAATGTCGGTCCGGCGTATCGGTATGATTACGATCTGCGTGAGAACGTTCGCACCACGTATGAGGAGATGAATAAGAAATATCCCAACTATCCCACCGGAACCCCTGTCGATACGATCGACCTCGTCAATGCGATCCTGGATGTCGGCGAACGGTTTTATGCTGATATCGCCTCAAGAACCTTCGTCTGTGGAACCGGGCCGGAAGCGCCCGGCGTCCTTGAGTTCAAGAAAGTACTTGATACGGCGAAGGAATACGTAAAGAATCACGTACGGGATTGATTGCCAATCCCGACTGTGTTTCCCGGACCCGGGAGCCTTTCTTGGCCTAGGAGCGACGCCCCCCTCAGTGGCGTGCTTGTTTTTGGCGGTATCCACGGTGGTGGTGTCGCTATCTCCTTTGGAAATCGGTAAGAGGCAATGTTCTCCAGATCACGCATGCCGGCGGCAAGATCGGGATGTGGAACCATGATGCGGGCATCACCAGCGACACCAACGGCGAAGAGGCCGGGCAGATGGTCTGGGTCGACGGGAAGATCTGCTTCATCCTCGTGAGCGACCCGAACAGCGTCGATGGAGACGGGGATGGGGTCAGTGACGTACTCGAACTTACGGAATACGGTACCGACCCTCTGGCGCGCGACTCGGATCGTGACGGCCTGACCGACTCCTATGAACTTGAGAACGGGACCGACCCCACCAACCCCGATACCGACGGTGACGGGTGGGTCGATGGAAAAGACGGCGAACCGACCGATGCCGGCACGCACGACTACAGCGCCGGGCGCGCAGCGGCCGAACTGGTCCTCGGGTTCACTCTGGGTGCCTATGCCGAGGAGAACCACGACAACGTCTACTACCTGATCGGCTCGTCACTGAGCGACATCCTCGTCTTCGGCGACATCCGGGATGCCAGGGTGTACATCGCCCGGGGAGACAAGGCGATGGCGCTTCTCTGCCTCGCCGCGCTGGTCCCCGGCGGCGGCGACGGTGTGACGTTTGCCAAAAATGCTGCCAAGTACGTCGATCCGCACCGTCTCTTTACTCTGATGCCAGAATACAGAGTGCCTATCGCCAAAGCTATCTGGGGGAGCGGTTTGAACGATGCGGGCAAGATTGGCATGCTTGATGAGGCGTTCCTGGGGTTGGGGACGAGGGTCTTCAGGACAGGGGATGGCGTTACTGTCGATGACGTGCTCAATCTCGTTCGCGATGGGTCAAAGAGGCTCTCACCGACCGAGATACAGAGGGTGGTCAAGCATGCGGACGGAACCATGATCTGGCTGGAGGATGGTACGCTGAAAGCGGCGGACGGGAAGATCCTGGGGTCAGTAGATGACGTTGGTGGAAGCGGGTGGATACACATCGAGAATAACCACATCGTCCGCTGGGATAAAGATGAGGTCGCTACAAACCAATTCGCCGGGGCGTTTGGGAAGGACTTTGAGAGCGAAGAGACTATAAGGAACCTGATCATGGATGGCGCAAGGACGGGGCTGGCGGACACAAATAATCCGATGACGTTCTGGAAGAGAGTCGACGCGGATCACTTCCTGGAGGTCGGGGTTGGCAGTAACGGATATATCGTTACGGCGCATCCACGATCTCTCGAAGATCCGGATTTTCCCGCCCACGTTAAGGATATGTTCAATATACCTAGGTGACGCAGATGTTTCGAGGTGGGATAAAAGCAAAGATCCTGAGAAACACTCCGGTTTCAGTGGACAAGTATAGCGGGCATGTGTTCGACCAGAGTGTCTCTATCGAACTGCAGGGTGATACGATAATTGACCTGTTCGACCCTGATCTGCGGAGTAAAGATGATATGGTGGGCACGATCAAGACGGTCGGTATTCTGGCGTTTGCCGCCCATGTTGCAAAACTTCCTTCGCCGGTGAAAAGGGTCGAGTCAGAGCCTCCATTTTTTGGCGAGATCGTCTATATCGACGCACAATACAAAAGTCTGTACGTTGATGTTGGTCCGGGTACGATCGTCGTCGGTCTCTGCCACGAGGAACGCGACACCTTTCCCGATTACCGGGTCGGGGACTACGTCCGGGTTGGACCGAGCCGACTGGACTTCGTCGGTGCGTGGGATCTGGACGGCGGGGGGGGAAGCGGCTGGGCTCACATCGTGGCCAACTACGTCGATACCCCGGCGAGCGATCAATTTTATTCCGCGTTCGGTCTGTATCATGTGCACCGGGAAAAGATTAAAGATCTTATTATGACCGGCGCGCGGGATGGCGTCGCGAGTGGGAAGAACATCTACCGGTATCGCGAACCTGTTTCCGGGAGGGTGCTGCACCTGCTCGTTGCCGATTCCGGCTATCTCGTGACGGCGTATCCCGAGACGCCCCGCATCCCGGACGGATCGCTGAGAGAGAGCCTCAAGGTTCCTGTCCGCGTCGTGGCCATACGACCGGACGCTGAATACGAGGGGAAGATGTATACGCAGGTCGTACGTGTTGAATTCACGAACGGTACTAGGATCTCCGTCCTCGACGACGACCTGCTCTGCACGCCCGGGATGATCGGGCAGACTCGGAACGTCGTTCTGAGCATGCTGGGCCGTCTGGAGAGACAGAACGTCACCGATCAAGAGGTGTACGCGGAACCTGCAATGCCGCTGATCGAGATCAACGGCCGTGTCGATGCGCTCATCGACCCCGACGATCCGGCAGAGGCCGAGCGGGGATACATGGCCGTCGTTGACTTCGGGTTCGGCAAGGTTCTGGTCGAGACCAATAGCGAGTATTTCCTTAAATTAAAGTTGCAGGAAGGGGATCGTGTCCGCATCGACGGCCGTGTCGATCTGCGCGGGATCGAATAGGTCCGATCTCCTGTTCTCCCCTTCTCTGGGGCTGTTCCAAGACTCACGGGATCAGCAGACCCAGAGCGGGATCACCACGACAGAGGATCTGACCGGTTGGTGGTGGGAGTTCCGTCTCACCACCAATCCGCTCCGGTCCAACAGCGCCCATTGGTTCAACGGCGGGGCGTCGTACCTGCCGGGCCACTACCTGATCAGCTGTAGAGGCAACTACAACAACGCGGTGATAATGCCGGGGTGGATGGACTGGCGCATCGCTTCGAAACTCGCATGGGACGACTACGGCAACCTCGGCATGGCCGTCCGCTACACCGACTTGGACGGTAGTCTCCTTCGTTCTCTCAGAGAAGAGAAGGGAGTTTTCCCTGTTTTCTCCTATTTTCTCCCCAGGAGAAGAGAAAAGAGTTTTCCCAACTTATCCAATAAACTTCCTGTGCGAATACTTAACATTTAACTGATTGATCATCGCGTAGTGCGTGGTAGCGGATTTAGAGTGCAAATTTATCCGTTCTGCTGCCCGGGCAAGAGTATGAATACCCTGCCGTCAGCAATGAAGCTACGCTTATTACAAACTCTGCGCCGACAGCCAGAGGTCCTGAACGATTTTTGTTTTCCGACGTTGCGGCATATGTCAGGAATTTCTTACCCACACCAGTATCGGCCATATATTCAGGTATTGATATTTTATCCACATCACTACCTCCCCTATCTCCCCGCAAGACCCTTGAAAAATATTCTCAGTGTTTTTAAGTCCTTAAACGTGAAACGGCCAGCGTTATGGCGTCGCCTTGACATGGCGGAGACCGATCGTCCACTTTAGATAATTTAATATATTTATACTCATATGTGTAAAAATGGAGGTGATACACCATGCCAGGATTTGACGGAACCGGACCCTCCGGTCGCGGCCCCATGACGGGCGGCCGCCGGGGCCGGTGCGTTCCCCCTCCGGCGGCGGAAGGCGAGTCTTCCGCGCCGGTGCTTCGTGGCGCCGGTCGCGGCGGCATCTCGTGGGGATGCGGCTGCGGTTTCTGCGGCGGTCGGGCACGCGGTCGGGGATGACCCCCGTGCCGGAGCGAAGGCACTATCTGCATGTGGGACGGAGCTCTTCTCCAGAGATGATACCATGAACGAGAGAGAGCCCGGCGGAGGATGTGGTCGCCGCGGACGCGGCCGGCCCCGGGTCCGCCGGATGATCGGAGACCCGGGAGCGTTTCGCTGTTTCGGCCCGCTCTGCGGAAGGCCTGATGAGGTCGTCATCGTCCTTCCCGAGGAGGTGGAGGCGTTGCGGCTCGTCGATCTCCAGGGGCTCGAACAGGAAGAGGCCGCTCTCGCCCTCGGCATCTCGCGTAAGACCCTCTGGCGCGACCTCCACGAGGCGCGGAGGAAGGTCGCCGACGCCCTGGTGCACGGGAAGACGATCCGGATCGTCGGGTGCGGCCGCCGGGGGGAGGAGGGGTGCCCGGATGACGAGGGCGGCCCCTCCCCGTGACCGGTCTCTCCTCCCCGGCGTGCGGATATCTGACAGCCCGTACCGGCTTCGCTGATTTTGGTCGAGCCGGAACACTGTTTTCAGGGGCTTTTTCCGAAGAAGGAGATCCGGGTTACGCCGTCTCCCACCACATGACCACCACGTTGTTTGTCTCGACGAACGTGCCGTCTGCATCGGCGTGCGGGAGGATCAGGTCCCGGATGCGTTTCGCCACGTCCTCGTCGACCTCGACGAACCGGCCGATGAAGGACGCCGTCGAACGGACTTTCTCCTCAAGAGTCATTGTATTGGTGAACGAGAAGTGCGTGACGTTCAGCAGCCTGCCCCATTCCCTGAGGATGACGTAGGCGAAATAATCGCCGTCGGGTTCGAACTCACCGGCATACTCTCTGCCGGTAATCTGCGAATAGACTTCCTTGACGAGATCGCCTCTCCCGGCAGGCTGCACGACCGCGCAGTACTTCTTGGAAGCATTCTCCATCTTCTCCAGATGCTCTTCAAGGTCCGGGATCATCCAGAGGAAGTGCGAGCAGAATACAAGGTCGTACCTGCCCCTCAACGCTTCGTCGTCGGTGCGCAGCCAGTTTTTGTGGATCACGTCGACGTTGTCGCATGACTCTTCGCGCAGGTTCTCCTCGAGATGCGCGATATTTTTCAACGAAAGGTCGACGGCGGTGATCATTTTCACCCGTTTCGAGAGGGGGACGGTCACCGTCCCTGGCCCCGGCCCGATCTCAAGCACCTCTGCGGACCGATCGAGAAAGCCGGAGAAGATCTCGGTGGTTTTTCTCCCGTACTCGTATTCGCCTTCCTTGACTCTTTTTGAGAAATCTGAGGCGGTTTTTGTCTTTATGTCGGGGTCGAAACGGAGTTTCGGACCTTTGAACCTCTCACCTAGGATCGCTTCCCGTGCTTCGTTCCAGTTGATCCGGTATTTTAAGTTGCGCCTCTCTCCGATCATGACAGAGTATCTTCCCGAACGATGGGATAAACGTTAAGTATGTGACATTTATCTTGCGGGGGTGGAGGGTGTGAACCGAACAACCCCCATACATCTTTTTTCTGAACTTCACTCTTACTCATTACTCATTACTCAAAATACATGCGTGAGTAAGATGGTAAGACCCGGCCATCAGGCAGGGTCATTTAGGATTTCTTTTATCCGTCCGATAATAGCTGGCGACAACAGCGCCCGGACGAGTGGATCGTTGTAGTCTATCTGTGCATCTCTGTGCCCCCGCGCGTTGGAGTACTGCCAATGGCTCTCCTGTGCCAAACCACTGTCGCGCCTATGATCGGGTTCCGGGGCCACGTCCGCACATCGTTTTGACGTTCGAGGGACCATAGGCAATCCCAGTAGGATATTCACCGCTCCAGGCTGTTAAACCCCCAACCGCGTGGTGCGAAAGTGAAGATGTATTAACTCAATTAGTTTTGCATATCATGTTTGCATTTCAAGTCTGCATAGCGCCCCTTGCTACGTGGTTCCGGCGCGAGACGGTTTGGATACCCATAAATCTCTGAAAATCGAGCTCCTCACTAATGGCGACAGAAGATCTCTCTTTAATCGTCACATTGTTCGTCGGGATCGGAAGTTTTATCCTCGGATGTGCGACTGTCTATTCAACGTGTGTCAGACCGATCGAGCGGCGACTTACCGAACTTGAAGGGCAGATGAAAAATTTAAACCCTATAATTGAGATATGTCAATCATTGGGTTCGATACACGTTGTTGAAATGCTCAAAGGTGATCGTAAATGAAACTGACTCCGAACGAGTTCCACGATATGCAGCTCCTCCTTGGAAAAACGCAGGTCGGGCAAAACCTGACCCCTCAGGAAGAGATGCGGCTGCGGTCGTATATCCGAAAAGAACAGCCGGAGTCTGCCGATGACCCCCTCGACGCGATCATCAAGGTCGGGCTGGTGGTGGTCGGGATATACCTCCTCTACAAGGCATTTCAGAGTCTTAGCGAGGCGTAACCCCCGTCTCCAACATAGCGTACCCCAACCGCGCGGCGTGAACGTGATCCTCGCCCAAAACTATATCTTTCCAGATACAGACATCATCATGTATGCCGACGAAGACGGTAGTCGAGCGGAAGAAGGCAACCCCGAAGACTAAAA
>ENA-UOOE01000603-UOOE01000603.1-fermentation-metagenome-genome-assembly--contig:-NODE-603-length-34432-cov-8.075545_pt1 | contig 34432 bp, 23 predicted proteins | sample MGYA00245776_ERZ724021 | MGnify/ENA primary metagenome ERZ724021 (study PRJEB28704, sample SAMN03018321) | fermentation metagenome | biome: anthropogenic terrestrial biome; feature: soil; material... | reverse complement strand
TCTATTCACGAAGAAAATTTTTAAAAACGGCTGCGGCAGGCGCTGCCGGATTGACAATCGTACCAAACAGCATATTGGGTAAATCCTTTGGTCATACGGCCCCCAGCGACAGACTCAACATCGCAGGTATTGGCGTTGGTGGGATGGGACGCCGAAACCTAGCCAACATGAAGACGGAGAACATCGTGGCCCTCTGCGACGTGGACTGGAAATATGCGGCAAAAACATTCGGCGATTATCCCAAAGCCAGACAATTTAAAGACTGGCGGGAGATGTTCGACAAAATGGGCAACTCCATTGACGCCATCATGGTGGCCACGCCCGATCATACACACGCCGGGGTGGCCGCTCATGCCATCACCCTGGGGAAACACACCTACGTCCAGAAACCGCTGACACACAGCGTTTATGAATCAAGACTGCTGACCAGGCTGGCAAAAAAACACAAGGTTGCCACCCAGATGGGCAACCAGGGCAACTCGTTCGACTGGTGCCGGCAATTGGCAGAGTGGGTAGAGTCGGGTATCATCGGGGACGTTTACGAGGCCCACTGCTGGACGGACCGTCCCATATGGCCACAGGGACTGGCCGAACCCAAAGGAGGTGTTCCCGTTCCACCGGCCCTTGACTGGGACCTGTTCATCGGGCCGGCCATGAAACGGCCTTACAATCCGGCATACACCCCATGGAACTGGCGCGGTTTCTGGGATTTCGGAACCGGCGCCCTGGGAGACATGGCCTGCCACATCATGGATCCCCTGTATTGGGCCTTGGATTTAAAATATCCGGACGCTGTTTCTGCCAGTTCCACCCTGTCAAATCTTTATTCACCCCCACAGGCACAAAAAGTCACGTACAAGTTTCCGGCAAGGCTCCCCAAGGGTAAAGTAAACATGCCGGAGGTAACCGTTCACTGGTATGATGGAGGATTACTGCCCGACCGCCCCGAAGAACTGAAGGACGGAGAGATGATGGGCGATTCAAACGGCGGCATCATACTGGTAGGTACCAAAGGAAAGATCATGACAGGATGCTACGGCATGAACCCGACGCTCCTGCCTCTATCTCTGATGGCAGACTTTAAACAGCCGGAGCCTACTCTTCCCAGGGTGAAGGGCGGAAATGGGGACATATGGGCAACCAATGCCCACGAACAGGACTGGATCAGGGCATGCAAGGAATCCCCCACAAACAGGAAGGAGTCCTCCTCCAACTTCCAGTTTTCGGGTCCTTTCAATGAAATGGTAGTAATGGGTGTCCTGGCAACCAGGCTCTCCGGGCTACAGGGTTTACACCGGGAATTAAGGTGGGACGGCGAAAACATGAAGTTTACCAATATTTCCCCTACCGACAAGATTAAGATTGTAACGGTGGATGAATACGCAGTGATAGACGGCGATCCGAAGTTTGACCGCAGATTTGCAGAGTTCAACGCACTCGAAATGGCCAACGAATGGATAAGACATACATACCGAAACGGGTTCACCCTACCTGAAATGCCACATATTTGAGAATTAGTAAAGAGGACGACAGTGCTCCGGAAATTTGGATACGCTGTCGTTTAGTGAAAATAATAGTTTTTGTCGTATGAGACCGACATGATTAAAATAAACATAAAACACCCGAAGGTCATGATTATTTTGAATGTCAAAGGTTATATACACTGGTAAGAAAAAATAAAATAATCACATGAAAATAAACAAATTACTATTCACTCTTTTCACTTGCATCCTGTTGGCCTGCAGCACTTTCGTAAAAACAAAAACGGAATCCGAGACAAAAGCCGAAAAGCAGGGATGGAAGCTCTCCATGCAGTCCTACACCTTTCATCTGTTTTCAGTGACCGAGTCACTGGATAAATCCAGAGAACTGGGGTTACATTATATAGAGATCTACCCCGGACAAAGAATGGGGGAAGGCTTCGGAGATGCTGTTTTCGGATATAATCTGACAACTGGAGATCAGAACCGGCTGAAAGGGCTAGCCAAAGAGAAAGGAATAAAAATCATTTCTTCGGGAGTATGGACACCCGCCCGCGATGAATGGGAAAAGGTGTTCGCGTTTGCGAAAAGCATGGAAATGGAATTTATCAGTGCCGAACCGGCGCGTGAGGACTGGGATGTAGTGGAGAGCCTGGCTAAAAAACAGGGGATAAGGGTGGCTTGTCATAACCACCCAAACGAAACTTCGTACTGGAAACCCGAAATCCTGCTCGGGTATGTCGGGCAAAGGGATGGATTACTTGGATCATGCGCCGATGTAGGACACTTCATGCGAATGGGGATTGAGCCGGTACCGGCATTAAAGGAGCTGCGGGGAAGACTTGTGGCCTTGCACTTCAAGGATATCGCACCACAGGGAGAATCGGCCGCACTAGAAGATGTAATCTGGGGAACAGGAATCCTCAATGTGAAAGCGATGATGCAGGAGCTCAAACAACAGGAATTCAAGGGTTATTTCACTATAGAATACGAGGCAAACTGGGAAAACAACATGCCCGAAATAAAAAAATCAATCGATTATTTCAATGAAATTGCCGAAGAGATACTGGAATAAAAATCAGATCATTTCTGCCCATTTTGCATGAAAGATCTAAATAAGACGAATAATCTACACATTACCAATCAATTAAAAAAATCCGTACTAAGTAGCTTCTCGTTCAAAAAACTGGTAATTAGTTTAACGAAATGGTTAAAAGTGATTTAATGCCTCATTCTCATAAATATATCATTAAAAACATGCGTACAGGCTAATAATTGAATAATAATATTTGTTATCGACATAGGGACAAAAGTGAAACATGAATATTTAATCAATAATGAAAAATAAACACTAACAATAAATTTTAAAAAACGTGAAACCACTAATACAGAGTAAATAAACAAAAAAATGAAAAAATGAAAAAAAGTTTATTCAAACTAACGTTTTTGTTAATATTCATGGTTGTTTGTAACACAACACAAGCAAGTACTATAATTGACGAAAATGTTCACAAAAACTACCAAGACGGCACCTTACAGATTCGAGGTAAAGTAACAGATGCTAATGGACAAGCTCTCCCAGGAGCCAATGTCATAATTGAGGGAACCTCCACCGGCGTAGTTACAGATATTGATGGCTACTATGTGATTGAGGCCGCTAGAGGAAATAATCTTGTTTTCTCCTACATTGGCTTTGAAGACCAAACGATACAAGTGAAGGAGAGACTGGCTATCGATGTAACCCTGAGAGAAGCAACCACGCTCCTTGAGGAAGCTGTGGTCGTGGGGATGGGATCTCAAAGAAAAGCCAGCGTGATCGGATCCATTTCAACCATTAAGACGGAAGCGCTCGATATTCCTCAGCGCTCACTGGTTTCAGCGTTATCCGGTAAGATTGCCGGAGCAACAATCGTCCAGAGATCGGGAGAACCGGGATATGATAATGCCTCCTTCTGGGTGCGTGGTATTGCCACTTTAGGCGCCAACAGAAGTCCACTTATACTGGTTGACGGCGTCGAGAGGGACATGTCAAATATTGCAATTGAGGAGGTGGAGTCGATCTCACTATTGAAGGATGCTTCAGCCACTGCGGTGTATGGTGTAAGGGCTGCGAATGGGGTGGTATTGGTTACCACGCGTAGGGGTATTGCCCAAAAACCGGTTGTGGAGTTCAAAATGGAGACAGGCATATCTGATCTGCCCAATATGCCCAAATTTGTAGATGGAGCAGACTATGCCAGATTATATAACGAGGCAGCAGGCAGAGAAAACTATACAGAACAGTATATTGATTATCTAGAACGGGGTGTAAACCGTTTTTTATACCCCAATGTAGATTGGTTTGATCAAATATTCAAAGACTGGTCTAACAATACCAATGCGAACATCACTATCAGGGGTGGTGGAGAGAGAGCCCGCTATTTCATTAGCGGTGGGTACTGCATGACAATGGCAATTTAAAAGATTATGGACTGAATGGCTATAGTACAAACATCAACCTGAAACGGTACAATTTCCGCTCGAATGTGGACATTACGGTAACTAATTCCACGGTAGTCAACCTGGAATTAGGAGCCAATCTTACTGATATCCATGAACCTGGAGTAGGTTCGAGGACGCTATATTCCACCTACTTCGGCAGTCCATCAGATGAATTGTTCTATTGGTCCTATCTAGCAACACCTCTCTCAAGTCCGGTACGTCTTCCTATAGGGGAAAAACCTGACGGAACGATTGAATGGGGCTGGGGAGCACCCAGTCAGGTTGGCGAAAAAAACCCGGCAGAACGATTGCACGGTTCCGGATATAACACCCGCTTCAACACCGAGATAATGAGTCAGTTCATCTTGAACCAAGATCTCTCGATGCTTCTGGATGGATTGAATTTCAAGGGGTTCTTCTCTTTCGACGCGTTTAACAGTACCATTCAGCGCAGGAATAAGAACTCATCCACCTATGCAGTCGATGGCGTAGATGATGAAACCGGCAAATTGATCACCAAAGAGATAGATGCGGGACAGGAGTTTTTGGGTTATGCAACATCACTAGGTTCCAATAGAGCAATTGAAGCGAAAGCACAATTGAACTATGAAAAATTGTTCAATAAGGAACACCGGGTAAGCGGTATGGGCATGTACTATCAACGGGATTATATCGATGGATCCGCGGGCAGTTCAATCATGGCATTACCATATAGAAAACAGGGTCTTGCTTTCAGGGCAACCTATGCATTCAGGGATACCTATTTTGGTGAGTTCAACGTGGGTTACAACGGATCAGAGAACTTTCCACAGGATAAACGCTTCGGGGTGTTTCCTGCGGGTGCCGTTGGCTATTTGATATCAAACGAGCCTTTTTGGAATGTACAATCAATTAATCTCTTAAAATTTAGGGCCTCGATTGGATTGGTCGGATCAGACGCGTTGCCCTCCAACTTACGTTATGGCTATCTATCAACATGGGGTGGTGGCTTAGGAAACTATGCCTTTGGATTTAATCCAACTACCGTTATTGGTGTAGGTGAAAGCCAGATCGGGGTATCAAACCTGACCTGGGAAAAAGGTTTGAAAAAGAACATCGGTTTCGAGATTGGACTGTTTGACAACGCTTTCACAATGGATGTGGATTATTTCCATGAGAAGAGAAGTGACATTTTGATCCAGCGTGGATCGTTACCCGCAATTGCCGGTCTCAATCAACAACCTTACGCGAACATGGGTATCATGAAGAACGAAGGGGTTGAAACCACTCTTGAGCTGAACAACAATATTGACAAATTACAATATCGTTTTTATGGCAACTTCTCCTTCACGCGTAACAAGATTATTGAAATGGATGAACCTGTGATGGAATATGCTTACCGCATGCGGACAGGACACCCCTTGGGCCAGAGATTTGGGTTGATCGCGGAAGGATTGTTTGCTGATCAAGCTGAGATTGACAATAGCCCGGAGCAAAAGTTTGGTACGGTACGCCCGGGTGATGTGAAATATCGGGACATTAACGACGATGGGGTGATTGATGCAGATGATGAAACCGCAATCGGTTATTCAAACATTCCTGAAATCATTTATGGTTTCGGCACACAGCTCATGTGGAAAGGGATCGATTTTGGCATGTTCTTCAGGGGACAGGCCAGAGTGAGTTACGAGTTGGGTGGATCAACCTTCATACCATTCAGCGAGGGTGTCGGCAAGGGGAACGTGTTTGATAAAGCACTGGACAGATGGACTGTAGAAAATCCAGACCCGAATGCGTTTTATCCACGTCATTCCGACGGCAGGTCAACAAACAACTGGCAAGCCTCTACTCGTAACATCTATGATGGCAGCTTGCTTCGATTGGCTGACATGGAACTGGGCTACACCTTCAACAAGAAACTGATATCCGTTTTGGGGTTGCAATCCTTAAGGATACATGTTCTTGCCACAAACGTTGCACTATTTTCTCCATGGGACATGTGGGATCCCGAAACAGGTTCCCCGAACGGGAACAAGTATCCTATCCCAAGAAAATTCAATTTCGGTATTAGAACAACATTTTAAGAAAAAATGAAGATGAAAAAAATTATATTAGGTTTATTTTTGATTCAGCTGTTTTTCTTTGCGGGTTGTGCAGACTTTCTGGATAAGCTACCCGATGACATGAAAACAGATGACATGGTTTGGAACTCACGCAAGGAAACAGAAGGATACCTGGCCAACATATATGCAGCGATACCGAAGCATAACCTACACCAGGATGATCCCTGGCTGGGACTTTCTGACGAGATTGATTTAACCTGGACAGTTTACAACACCTATCCCATCAATTTGGGTAACTGGACACCCAGCTCTGGCTTCTACAACAAGTACGCGCTCTGGTACAGGGCGATAAGGGCCTCTTTCGTTTTTGAGAACAATGTGGACAGGAACGGGGAGTTAAGTGCTGATTTAAAAACACAATACAAGGCTGAGGCCAGATTCTTACGCGGCTATTATTACTGGTTGCTGCTGCGTCAGTACGGACCTGTAGTATTGCTGAAAGAGCAGCAAGGAAACGAGGCAGACTTCGTGAACATGGCTCGGGCATCTTTTGACGAATGTGTGGATTACATCGTTGAGATGATGGACTCTGCAGAAAAAGACTTGCCACTTCATTGGTGGAACGACCAGAATCAGCTGGGAAGACCCAATAAGATCGTTTGTAAATCGGTGAAATCGATTGTGCTAACCTTTGCGGCCAGCCCCCAGTGGAATGGCAACAAGGAATATCTTGACTTCAAGAACCCTGATGGAACGCCGTTAGTGAACACCACCTACGATGAGACAAAATGGAGAAGGGCAGCAGAGGCTAGCCTTGAGGTGATCAAGATTTCCGAAAACAATCCGGATGCCAAACTGCGGCTGTATAAGAACAACGAAGATGGCGGTGGGGAGTTTAATCCCTACAAGTCATTGGTGGATGTTCAATTGAAAAAATGGAATAGTGAAATCATCTTCGGCCAATATGGAGATTATAACACGGAAGCCTGGATGATACATGCTTCTCCCGGTCCAAACAACCTGGGTGGCGTTGGTCCGACCCAGCGTGTAGTCGACGCCTTCCTGATGTCGAACGGGAAAACGATTGACGACCCCACATCGGGGTATGTGGAAGAAGGTTTCTCAACCGAGCCTCATCCACATTGGAATCCTAATAACAGGGCGATCAACACAGAAGCAGGCCGCAAACAGATGATCCAGGATATACGGGAATCGAAAGCTTGGGGGCATTGGACTGGTGATTGGAACATGTATGCCAACCGTGAACCTCGCTTCTATGCCTCAATCATGTATAACAAGCGCGTGATACCACAAGTTCCTGACGACATTGACAAGCGGAACTATTATAGTTCTGCAGGACAGAAAAATGGGTACGCGAGAGTAGAACTTTACCTGGGAGGAGTATCCCGCGGGTCAGGCACCTACACCTTCTACCCAAGAACCGGATACCTGGCACAAAAAAACAATGATCCGATGGCGAATATGAGAGATCGTACCTTCCCACAACAATACATGAACGTCTATATACGCTATGCCCAGATACTGTTGGATTATGTGGAAGCTTTGAACGAGTATGATCCAACAAACGGCAATATTCGCAAATACTGGGATCTGATCAGGGAAAGAGCGGGTGTACCCAGTGCCTTTGTCACCAATCCCGAGATTACGGGCAACAAAGAGCTGCAACGTGAGTTCATTTTAAGGGAAAGACAGATTGAGCTGGCCTTCGAGGGTGATCGCTATTTTACCTCACGCAGACGATGGCTGGCACATACCCCGGATGCTGGAGGCGCTATTGATGACCGCAAATGGGGTGATGGAGGCCGCATGTGGGGGATGAACATCAACGCCGGTGATGCCGCCGCGAACAATTTCAACTTCACCGACTTCTACAAAAGAGTTCCTTTTGAAACGCGTGTATTTGAGAAAGCATATTATCTCTTCCCAATCCCCGAAACTGAAATTAACAAGAGTAACAACCTGGTACAAAACCCTTGGTGGTAACCATCTAAAATATAATAGCATATGAAAAATCTATTGATTTATGTAAGCATAATATTCCTTGGAGGAATTGTCCTTTTATCCTGCAGTGAGGATAAACTGGATGAATCAATTCCTTTAAATCCAGTGCTGACCCCTTTCAAGGCGGTGACAGCCAAGGATGGGCCCAACATCGTGAATGCCAAGATATCGGACAAGGACCGAACCATTGTTTTCGAGTTCTTCAACTTGAAAAACCTGAAGGAGGTAAAGGTGAATTTGAGTGTCTCCAAAAGAGCCACCCTACTTGCCCCTACCGATACTGTTTTGACGTTGGATTTAACAGAGCCGTTCGAAATCTCAGTGAACAATCTTTATGACGATATCATCTATACGGTTTCAGCTTCCATCCCCGAATATATCGTGGTGGACAAATCGAAGTTCAAAGCCAACAACCTGGCCAACGACACACCTGTTGGTGGGTCGCCCATGACCTGCCTTTGGGACGGTCGCTTCATGACGGTTCCTGAGACCTATGCAACAATTAATTATGAAAATTACTGGACAACAAGTTCGTTCACCTTCGATATTGGCACGCGTTACGATGGCAGTTATTATGACTTGAAGCAGTTCAAAGTACATTTGTACTGGGCATACACCCACACCTGCCCGCAGAAATACGAACTTTGGGGTTATATGTCACCTGGTGAACCTCCTGCAAGTGGTAATTGGGCCGATTGGACAAAATTAGCCGACATAGACAATTCATCTTCCACACTGGCTGATTTTGCTGAAGGAGACAATGTCCACTTTGAAAAAGAGGGGAGTCCAAGTGTAAGGTATCTGCGCATTATCTGCAGGAAGAACTGGAGAAGTACTGCCCCGCTAACCAATATTTCAATTTGTGAACTGAGCCTCTGGGCATGGAATAAATAAATCATACAACTTAATCTTTTCCAGGTAATGTAAAAACAGATATTTCTATTTCACCTGGAAAAGATTTTTTTCATTCTATATGAATAAAACAACTATATACATCTACTGGTTCCTTTTAGTCGCGATTATTGTCTCATCATGTAGAAATGGTGAAACAGGTAATATTGACCCCCCTCCCCTTCAGGAAGAGGATAAAGATACATTCTACGAAAGAGAAAAGAAAAGGACAAATTTGCTGGAAAATAAAGATATAGTCCTGCTCTATTCAGGGGGATCTCATAGGAGTTATCATTGGAACGAAGAATTGATCGAGCCATACGTTACCTACAAGGATAAATCAGGTGAAGAAAAATGGATGTTCGATTCATTCCTGTTTTTAGAGATTCACAACGGTGATGGTAAATCATTTGCGACAGGATATACACCGGTTCCGGCAAACCAGCAAGATTGGAAAAAACTGGTTGATCACTATTTCCAGTCCCGTTATTGTCTTGGAGCACTGAATAGATCGATTGAAAGAGCCAAGGTGCGACTGGGTGAACCTGCAGAAAAAAGAAAAGTAGTGATTGGAATCCCTGAACCTATAAAGATCCAGAAGGACTGGGGAAGCGTGAGAAATGGGGTCATGCTAGATTTCTCAAAAGCAAGTGATCGGGTTGCCGCCTGCAAATGGTACATTGATTATACCAGACAAAGATTCAGCGAGTTGGATTACAACAACCTGGAGCTTGCCGGATTTTATTGGATTGCAGAAGAAGCTACCAATACAAGAGAGATCTTGTCAGACCTCTCCTCCTATCTCTACAGCTTCAAATATAGTTTTGTTTGGATTCCCTACCATGGTTCAGACGGCGCATTCGACTGGAAGCAGCTTGCGTTCAATTATGCCTATTATCAACCCAACTATTTCTTCAATGAATCGCGACCGATCTCATTCCTGAACAAAGCATGTGAAGATGCTGTAAAATACGGAATGGACATGGAGATAGAGTTCGATGAAAGAGCCTTGGTTGCAGACGGAAACTGGGGATACAGACTTGAAAACTATATGAACGCCTTCAAGGAGTATGGTATATGGAAAAATAGGAGGATTGCATATTACCAAGGAGGAACAGCATTGTACAAGCTATCAAAATCTATAGACACAAAAGACGAGATGCTTTATCACAAGTTCTGTATGTTCGTGACAGAGAGACCCTGATAGAATTTACACACCAGAAACATTTCATTTGAAAACAGTATGTTTACACCAAAGATTACACGCGAGAAGATACTTCTACTGCTATTCATATCGGCAGGATTCATGGTTCAATCATGCAAGCCCAAACAAGATCTGTCCATTCGTGACATGGTACTAATCTATGATGGAGGTGCACACCGTACCATTCAGTGGGACAAAGAACACTTTGCACCCTATGTATCCCTTGAAAATGAAGAGGGGAAAAAAGATTGGTTGTTCGATGGATTTCTTTTCCTGGAAATACATGATGGAACAAGAGGCTTTGCATCATACTACAAGGATTTGGCTGCAAGAAAAGCCGAATGGACCAGTCTGATTGACAACTACTTCCGTGATGACAACGCAATCATGGCCTTAAACAGTCAAATCTCAGAGATACGGGGAAAAAGTTCCACGAAGAAATTCTCGAAACGAAAAGTAGTTATTACTGTTCCCGAGCCAATACCCAATCAGACCGATTGGGGTGAAATTGATGGTAAAGTGATGGACTTCTCTAAACAAGAAGATCGATTGGAAGCAGTAAAATGGTATATTGATTATGCTATTGAAAGCTTCAAAAAGGCAAATCCCGACAACCTGGAATTGGCCGGTTTCTATTGGGTTGCCGAGGAAGCGACCAACAGCAGGGATCTGGTGAAAGATGTAGCAGACTACACCAACGAGAAAGGCGGAAGGCTCTATTGGATCCCTTATTTTAATTCGGACGGTTTTAACGAATGGAAAGCGCTCGGTTTTGATCAGGCTTTTTATCAACCCAACTACTTCTTTAGTGAAGATAGGCCCATATCGCAGATTGAGAAGGCCTGTAAAGATGCCATGAAGTACGGGATGAGCATGGAGATGGAATTTGACGATCGCGCTTTAGCTAAACATGGATGGGGATATCGTATGAAGGATTATATTCGGGTATTCGACCAGTATGAGGTGTGGGACAGGATGGAAGTTGCCTATTATCAAGGAGGAGATGCCTTCTACAAGCTGTACCATTCCGACGATCCCGAAGATAATAAGCTATACCTGCAACTGGCTAAGATCATAGCTGGAAGACAGAAAAATGGGCTGAAGCAATCAACACCTACAGAATAACTGATACCATTCAACCCTTAAATGAATGACATACATATTTTTTAGCTAAAATTCATCAACCAACACATGACCTTTAGATATCTGGGGCTGTTGCTCCTCTTTTATGCTATTCAGATCCATGCGATCTCCCCGGGTAATCAAATCCGGGAGCGCTTTCGATCAAACGGAATCAACCCGGAATTAGTTGATCCTCGCAGGGGTTATCGCCAGGAGCCATTGCTGGACATGGTGTTAATTTACCAGGGAGGTAGGCAACGAATGGATTGGACACCCGATGAGATGCGCCCCTACGTGGTTCACAACAATCAAGCAAACGGGAAAGAGTGGTTCTTCGATGGATTCCTGTTCCTAGAGTTCCAGGATGGTGCTGGTTATAACTACAGTCCTGGTTACCAGGGAAACAAAGAGGCGCGAAAACAGGAGTGGGAGTGGTTGTCGAATCGGCTGTTCGAGGATGGAAAAGCCATAAAGGCTTTAAACCGTTGCGTGGCTGAAGCAAAAGAGGAGCTGGGCGAACCATCCTTCAGGCACAAAGTGGTGGTAGGATTGCCCGAACCCTTTTTGAACCAGAAAGACTGGGGTGAACTAAACGGCAGTAAGCTGGATTTTGCGAAACGAGAGGATCGGATCGCTGCAAGCCTGTGGTACATTGATTTGATCCGTGAGAAGTTTCAAGCAAGCGACCTGGAGCATCTCGTTCTAGATGGCTTCTATTGGGTGAGTGAGCAGATGAACACGACCGATTTCATCACAATTGAAATCGGGGAGCACATCAGATCGAACGGGGGAAAATTCTACTGGATACCCTATTACATGTCAAACGGGTACAGCCAATGGCAAGAGTACGGATTCGATGTGGCTTACCTTCAACCAAACTACTTTTTCAACAAGAAAATCGGAGAAGAACGGATTCGAAATGCATGTGAACTGGCTTTCACACACAACATGGGACTGGAAATGGAGTTCGATGCACGTGCCTTGTACGATAGCAAGGTGAACTACAGAGATCGGATGATCAACTATATCAACACCTTTCGGGAACTAGATGTGTTTAAGAATGCCTCTATTGCATACTATGAGGGGGGAGGGGCCATGTATCAATTTGCCCAATCATCCAACCCGGGGGATAGGGAGTTGATGGACCAGCTTCATTCATTGGTTGTAGAAAGGAGAAGACGATTGGTGGAAAACGTTGTTTACCGGCAAGATTTTCAGGAAGACAAAAACATGGATGAAGCAATGTGGTCAATTGATGGAAATAAGTGTAACTTTCAATTCACGGAGGATGGACTGGTGATATCATCCGGTGGTAGTTCAACCAGGCTGCATAGTCGCGGGAAGATGGACATGCAGTACGGGCGAGTTGAACTGACGGCGAAGATCCTATCGAACAGGGACGATGTCAGCATAAGGATTCACCTGCTGCCAACAGAAGAAAAAGTTGGAAGCTGGCCCTCAAGCGGGGAGCTGTTCCTGCTGCGTTTTAACGGCAAGAATCCCGGCAAGGCGAGAGTAGGAGTAAACACTGACAGGATGAACGAAACAAACGGGAAAATTCGAGAGTCGGTACTGAGTTGGGGAACGGGGTACGATCAGACTCACACGTTCGTGTGTGAATGGCAGGAAAAAAAGATTACCTTCTACATTGATGGGATGAAGGTGAATATCCAGGAAGATCTATATGACAAGCAATACTCCAGTTATCCCAATTTCTGGCCCTTTAACGAGAAGTTTTACTTCGATATAAGCATTGCCTCCAACAGTGATGAACCCATCATACTAATCGAGTCAATCAAGATAAGCAAATAATCCATCATGAAAAGAAATATTCGGTATGGAGGACGTGATCACATTCGAATTCTCTTATTTTGTGAGTCTCAGCTCGACCTACCCGCAAGCGGGACAACTGTACGAAAGATACAAGGATCGCTTAAATTTTAACCGAACACAGGCGGAAATATACAGCCAGTCAAATTTATTGCATGATTATGGATCACTATCACGGGTGGTGCCGGCATGAGGTCACAAAATTGTTTTCCGTTTTTTAACCATAGGTGCCAATATCTGGTAAAATATAATGAGCAGATAGTGTTAATTTGTCGACATTTCTTTAATTTTTTTATTTTCTATTTGCATATACGCGATTTTATTATTTTATTTGTAGGATAATAGAAATATATTTTGTTATTTGTTCAATTTTCTCACGTGGATAATTATTATAGAGGCTATGACAAATGAGTATTTTTAACATTATAAAAGGCAAAGAAGATCTACAGATGACCATCTATTCACGAAGAAAATTTTTAAAAACGGCAGTGACAGGCGCTGCCGGATTGACGATCGTACCAAACAGCATATTGGGTAAATCCTTTGGTCATACGGCCTCCAGCGACAAACTCAATATCGCAGGCATTGGGGTTGGCGGAAATGCCCAATATTTAAATTATTTGTATGCAACAGATCAAGCAAATCACATCTAACATTATGGCTATTTTGCTATTGAGCAACTGCTCCTCCTTATGGGGACAGACAAAAGCCGAAAAGCAGGGATGGAAGCTCTCCATGCAGTCCTATATCTTTCATTTGTTCTCAGTGACCGAGTCACTGGATAAATCCAGAGAACTGGGGTTACATTATATAGAGATCTACCCCGGACAAAGAATGGGGGAAGGCTTCGGAGATGCTGTTTTCGGATATAACCTGACAACCGAAGAGCAGAACCGGCTGAAAGGACTGGCCAAAGAGAAAGGAACAAAAATCAGATCATTTCTGCCCATTTTGCATGAAAGATCTAAATATATTACATCCAACAGACTCAACTACTAATTAAAAAGGAACGAATGAAAAGCAACAAACAATTTTTATCAGACAGGAATAGGACGGCACGATTCCTATTTTTATCGCTATTCTTTTTCTCAACATTCATCGCACAAGCACAGGTGAATGTTAGGGGAAAGGTAGTTGATGCAACAGGGGAAACCCTGATTGGCGTGAATGTAGTTCTTAAAGACAGCCGACAGGGTACAGTAACGGATATTGACGGCGGATTTAGCTTGTCGGTTCCATCAACCAATAGCATACTGGTCTTTTCCTATGTAGGTTTCAGAGAACTTGAGGTTCCCCTCAATGGAAGGACCTTCGTCTCAGTGACCATGGAACAGGATACCGAACTGCTGGATGAAGTAATTGTAGTAGGCTACGGTACACAGCGCAGGACTAGCGTAACCGGAGCTGTCTCCACCCTCTCAGACACCGAGCTTATCAAGGCACCGGTTGTAGGGGTAACGAACGTGCTGGGTGCCAGAGTAGCCGGGGTGACCTCGCTACAACAATCCGGACAGCCGGGGCAGGACGGAGCTTCACTGCTCGTGAGGGGTGAAGGTGCCACCTACATCGTGGATGGGGTAATAAGAAGCATCAACGAGATTGATCCAAATGAGATCGAGTCAATCTCCATCCTCAAGGATGCCACCTCCGCTTCGGTTTATGGACTGAACGCCACCTCCGTGGTTATTGTAACCACAAAGCGAGGCAAGGACGGGAAGCTGGGTATCTCCTACAATGGCAACTATGGCATCAGCCAGAATTCCAACCAGATAAAATGGCTTGATGGCCCGGGATATGCCTACTGGTACAACATGGCCAGAGAGATGGATGGTGATGATCCGGTTTTTACATCAGCACAGGTGAAAAAGATGAAAACAGGCGTCGATGGCTGGGGCAACACCAACTGGTACGATGAGGTTTTTGGTATAGGATCAACCATGAATCATAATATTAGTGCCACGGGAGGTACCGAGAAAGTGAAATTTTTCTCTTCGTTGAGCGCTTTTCAGCAAAAGGGCAACGTGGATAATTTCAACTATACACGTTACAATATGAGGGCCAATATTGACGCGAAGCTCACCAACAACCTTACCATGGTCATGAATGTGGCGGGACGTCTCGACGAACATGATCGACCCAGCTATTCGGCAAATCCCGACGACTGGCACAACATCCCACAGCAGGCTGTCCGCGCACTGCCCTATATACCCAAAAAGATTACAGCCGACGATGGAAAAGAATATTACACTTCCACGCGTACCGCCTCCTCTCCGGTGAGCCCGCTGGCAGCAATCTACGAGTCGGGTTACAGCCGCCCCAGGAACACGACCATCCAGACAAACTTTTCACTCAACTATGATACGCCCTGGATAGAAGGGTTAAGCCTGAAGTTCATGGGTGCATATGATAAATTCTTCCAGTTCAACAAATCACTCACCATTCCCTTTCAAACTATGATGGGAGCGCTGCCGGGAACTACTACAGAATCTATCAGCTACGTCCCTTTCAAAAACAATTCAGGAAACACATCCCTGACGGAAAGTGCATACAGCGCAACCAGCGTGGTAACACAATCAAGCTTTACCTACGACCGCCAGTTCGACAAACACAAAATCAATATCTTTGGACTTGCCGAAACCCGCAATAATTTTTCAAACTCGCTGGGAGCAACAGGATATGGTCTCAACTTCCTGACTCTGGATGAGCTGAGCATGATCACCAATACTACTGGTAACGGCGAAGAAAGAGTACCTTCCATCTCGGGAGGCAGTGATCAGTCACGCCTGATTGGTTTCGTGGGAAGACTTAACTACGACTTTGACAACCGCTACCTGCTGGAAGCATCGCTTCGACGAGACGGCAGCTACCTCTTCAGCGGAATGGCCGGGTCACAATGGGTTAATCTACCGGCAGTATCTGCAGGATGGAGAATGAACAACGAAGAGTGGTTCCAGGCCGATTGGATCGACAACCTCAAATTAAGAGGCGGCATTGGCAAAACAGCCACTTCTGCCGTGAGTGCTTTCCAATACCTCAATCTGATGACGATATCATCCAATGCACTGATTCTAAACAACCAGAACCAGAGTATGATCTACTCCGGCACACTTGGCAATCCATATTTGTCATGGGCCAAAGCCATCACCTACAACGCAGGTGTGGAGTTCATGGCGTGGCGGGGTTTACTCGGCGTAGAACTTGACGTCTTCTACAAGTACCAATATGACCTGCTTGGGAGTGTGGGCGGATCTTATCCTCCGTCAATGGGCGGATACTTTTTCAGTACCGACAACGTGAATAAGATCGACTACAGGGGATTCGACTTTACAATTTCACATAACAACAAAATTGGTGATTTCAGGTATGGTGTGAAGTGGATTGGCACACTAGCCAATCGCAGATGGCTCTATTATGCCGGCGATTCGGAAAATACTCCCGATTATCGTAAACTTACAGGAAAGGAAGTCGGTTCACAACTCGGATTTATTGCTGAAGGACTGTTCCAAACACAGGAAGAGATCGATAACTCACCTACCATTACAGGCTCACCTGTACTGCCCGGATATATCAAATATAAGGACCGTAACGGCGATGGCAAGATCTCCTATGCACAGGACATGGGGTACGTAGGGAAAAGCCCTTACGCAAAATTCCAGACTTCACTCAATATCAATGCCGACTGGAAAGGATTCGACTTCGACATCCTGCTACAATCGGGTTTAGGACGCACTGTTGCCCTGACTGGTGTTTATCCTTCAGGAGTAATGGATAATACCGTTTTCACAAGGTTGTTCTATCATGGTGGCAACACTCCGGTATTTGTACCTGAGAATTCGTGGACACCGAACAACCAGAATGCGGAATTCCCGCGACTTTCACTCGTGACGGTAAGCACGAACAATGCATACTCATCCACTTTCTGGTACAGGAACGGGAACTACCTCCGTGTGAAATCGTTCCAGTTCGGCTATACCATCCCCCGCTCCCTTACTCGCAGGGCCGGCGTGGATAAAATCAGGCTTTTTGTAGAGGGATCAAACCTGTTTACCTTCAGTGAACTGACAAAATACAACATCGACCCCGAACAGCCGGGAGTAAACAACGGATACTATCCGCAGCAGAAAACCCTCTCCGTAGGACTCAACTTCTCATTATAATCACTTTAATTTGAATGAAAATGAAAAAAATATATTGGACATTTCTCTATGTGACCACTGCTGTGATCTTTTTCAGTAGTTGCTCGGATTGGCTGGACCTGACCCCTACGGATAAACTGACCGACAAAGTGATTTGGGAGGATGAGTCAAGCGTCGATCTCTATGTGAATGGCTTTTACACCTACCTTAACCAGTATGGCCAGTTTGGATCGGCACAGGCCAGCGGAAACCTGACAGAGAGCTTTACCAGCACCTTCAAGTATGGCTCTTATGCACTTGGGCACAAGGCGGGTCATCCCAATACCTATGTCTTCGATCCCAACCTGATCACCTCTGCAACAGGCGGTTTTTACAGTGTATGGAGCGACGCCTACAACAAAATCCGCAGAATGAACGAATTCCTTCACTCTATGGAACAATATGGACAATTTCCGGAGGAGATGAACAAAAAATGGGAGGCGCAGGTACTCTTTTTCAGAGCTTTCATCTACTTCCAGCTGGCCAGAAGGCATGACGGCGTTATCCTCTACACCTCTATCGGAGAGATGGAAAAGGACAAAGCCCGAAGCTCAAATGAAGCTACATGGGATTTGATTGAGAGCGATCTCGATTTCGCCATCGCCAACCTGCCGGAGTCATGGACCGGACAGGATCAGGGAAGATTAACCAAGTATGCGGCGCTCGCGTTCAAATCGAGAGCCATGCTCTTTGCAGAACGATGGCAATCGGCCTATGACGCTGCCGATGAAGTAGTGAAATCGGGGAAATATGAACTGGTGGATGACTACGTCCAGGCCTGGAAGGGAAGTAACAAGGAATCAATTCTTGAATTCAAGTATGATATCCTGGGACCCAATCACACATTCGACAAGGATTATGTGCCTTTGAGCGATGGTTATGAGTTTGGGGGACTGGGAACACCCACACAGGAGATGGTGGAAAGCTATGAGAAGGCTGACGGTACAATTATGGACTGGACACCATATCATACCGCCAACGCCATACGGCCACCCTACGAGGAGCTGGAACCCCGTTTCAAGGCAACTGTGATCTACCCGGGGAGTACCTGGAAAAAGAAAGTGATGCAGAACTCAGTAAATGGAACCAATGGAACATTTATGGCCTATAGAGAGCAACCTTACAGTTATGGACTTACTACAACAGGCTATTACCTGAGAAAGCTGATGGATGAGACTTTAATTGATGTGAAGGGAATACCAAGTACCCAGAGCTGGGTGGAGATCCGTTATGCAGAAGTGTTGCTCAACAAGGCTGAGGCTGCCTTCAGACTCAACAAGATGAACGAAGCGAGAGAGGCAATGAACGCGGTACGCGCCAGAGTGGATCTTCCCGGAAAAAACTCTTCCGGCAACGAGTGGTTCAACGATTACAGGAACGAGCGTAAAGTGGAACTGGCTTATGAAGGTCATCTTTTCTGGGACATGAGAAGATGGAAACTGGCTCACATCGAATACAACAACTATCGTTGTCATGGGTTCAAGATCACCGGTGACAACTACGAGTATATTGATGTGGATTACCAGGACAGGAAGTTCTCGGCAAAGAATTATATTCTCCCCATCCCGGATGCCGAACTGGCGAACAACTCACTGATTGAACAATACGACAGTTGGAAATAAATAATTTTAGTCATATGAAACGAGCATGAATTACGAAGTAATCGACTTTGTCAAAATCATTATCACACAAGATCATGACTAAAGCGAGTTCCATATGACACCATTGAAAATAAATATTTTAGTAATATGAAAAAAATATATTCAATCCTGACGATACTGACTGCTTGCATGCTTATGTTAAGTGGATGCCAGCAGGTAGAAGATCTCACTCCTTCGATATCGCGTTACGGGATCAACAGCCTTAATGCATCCTTTTATGGTGATGAGAGTTCTGAAAATAACTTTACGAGCGAAATTGATTATGAGAATAACGTCATCACCCTTGTATTTCCCTACAACTATCCTCGCACATCAACCAATGTGCTGACCATGGAGGCACTTAAAAACGTACGCGTTGTAGCAAATCTGGATGACAATGTAACCATCACCCCCTCGTTGCTCTATATGGATCTGACGAAGGAGAACTTCATTACCATTACAGACCAGACCAAAAAGAAAACGGATTACAAAGTTATCGCCGAAATACGGAAAAGTGAGGAAGCAAAAATTACCGACTTCAGCCTGAATGTCCTTGGCATTTCGGGCATCATTGACGAGCAGAACAAAACAATCTCGCTCATCTCGATTGAACCGATCGGTGAGGTACTGGCCGAGGCGAGCCTCTCTCACGGTGCTACCGTCAGCCCCGATCCGAGAAATACGGCATTGAATTATGACCAGGAGGTAACCCTGACCGTAACCGCTCAAAACGGGGTAAATAAGTCAGTCTATACAATTCGCAAGGATGTGCCCAACAAGGTGGAACGAGGTATACGCAACGGTAGCGCCAAGATACTATGGACCAAGAAGCTGCAGTCGGACCTTGGTATCACGACACTGCACAATACCACCAGCCTCGCCGTAACGAAAGATTACGTGGTGCTGAACACCAGGAACGAACCCGGCATGCTGCTGGATCGCAAGACCGGTACAAAGGCCGGCACGATGCCCAACATGGGAGCGATCCAGGGTGGCCTCACGAATTTCTTCGCCACAGCAGACGATGGAGACAATATCCTGATAAGTAACCTGGCACCCAATGCAGGTACCTATAAGGTATGGAGATTCAAGGGTGTCAATGCCTCACCTGAACTCTATATTGACTGGTCGGCAAGTGGGAGCACTGCCATTGGCCGTAAACTCTCCGTGAAAGGAAGCCTGGATGGTGATGCCATCATCACCGCAGCATTGATGGGTGCAGCCAAGAGCTTTGCCCGCTGGCAGGTGAAAGATGGTGTATTGCTCTCACAAACACCCGAGATCATTGCCATCAATGGCATTGAAGGTGCCTGGAACAATAATGCAGATGTGGTGTCAACCGATCCTGCTAATCTTACCGCCGACTACTTTGTCTCCTACTATGCAGCCCCCAGAAAGTTTGCATGGGTGGACGGCAAGACCAACACAATAAAGGCTCAGGGACCGGAAATCAGCGGTAACTGGATTCAGAATGCTGCCGACTACACCGTCTTCAACGGTAATCCCTATGCAGTGAACATGTCAATTAACTCCTTCACATGGGGTAGCGACGACAAGGTTTACCTGCACGATGCCAATGCAGTGACCACCTTTACCGAACCAATCTGGACGACACCCATCGGCACCTATGGTGGCAAGGACAACGGCGGTACCAATACGAATGGTACCGGTGATGCAATCCTGAAGGTTTCGAGTGACGGATATTACATGTATCTCTATTTCATGTTCACCAACGGATGCGTTGTCTGTGTGCAATACGACTGTATCGATATGTAAAATAAGGCTCCGAGAAATCGCGTGAACGTGTTGTCCGGATTTTGTTCCTGATTAAAAAAGAGATAGGCCTCTAATGGTATCAACTCTGCTTCAGCCACTGACAAAATCTGGACAACATTTTTCACAACAGGAAATCCATAGTATAAAAATATTAATTATCACATGAGAAAAAAAAGATTTCTACTCCATACTGTTGTCACATCGACCCTCCTCGCTGGCTGGCTTCTATTATCAGCAGCCTGCAGTGGCGGCGATAATCCGGATCCGGGATACGTGTTCCCAGATCCTCCGAAAGATAATGTGGAAAAACCACGTTACATCTGGATCGATGCCGCTGCCAACTTCCCCGACTTTGCCAACAACAGAGAAAATATCGCCCGCGACCTGAAGTTGGCAAAGGATGCAGGTTTTACCGATGTGGTGGTGGACATCCGTCCTACTTCGGGCGACATCCTCTACAACTCTACGGTGTCGGGTTCAGCAAAGGTAAAGTGGCTGGGCGCATGGGTCAATGGAGTATATTCAAAGGTGGAACGCACCGCCACCTGGGACTACCTGCAGGCATTCATTGAAGAAGGACATAAACTGGAACTGAAGGTGCATGCCGGATTCAACACCATGGTGGGTGGACAAAACAATAGCCTGGGAAGTCAGGGTATTCTCTTCCGCGATGCATCTAAAAAAGAATGGGCTACCTCCGAAAACCTCTCCGCAGGAATCACCAACACAATGGATGCGGGAGGGGGAACCAAGTTCTTTAATCCTGCCAACGAAGAAGTCCAAAACTACCTGTGTGACCTGCTGAAGGATCTGGCCCGGTATAATCTGGATGGTATCATCCTCGACAGAGGACGCTTTGACGGTATGCAATCCGACTTTTCAGAACTGACCAAAAAAAAATTCGAGAGTTACCTTGGAAATATCAAACTAAACAGCTTTCCAGGTGATATCGTTCCGCCCGGGGCCACTATGAAGGAGGTTATGGCACTGACTACCTATCCCCCCTACTTTACCAAATGGCTTGAATTCAGAGCAAAAGTGATTCATGACTTTATGTTAAAAGCCCGTACAGCAGTGAAATCGATCAACCCTGGTATCCAGTTTGGTGTCTATGTTGGTGGTTGGTACTCAACCTACTACGAGGTGGGAGTCAACTGGGCAAGCGATAAATATAACCCGAACCTGACCTACAAGTGGGCAACAACCAAATATAAGGATTACGGGTATGCCGAACTGATGGACCAGATCCTGATAGGAGCCTATGCTTCTCCCCTGAGAGTCTATGGTTCCTCGGAATGGACCATGCAGGGATTCTCCCGGCTAGCCAAGGAAAAGATCAGGGATAGTTGTCCAATGGTGGCTGCCGGCCCGGATGTGGGTAACTGGGACTTCGACAACAAAGCCACCCCGCAGCAGGAGAATCAGGCGATAGTTGAATCGGTAAAAGCCTGCATGGATGAGTGCGATGGCTACTTCCTCTTCGACATGATCCACCTGAAAATGGCCAACCAGTGGCAATATGCCAAACAAGGCATCGACATCGCCATCGGGAACAAGTAGCCCGCTTCTCCGGAACATGCCAAAAGTATAATTATTCACAAATTGACAACTTTACAAAAAATGAACAATATCACGAAATTATTATTTTCACTCCTGATCGCCGCAGGCTTTTTTTCCTGTAGCGAAGGGAAAAACAACGAAACAACGAATGTCGCACCCAAACTAATGTGGATCGATGCCACTGCCAACATCGAACGGTTCAACAACAAAGATACCATTGACTACTACCTGAAAAAATTAAAAGAGCTGGGATTCACCGATATTGTGGTCGATATCCGTCCCATCTCGGGACACGTACTCTATGAAAGCGAATATGCACCCTTGCTCACTGAATGGAAAGGGAAACCGATCAACTACACCTTCGACTATCTGGGATATTACATCGAAAAGGCACACGCCCTTGGACTGAAGGTACAGGCATCACTCAACACGTTCGTGGCAGGCCACAACTACATGGATGAGGGTCCTATCTACGAGGAAGGTAAAGCCGATTGGGCAACGATTGTCTATCCTCCAGATGAAGAGGTAAAACTAATCCCCATCACGGAGGAAAAAGAGAAGTACTCGGCCATGGTCAACCCGGTGAACGAAGAGTTTCAGGAATACATCCTGAATATCTTCCGCGAGGTAGTGGAAAAATATCCTGAACTGAACGGCATCATCCTCGACAGGGTACGGTACGATGGCTTCACTGCCGACTTTTCCGACCTATCGCGCCGAAAGTTCGAAGAGTATCTCGGCAAGGAACTGGATAAGTTCCCGGACGACATCTACCGCTGGAAGAAAAACGAGAATGGCAATCTTTATCCTGAACGGGGTAAATACTTCTTGCAATGGATCGAATGGCGTACCTCTGTCATCTACACATTTATGGCCAAGGCAAGAGACGTAGTCAAAAAAGCCAATCCGGAAATTTCTTTTGGCACTTATACAGGTGCCTGGTATCCTTCCTACTTTGAGGTAGGTGTCAATTTCGCCAGCAAAAACTACGATCCTTCGGCCGATTATGACTGGGCGACCCCCAAATACAAGGAATATGGGTATGCCGAACTGCTCGACCTCTATACGGTAGGCAACTACTATACCACAATTACCATTGAAGAGTATCTGGAAAAGAACCCCGAGGTGAAGAATGAAACCGATATGTGGGCGCAGCAGGGGACATGGTATTGCGTGGAGGGATCCAACCAACACCTGAAAACAATCCTCCACGGCAACAAATTTTACGGCGGCATCCTGGCAGATCAATTCTACGAAAATCCCGACGGACTCGCCGCATCAATCAGGATGAATCTTGAGACTTCTGACGGATTAATGATCTTCGACATTGTCCATATCATTGAAAAAAATATGTGGCAATATGTAGAACAAGGGATGCGTGAAGGCGGTGCAATTTAAGTTAAATGTTCATCAAAAAAAATGGCAAAGCGCAGAATAATTTTACAACACGCAAGATTTACTGTTCTAATGTTATCTATCCTGCTCCTTCTTCCCTCCTATCTGCCGGCAGGTGATTCTCCGGCAATAGTGAAGGGAACGGTGACGAGCGAGGATGGTGCCCTGCCCAACGTGGTGGTGACCGACGGCTATCAGTGCGTGGTGACTGCCAAAGACGGGTCTTTCAGGCTAACGCCTCATCAGGACGCGTCGTTCCTTTACATCTCCACCCCGGCAGGATTTCTGCCGGAAGAGGAGATGAATGTACCTCAGTTTTTTAAACGAATAGAGAAAGATAAAAAACAGAGATATGATTTTTTCCTGAAAAAAAATCCATACGACGATGAGAAACATCTCCTTCTGGTACATGCCGATCCCCAATTTTTCAAGAACGATGACTTCGATCGTTATCAAGGAGTAGTTAACGACATGCTGCATCTGAAAGAGAACTATTCAGACAGGGATATTCTGGGTGTCGACTGCGGCGATCTGGTGGGAGATAAGCCGGAACTTTACCCTCTTTACATTAAGCATCAAAACCGTACGGGAATACCATTTTACCGGATACCGGGCAATCATGACCTGCAATACGGAGGCCGTACCACCGAGACTTCCACTGAACGCTATGAAAAGACGTTCGGACCCGGCCACTATTCATTCAACAGGGGATCGGTGCACTACATCGTTCTGAACAACGTTTTTTACCTGGGTAGGGACTATTTCTATATGGGATACATCGATGAAAAGACATTCATCTGGCTGGAACAGGATCTTGCTCATGTCCCGGAAGGATCCACCCTCTTTGTGGCCATGCATATCCCCGGCCGTCTTGACGAAGAGGTCAAGCCCTTTCAGTACGATTCACGCACCATAGGCACGCAAACGATCAATATCTCCTCCCTGTTTGAAATGCTGAAACCCTACAAGGTCCACCTGCTCACGGGACATATGCATTATAACCGCAACATGATTCATTCTGAAACCCTGTACGAGCACAATACCGGAGCCGTTTCCGGCGCATGGTGGCAAGGAGACTATTGCCTGGACGGCACCCCCGTGGGATACGGTGTCTATGAGGTAGACGGAACAGAGGTACAATGGTATTTTAAGAGTGTGGGCCGTGACCGGGACTATCAGATGAGGGCATATCCACCCCACACAACTGACGACTACGGAGCAGATATTGTTGTCAACATCTGGAACTGGGACCGTAACTGGAAAGTAGAATGGTTTGAAGATGGGAAACATATGGGAGAAATGAATCGTTTTGAAGGGCTCGATCCCGAAGTAAAAAAAGCTTATAGCGACAAGGAAAAACTCGATTTCAAATGGATAGAACCGGTCAACACGGATCACCTTTTCAGGGCAAGTCCGAAAAAGAAAAACTCTGAAATCAGCGTGGTAGCTACTGATCCCTTTGGTCAAAAATACACCGAAATTATTCAACAATGAAAATTATGAGAAAAGCATTGATCCTTTTAATGATTCTTGGTAGCCTGTTCTCTTTCTCTGAAATGAAAGCACGGCAATATATCTCCCCACACCACCCCGATATCCGCTATTCAGGCAGAATAGATACGAGTAGCAAGGATACTGTCCGTTTCGACTGGCCCGGAATCTCCATTGGATGCCGATTTTCCGGTAAAAGTATAGGGATCAGGATAAACGGAGGCAATGGGAACCATTTCAATCTGTTTATAGATGGAGAGCTGACCTCCGTCTTTCAGACCCCCCGCGATACAATCATTACCATCCACCCGCTGCAACGTAATAAAACACACGATCTGCTGTTAACAAAACGCACGGAGGCTAGTATGGGCATTACCCGGTTCATAGCCCACTCCGGTAAAGGGCTTGTGCGGAATTACGGCGATGAGAAATCTGTTTCTGACGTACACGACACCATGCCGGGTCGTTTTAACCGTACACTCGACAGTGATTCGGCACAAACATGGGATTCCGGCTCCTGGAAACCGGACTGTGTCGTCATCAATCTAGGTACCAACGATTTTTCCACCACACCTCATCCCGACAAGTTTGCTTTTTGGAAAGGATACAAGGAGTTGATTTCCAAAATTAGGTACGTTTACGGCCATGTCCCCGTTTTCTGTGTTGTGGGCCCGATGATCGATGAACCTTGTTTTTCCTATGTAAAAGAATTTACCCTCTACTGCCAAATCACAGAACAAGACAAACAGGTCTATTTTGCGGGACTTCCCGATAACCTTCTCAACGAAACCGATGATCTCGGTTCCGACTGGCACCCATCCTATAAAGGGCAATTAAAGATTGCGAAACAGCTGCTTGTCCCGATTGCAACAGTAATAAACTGGGATTATCAAAATAATGAATTAATACAAGTGGAAGAAGGCAAATAAATCAATTACACGATGTCTGGATCTATCCATCGCAACGAATATTAAGAACCAATATTACAGAACCTTTTCATAAACATAAAAAATAATCAACCTAACATATTTTCATTATTTATTTATACTAAGTTTTTTTATTTAATAATTTAAATTTAACTTCGCACATTATTTAATTTATATATGATATAACGGGCAATTTATCACCCCAAGATTACTACTAAATAAAATTTAACTATGATTGATTTTAAAAGCCTTTCTCTTCAATATAGAAACGAATTACTGGATAATGTAATTCCTTTCTGGCTTACCCATTCGCAGGATCCAAATAATGGGGGTTATTTTACCTGTCTCGACCGACAGGGAAACATCTACGACACTGATAAATTCATCTGGCTACAAGGGCGCCAGGTATGGATGTTCTCCATGCTCTACAATAACGTGGAAAAGCGACGGGAGTGGCTCGACTGTGCTATTCAGGGAGGTGAGTTCCTGAAAAAATTCGGCCACGATGGCAACCTGAACTGGTATTTCTCACTTACCCGGGAAGGAAAACCGATCATTGAACCCTACAACATCTTCTCCTACACTTTCGCCACCATGGCGTTCGGACAACTCAGCAAAGCCACAGGAAACGATGAGTATGCAGAGATTGCAAAGAAAACGTTCGATATCATCCTTTCAAAAAGAGATAATCCGAAAGGTAAATGGAATAAGGCATTTCCAGGAACGAGGAACCTGAAATCCTTCTCCCTGCCCATGATCCTCTGCAACCTTTCGCTTGAGATTGAACACCTGCTCAATAAAGAGTTTCTTGAACAAACCATGGAAGAGTGCATACACGAGGTGATGGAAGTCTTTTTACGTCCCGAACTGGGAGGCCTGATCGTGGAAAACGTACAGGAAGACGGAACCCTCTCCGATACATTCGAGGGCAGGCTCATGAACCCGGGACATGCCATCGAGGCCATGTGGTTCATCATGGACCTGGGAAAACGGATGAACAGGCCGGAACTAATTGAGAAAGCAGTGGAGACAACGCTCAAAACACTCGAATATGGCTGGGACAAAGAGCATGGAGGCATCTTCTATTTCATGGACCGCAAGGGATTTCCGCCCCAACAGCTCGAGTGGGATCAGAAACTGTGGTGGGTACATCTGGAAACGCTGATCTCGCTATTGAAAGGTTACCAGCTAACCGGATCCGAAACATGTCTTCAATGGTTCGAAAAAGTGCACGATTACACCTGGAGTCATTTTAAAGACCCCGAATATTCTGAATGGTGGGGATACCTGAACAGACAGGGTGAAGTGCTGCTCGACCTGAAAGGAGGAAAATGGAAAGGATGTTTCCACGTGCCCAGAGGGCTGTACCAGTGCTGGAAAATAATGGAAAGTATCAATGAAGAAAAAATAAAGTGTACTGCTAATTATTCTTCGAAAAATTCAAGATGACCAATAACAATACTCTCTGGTAATAAAGGAATGAAGGGGAACTGCCGAAGTTAAATTGAACCAAAGATTAATCCGGAATATCACAAAAAAAGAAATAAGTAATATTTAACCTATGAACAGAAGAAACTTTTTAACCTATACGGCTTTGCTGGGTGGCAGTGCGGCCATACAGGGATGCACGACATTGCAACCGATAAACAATCGCCCCGAAAGGAAAAGACAGACGCTAACGAGTGAACTACATGCAGATGTCATCATTCTGGGTGGAGGAATGGGGGGCTGTGCAGCCGCACTTGCCTGCTGCCGCAATGGGTTGAGTGTGATCATGACCGAAGAAACTGACTGGATTGGCGGACAGGTGTCCCAGCAGGGAGTTCCTCCCGATGAACATCAGTGGATTGAAACTCACGGTGCCCCACAGTCGTACCGGGAATTCAGGAACAGGGTACGTGATTATTACCGGAACAATTATCCCCTTACTGAAGCGGCCCGCAGCCGGATAAATCTCAATCCGGGTGATGGAAGTGTCTCCAGAATCTGTCACGAACCAAGAGTTGCCGTTTCCGTCCTTACGGATATGCTCTCACCGTTTCTCAGTACCGGAAAATTGAGGATACTCCTGAACCATAAGGTTAGGAATAGCGAAGTCAACGGTAACCGGATAATCAATATAGAGGTTGTGAACATACTGACGGGTGACCGGACAGCATTGGCGGGTGATTCCTTTGTGGATGCAACGGAATGTGGCGACCTGCTTCCATTAACAGGTACAGAATATATTACAGGTACAGAATCGAAATACGATACCAAAGAACTACATGCCCCAGAGAAAGCAGACCCAATGAACAATCAGGCTTTTACAGTCTGCTTTGCAATGGATTATCAACCCGGAAGAGACAATGTACAGGATCCTCCCAAGGAGTATGATTTCTGGAGAAAATATGTTCCTGAATTGACTCCTCCCTGGTCGGGAAGGTTGCTCGATTTATCCTACTCAGACCCAAGAACACTGAAATCCAAGACTCTGGGATTTAATCCGGAAGGAAAAGAGCTGGACGGCGTGCTCAATCTTTGGAACTACAGGCGTATCATCAATCGCCACAACTTTGTGGAAGGTACTTACGATGGAGATATATCCATTGTGAACTGGCCTCAAAACGATTTTTTCCCGGGAAACCTGATCGATGTGCCGGAAAAAGAATTTCAACGAAATGTAAAAAGAGCCAAACAACTAAGCCATTCACTATTCTACTGGCTACAAACCGAGGCACCAAGGCCCGATGGTGGCAACGGATGGCGCGGGCTGAGATTACGGGGAGATATTATGGGCACGGAAGATGGCATGGCTAAATATCCTTACATCCGGGAAGCAAGACGAATCCGTGCAGAATTTACCGTTCTTGAGGAACATGTGGGAGCGGAAAACAGACGATTGGTCGCCGGCGACATTCAAGGAAAACGTTCAGCAGAATTTTTCGACAGCGTGGGGATTGGATACTATCATATAGACCTTCATCCCAGCTCACGTGGAGACAACTATGTCGATTTTCCGTCGCTTCCTTTCCAAATACCCCTGGGAGCACTACTGCCTCAACGCATGAACAACCTGCTTCCGGCAAACAAAAACATTGGCACGACACATATAACCAACGGATGTTACCGTTTGCATCCCGTGGAATGGAGTATCGGCGAAGCGGTGGGACAACTGATTGCTTTTTCCAAAAAGGAGAAGGTCCCATTCAGGGCAGTCAGAGAACAGCAGGAGCTTTTGACCGATTTCCAACGAATGCTACACCAGCAAGGTGTAGAAACCAAATGGCCTTAACCCGTAAGGAAGCTTCTAATAAACATTATTAACAATAGACAGGGGATGAAAAAAACAAGTCATTTAATTTTGATTCTGATTTTAGGACTAATCTCAATGAACATGAATGCAGAAGGTACGAAAAACAAAGAGAAAAGAGTAATTGTAATCTGTGCCCACCCCGATGATGCAGAATTGACAACCGGCGGTACCGCCATCCTTTTATCGCGCTCAGGATATAAAGTTAAACTTGTCTCTCTTACAAATGGAAATAAGGGACATCATGAAGGTACGAAAAACGAGATAGCTATCCGCAGATATAATGAAGCTCAGGAAGTAAAGAAGCGAATGAACTGTGAATACGAGATAATCAATAATGAAGATGGGGAACTGGAAGCAAATTTAAAAAACCGCATGGAAGTGATACGACTGATACGGGAGTGGAAAGCCGACATTGTGATCACACATCCTTCGTATGACTATCATCCGGATCACAGGAACACCTCTTTACTGGTACAAGATGCCGCATTCTTGGTAAATGTCCCTAAAATATTACCAGAGGTTCCTGTATTGATAGAAAACCCATTATTTCTCTATACAAGAGGACGCTATGTTGATCGTCAAAAACCCAACCCCGATATCGTAGTAGATATTACACCGGTGGAGAGAGAGAAAGCATGTATCATTGATGCTCATGCATCCCAAATATATGAATGGTTGCCCTGGATTAACCGGAGTAACAAGATTATTCCAGACACACAAGAAGAGAAAATTGAATATATCTTGAAGGAATATGTATTGACACGGGGAGAGATAAAGGAAAAAGACCGGCCTGTTGTTGAAAAATGGTATGGAAATAAGGCAAAAGAAGTAAAAACAATCGAAGCATTTGAAATCTGCGAATTTGGACGTGCCGTTAACGACCAGGACATCCGGGAACTATTCCCAATGTTCTCCAAATAACAAAGGTTTTGTTAGATTTGACTTGATAACCATATAGACTGATATCCCATTCTTTTAATCCGTCAGGTGCGAACAGTCCATTTAAAAACAATTGATTATTGAAATAGAAGAAGAAATATGAAAACAATATTCGCATCTCGATGAAAAAATGAGCAATAAGCTTTCAAGAAGATCGTTTTTAAAATCGTCAGGCATAACCACACTGGAGAAATGAATTTGGCATAGTTAAAGATCAGATCAAAGATCCCATCTGACAATAATGTAAATAATAAAAATAACCAGATGACAAAAGTAAATTTGTTTTTAGCAGGCATCCTCTATTTAGTCACATCTCAAATACATGCGCAAACCGTATATTATGATGCAGATCAATTCCAACTTATCGGCAAGGTAACGGAACGGACTGAAACACGTTATGAACGACTTCCCGCCTATTTAAAAGATACCTGCCGTCCGCCGGTATGGCAACTGGGGAAAAACAGTTCAGGGCTGGCCATACGGTTCAGGACCAACAGCACCTCCATCTCGGCAAAATGGGAACTGCTGCAGAACAACCGCATGAACCACATGACCGACACAGGAATCAAAGGGCTTGACCTTTATGCCTGGGAAGGAGATCACTGGCAGCCAGTGAAAGCGGGCCTTCCTGGCGGAAAAACGAACGAACTGACCATTATCACAAACATGACGCCACAGGAACGGGAGTATATGATGTTTCTCCCTCTTTATGATGGTATCACCTCCCTGTCAATAGGGATAGACTCCACTGCCTACATTGAGGATCCGTCACTGCCCTTTCCCGACACAACACATCCCATTATAGTTTACGGAACCAGTATTACCCAAGGAGGATGTGCTTCAAGGCCGGGGATGTCGTATACCAACATTCTCACTCGCAAATTGAATAGAGAAGTGATTAACCTGGGATTCAGCGGAAACGGGCAGCTCGATTATGAGATCGCTGAATTAATGTCAACTCGCCGGGATGCATCGATGTTTATTCTCGATTTTATTCCAAATGTGAACGCCACACAGCTGACTGAAAAAACGAACACTTTTTTCAACATATTGCGTGAAGCCAATCCCGGTACTCCGATTCTCTTCGTGGAAACAATCATTTTCCCTCATTCGTATTATGATAAAAAAACCTACGAAACAATCACAGAAAAAAACAAACTGTTAAAAGAAGAATACGAAAAGATCAAACGCAAGGGAGATAAAAATATATATTACCTTGCATGCGATAACCTGATAGGTTACGATGGGGAAGCAACCGTCGACGGTATACATCTCACCGATACAGGCTTCGCAAGAATGGCAGGAAAACTTTTTGAAACAATAAACCGGATAGAAAACAAATAATATATAATACAGACAACTATGCTGAACAACAGAAGAGATTTTATTAAAAAAGCAGCTCTTGCCAGCGCATCAGTAGCTGCTATTCCATTATTGCCGGGTTGCAGCGACAACAAAAAAAATATTATGCAGGATAATAGCTCAAATGTATATAAGGACAGTGAACTGAAAAGCGAACTTATTGTCCCTAGAAACAGCGGAATCAAAATTACCGGTACGTTTTTAGATGAAATATCCCACGATATCCCTCACCAGAACTGGGGTGAAGCGGAATGGGACCTTGACTTCCAACATATGAAAGCAATAGGTATTGATACGGTAATCATGATTCGTTCGGGTTACAAAAAATTCATTACTTATCCGTCTAAATATCTCTTGGGCAAAGGATGTTATATGCCTTCCGTTGACCTGCTCGATATGTACTTAAGGCTCGCAGAGAACTACGACATGAAATTTTATTTCGGCCTGTATGATTCGGGGCACTATTGGGCTACGGGCGACATGTCACACGAGATAGAAGACAACAAATACGTGATTGATGAAGTGTGGGAGAAGTATGGCAAAAAATACAGCAGCTTTGGCGGCTGGTATGTGAGCGGAGAAATAAGCCGTGCTACCAAGGGAGCTATCGGTGCATTTTATGCAATGGGTAAGCAGTGTAAAGATGTATCGGGAGGGTTGCCCACTTTTATTTCACCGTGGATCGACGGCAAGAAAGCGGTAGCGGCGAGTGGTGCCGCCCTCTCCAAGGAGGCTGCAGTATCGGTTCAGCAACACGAAAAGGAATGGGACGAGATTTTTGCGGGAATCCACGAAGTAGTGGATGCTGTTGCATTTCAGGATGGGCATATAGATTATGATGAGCTGGATGCTTTTTTTACTGTGAATAAGAAGCTGGCCGACAAGTATGGTATGAAATGCTGGACAAATGCCGAGTCTTTTGATCGCGATATGCCAATCAAGTTTCTGCCCATCAAATTTGACAAGCTACGCATGAAGCTGGAGGCAGCTCAACGTTGCGGATACGACAAGGCCATCACCTTCGAGTTTTCTCACTTCATGAGTCCTCAGTCGGCCTATCCCCAGGCCGGTAACTTATACAACAGATATAAAGAATACTTTAACCTGTAAAAACCATGAGCAAGATTAACAATATAAGATATGTGACGTTTCTATCGGTTGTGGCTGCGTTGGGAGGTTTTTTATTCGGATACGATACCGCTGTAATCTCCGGGACCGTATCACAGGTTTCCAGTCAGTTTTCGCTTACAACACTACAAAGCGGCTGGTATGTAGGCTGTGCACTTGTAGGATCAATTACAGGTGTACTCTTCGCCGGAACACTCAGCGACCGCCTGGGACGCAAAAAAACAATGCTCATTGCGGCGGTGCTTTTTACTGTTTCCGCGGCAGGCTGTGCTATCTCGGCCAGTCTTGATCAACTGGTAATCTATCGTATGATTGGCGGGGTAGGCATTGGAATTGTCTCTATCGTATGCCCGCTCTACATCTCGGAAGTTTCACCCGCATCGCACCGGGGACGAATGGTATCGCTCTACCAGCTTGCCGTCACAGTGGGATTTCTGGGAGCGTATCTGATGAATTATTTTTTACTTGATCTGTCTGTGGACTTCACTTCAACTAACCCGCTATTACTGAAAATATTTGGCACAGAAGTATGGCGAGGTATGCTGGGAGCCGGAACTTTACCCGCCATGATGTTTTTCATCATCATTTTCTTTATTCCGGAAAGCCCCCGATGGCTGATTGTAAAAGAACAGGAAAGTCGGGCATCCTCTATTTTTGCAAAAATATATAATGACTCCTCTGTTATTTCGTTTCAGATAAACGAAACAAAGTCGATGCTGCAGTCGGAAGAAAAATCTGATTGGAAATTGCTTCTGAAGCCGGGTATCTTCCGTGCGGTAATCATAGGAGCCGCGATTGCTATCCTGGGTCAATTTATGGGAGTAAATGCCGTATTGTACTACGGACCGTCCATTTTCGAAAGTAGCGGTCTCTCCAGCGGAGACTCCCTGTTCTACCAGTCGCTTATCGGCCTAGTAAATATGGGCACAACCATCTTGGCATTTTTAATCATTGACAAGATAGGACGAAAAAAACTGGTATATGTAGGCGTATCGGGCATGATCATTTCTCTACTGCTCATCGGAATCTACTTCCTAATGGGGGAGATGTGGAACCTGTCAAGCATTTTCCTTTTAATCTGTTTCCTGATGTATATATTCTTCACAGCCGGATCCATCAGTGCTGTTATTTTCGTATTTCTATCGGAAATGTATCCCACCCGTATACGTGGTACCGCCATGTCTATTGCTGGGCTGTCTCTCTGGGTAGGCACCTACCTCATCGGGCAACTTACACCGTGGATGCTTGAGACCCTTACTCCCGCCGGCACCTTCTTTCTGTTCGGAATCATGTGTATTCCATATATGCTGATCGTCTGGAAACTGATGCCGGAAACGGCCGGCAAGACACTCGAGGAGATCGAACGTTTCTGGATGAAGGGCAAGGCTAAAACTAAAAACATCGCCGATCAAATCTGATAATTCTTAATATGCTTATTTTATCCTCTACCGGGATGTCTTCAGGGTTAATACAAGGATAAGCCACTACAGCTGTTGGCGCAGCTGCAAGAACTCACCCTTGACCCTTCCGGACAACAGTATAAAACTTTTTCTATCCCCACATGCTGGTGTAGACCACACGGCCCTGGCTGGGCAGCGGATGCGGTTATTATGCAATAAAAGCGGCAGGACCGTTTCAGTCCGCCGCTATTTATCCTTGTGCCATTGCTCAC
>ENA-UOOE01000602-UOOE01000602.1-fermentation-metagenome-genome-assembly--contig:-NODE-602-length-34438-cov-4.502632_pt1 | contig 34438 bp, 32 predicted proteins | sample MGYA00245776_ERZ724021 | MGnify/ENA primary metagenome ERZ724021 (study PRJEB28704, sample SAMN03018321) | fermentation metagenome | biome: anthropogenic terrestrial biome; feature: soil; material... | reverse complement strand
CCTTTTAACAGGAAATGTATGCACGAATGTGTGTTATCAGGAGATCTACAAAAGAAAAACGGAGTATCAACACTGGATATTGCAAAGCGGCTGCTGGACTTTGGATACCATCCGCCTACGACTTATTTTCCGCTTATTGTTTCGGAAGCAATCATGATTGAGCCTACGGAATGCGAATCAAAAGAAACATTGGACGGTTTTGTAGCTGCTATGAGGCAAATAGCAGATGAAGCTGAAAATAACGCTGAAATGGTTAATTCTGCACCACATACTACAATAGTGTCAAGGCTAGATGAAGTTTTGGCAGCAAGGAAGCCCGTGCTTCGCTATAATAAATAAAGGAATGGTAACTATGGAAAAAGATCTGGTAATTATCGGTGGTGGTCCCGGTGGCTATGAAGCCGCTATAAGAGGTGCTCAGCTTGGAGCAAATGTAACACTTATAGAAGAGAATAAATTAGGAGGTACATGTCTAAATAGAGGATGCATACCTACAAAGACGTTTTATAAGAGTGCAGAAGTGATAAATTGCTTAAAAAAAGCAGATGAATTTGGTGTGTCTTTGGATAAATACAATTTTGATATGCACAAGGCGCAAAAAAAGAAAATTGAAGTTGTTAATAAACTGGTGAATGGTATAAATATGTTGCTTAAAGGAAATGGCATTGAAGTAGTAAATGGTAGAGCAGTATTCAAAGGGCCTAAAACACTTGAAGTTTTTTGCGAAGGAAAGACAGAAGAAATAACCGCATCAAATATAATTATTGCTACAGGCTCGTCTCCGTCAGCAGTTTCTGTGCCTGGAGTTGATTTAAAAGGTGTTGTTACAAGTGATGAGGTATTAAATTTCGAGTATATTCCCAAAAGTATGGTCATCCTTGGAGGTGGTGTGGTAGGAATTGAATTTGCAGGTATATTTGCTTCCCTTGGCACACAGGTAACAATAGTAGAATTTTTGCCTAAAATATTGTACAGGTTAGATGATGAACTCTCTAGAAAGTTGACTGTATACCTAAAAAAACAAAGCATTAGAATTGTAACAGGTTCAGCATTGAAAGAAGTGAAATCTTACGGCAGTGAATTAAAAACAATTGTAGGAGGAAGCAAAGGAGATTTAAAATTTGATTGCGATTTGTTGCTGATGGCAGCTGGAAGAAAGCCTAATTCTGAAGGCCTGAATTTAGAAACTGCAGGAATTGAGTATGATAAAAAAGGTATAAAAGTTTATGAAAATTATAAAACATCTGCGGAGGGTGTTTATGCCATAGGAGATGTTATTGGTGGAGTTATGCTTGCTCATATTGCATCAGAAGAAGGAAAGGTGTGCGTTGAAAATATTTACGGTGGCAATTCGAAAGTAAACTATAATGCTATACCTTCTTGTGTATTTTCTTTTCCTGAAGCTGCTTGTGTTGGTTTTACCGAAGAGGAAGCAAAAGAAAACAACGTGGAGAATGTAGTAGGAAAATCAATGTTTGGTGCGAATGGCAAAGCGCTGACCATGGGTGAAGGACAGGGCTTTATTAAAGTAATTGCCGAGAAAAAAAGCCATAAAATAATTGGAGTGCACATTATGGGACCTCATGCAAGCGATATAGTTCATGAAGGCTCATTAGCTATACAGAACAGCCTTACTGTTGAAGATATAAAAGATGCCATATTTGCGCATCCCACATTATCTGAGGTTTTTTATGAAGCTGTGTGTGGATGCATAGGCAAAGCCATACATTCCATGCCGAAGAAAATGTGATCTATAAATTTCTTCTGTCGCAAATTAAAGTCATGTATTTAAGGCAGGTATCATGATACAAAATCCAGTATTCATCAAATAAATAGAGCCAAACGGCATAAAACAACCCCGGGAATATTCTATCAGCATTTCCGGGGTTCTGTCCGTTACTCCCACTCGATAGTAGCCGGGGGTTTGGAGGTTATGTCATAGACAATTCTATTTACGTTGTCAACTTCACTAACAATGCGGCTGCTTATTTTTTCTAGCAAGTCGTATGGTATCCTGACCCAGTCTGAAGTCATGCCGTCTGTTGAGTTTACTGCTCTCAAAGCTACAGTGTGTGAATATGTTCTTTCATCTCCCATGACTCCCACACTTCTGATATTGGGCAGGCATGCGAAGTACTGCCATATTTTATTTTGCAGTCCTGCCTTTTTAATTTCATCTCTGAATATAAAATCGGCTTCTCTTACTATTTTCAACTTGTCTTCCGTTACTTCTCCCAGTATGCGGATTGCCAAGCCGGGTCCGGGAAAAGGCTGCCTTTCCACAACTTCTTCAGGGATTCCCAGCTTCCTTCCCACTTGGCGGACTTCATCCTTAAATAGTTGCTTAAGGGGTTCGATGAGTTCAAAATCAACATCCTCCGGAAGGCCTCCAACGTTGTGGTGGCTCTTGATAACGGAAGCTGTTGCAGTTCCGCTTTCTATTACATCCGGGTAGATAGTTCCCTGAATCAAGTAATCAATGTTCCCTAATTTATCTTTCAGTTTCTGCTTTTCTTCTTCAAATACCCTTATAAATTCTTCACCGATTATTTTTCTTTTCTTTTCAGGTTCGGTTACACCTGCTAATTTTCCAAGGAATCTTTCTCCGGCATTAACTCTTATTAAATTCATGTTAAATTTTTCCTTGAATACTTCTTCTACCTGATCCCCTTCATCTTTTCTGAGAAGACCATGGTCAACGAATATACAAATTAAATTTTGACCTATTGCCTTATGAGCCAGTACTGCGGCTACTGATGAATCGACGCCGCCTGACATAGCACAAATCGCTCTTTTTTCTCCAACCTTATCTTTGATTTTTGCTATTGTTTCCTCAGCAAAATCTCCCATATTCCAATTCCTGGTTAACCTACATACATTAAATAGAAAGTTATTGATTATTTCTCTTCCTTTTTCTGTATGCTCAACTTCAGGATGGAATTGAACCGCATATATTTTCTTCTCTTCATTTTTCATGGCGCATACCGGACAGGCTTGTGTTTTTGCTATTACCCGAAATTCTTCCGGCGCCTCTTCTATATAATCTGTATGGCTCATCCAGCATAATGTGTTCTGCTGAATTCCCCTGAACAAATCATCATCTGACAATATTTCAAGTTTTGCTCTTCCGTATTCTCTTAATTCTGCTCTCTTTACCTTTCCCCCAAATTTTTGAGCTATGTATTGTCCTCCGTAGCATATACCTAAAACAGGGATCCCTAAATGAAATATTTCATTTGTAACTTTTGGGGAATTTTTAGCATAAACACTTGCAGGTCCCCCGGACAGTATAATCCCATCAGGTTTTTTCCCCTTAATTTTATCAATTGAATATGTATACGGAATTATTTCACAATAAACATTGGCTTCTCTGACTCTTCTTGCTATGAGCTGACTGTACTGAGCACCAAAATCAACTATTAATATCATTTTTTCTCCTCTTAGCAATAACCGTATTTTTATATAGATTATCAAAAAAAATTGTCTGTGTCAATTTATAAAAACCCGCGTAATTTATAATTTTATGGATTTGTAGCTTCGAATTTACAGATAAAGTTTGTCTTCCTACATTTTAATAAAGTTATTCCTAAATGCCATTATGCTTAGAATGGTAAATTTGTATAAGGTATGTTAAGGTCGAAATATGTAGTTTATTTTTTTGCTTATTTAGATTTTCCATAGTTTACAATTAATGATATTCTTGCTATAATATTATGGACAAGTTAAACAGTGAAGGAAGTTATTCTGTTTGCTTGTTAACAAAACAAGCTTAGGAGGACACAAATGAATGTTAAAAAGAAACTGAGTCTACTACTCGCATTAGCTATGATATTTTCTCTTGTAGCATGCGGCGATGGTAATGATGCTTCTAATAATGATGAGACAAAAACAGCTGAATTTGGTGAAAACGGAGTATATCAGGGTAAGGGAAATGGTTATGGCGGAGAACTGAATGCAGATGTTACATTTGAAGATGGCAAAATTAAAGATATTTCCTTAGGAGATAATCACGAATCTTCACCTGTAATTACAAGAGCATTTCCGGTTATTAAAGAGCGAATTATAGAAGCTCAGTCTCCGGTTGTAGATAGTGTAAGCAGTGCTACATACAGTTCTTTTGCAGTTAAAACTGCCGTAGCCGAGGCAGCTAAAACTTATGGATTAGACTTTGGTTCAATTGCTATGGATACTGCTGCTCCGCCGCAGGAGGTTGCAGAAGCTCCTGCAGTAGAAACGGATCTTGTAATAGTTGGTGGCGGTCCTGCCGGTCTTTCAGCAGCAATTACTGCAAAAGAAAATGGTGTTAAAAACGTAACTGTTGTTGAAAAACTTGACATACTCAGCGGTAACGGTAAATTTGATATGAACTTCTTTGACATTGTAGATACAGAAGCTCAAAAGGCAAATGGAATTGAAGATTCTGCAGATAAATTCTTTGCCGACAAACAAGGAAACGTAAATGATTCTGATGAGCGTCTTCGTGTGTGGGCTGAAGGTGCAGCCTCTGTAGATAAATGGCTAAGGGGCATGGGTATTGAACTGAACTACAATTATGGTGAAAGAAACCATATGGCTGAAGCTGATCAGTATGCAGGTGAAGTAGTACAGGGAGGCCTTGAAGCAAAAGTTGAAGAGCTTGGGGTAGATGTTCGTACAGGTACAAAAGGTGTTGATTTAATTACAGCTGAAGATGGAACTGTAAAAGGCGTTAAAGTTGAAAGCAAAACTGAGAAGTACGATATTATGGCAGATGCGGTAATAATGGCAACAGGCGGATTCTGTTTTAACAAGGATCTTATTGCACAGTATGTACCCGGTGCTGAAGTTATCAATACATCAAACTCTATGGGTGCCACAGGAGATTTTATTCCCGTATTTATAGGAAATAACTATAAAATGGCTGATATGGACACTTTGTCTATATTTAAAATGATTAATGTTCCTAATAGAGAACTTACAGGCGGCGGTGATGGATTCATTCTTGTAAACAATGAAGGTAAGAGATTTGTTGATGAATCTTCTTCCGGTTTGAATTATGCTTATAAACTTTTAGATCAGCCAAATAGTGAAGTTTATTACATTTACGACCAGAGGTTGTATGATGAAACATACAGGCTGCAGAAACATAACAAACTTGGATACCATAAAAAAGCAGATACTCTTGAAGACCTTGCAGAACAATTAGGTATTCCTGCTGATAATCTTGTAGCTGAGGTAGAAGCTTATAATGCAGCTGTTAAGGGTGAAGGTGAAGATAAGTTTAGAGCTGAGCCCTTTACCGAGCCAATTGATATGGACGGTCCCTTCTATGGTGCACAAGTGGAGCCTGCCATTCATATGACCAAAGGTGGAGTTGTTGCCAATGAGGATGCTCAGGTTTTAACAGAAGCCGGAGAAGTAGTTCCTAATTTATATACGGCAGGTGAAGTAACAGCTACATCCGCAGCATTTTCAGGGTCTGTTATTTGGGGCAGAGTTGCCGGTGAGCAAGCAGCTAAACTTATTGCAGATGGAGAAGCAGATGCTTCTGAAACAACAGAAGCAGGTGAAAATGTTTCTGAATAATCTGTGTATTCTTTGAAAAAGTTAATTATAGAACAACTTACGAATTTATATCTTAATTAAAAATTCAGCAGGAGCCGGTGATTAATCACCGGCTCCTGCTTGATTTATATCAGCATACCGGCGACCAGCCTATTGTTTCATAAGGAATTGTAAATTCAACAATACCGGTGGAGTAGGGAGCAATGTCATATTGTTGGTAGTATATTACTAATCCTTGAGGATCAAGATAATAACTGTTTGGATTAAAATTCTGTGTTATTAAATTTTTATAATCGTCAAAGTAAATATTAGGATTTTGATTGTAATTATATTCCGCCTGCTTTATAATTTCTTCTTCAAGAAAACTGATGTAATCCATACCCGGCATAAAAAATAAATTAAGTGGTGGATTAGTGCTGTTGCACAATTCCCAGGTATTTGAGCTTCTTATTGTACTTCCATGGGCGCCTCCGGTAAATTCATATTTGTCAATGTATAAACTAAAAAAGCAATTATCATTATATGTTATAGTGTATTCCATATAAGCTTCATAGGGGTGAAATGGAAAATTTTCAGTCTTTGAGTTGGCATAAGTTTTAATAGCCTGATTGTATAAATAATTGGCATGCATTATATATCCGTTAATTTCCATTGCTATTTGGTTATTAATGATCCATTTGACACATGGGTTATATTCCATGTGTATTTCAGGATATTTAACAGTAAGTGTCAACATATCGGTATTGTCATATTCGAATACACGATTAATTTCTTTAATATTGACGTTTGTATTGAAGCAGTTTTTGTTCATTTATATCCCTCCTGCATTATAATATGTATAAAATGCATAAATGTACTGTTTAATGAAGCGTAAAATGCTTTTACAATTAACAATCATATGTAAACGTTATTTGTTTATTTTCTCTATTGACAACTACTATACTAACTACTATAATTTATAATTGCCTTGTAAGTCCAACTATTCTTTTTGATATATTAATTTTTTTAAAGAACCTGCTGTCAGCCGCAAAAACCTCAATGCTCATTAGAATAACCTTATTGTATATTTCCCTAGTTATTAATTACGAATTCAATAAATAATAAATAAAATTCACTATTTAGGGTATAACTTAAATTATGAATATTGTTGATGCTAATGATTAAGGACTAAAATAAGCATGGAAATAGTTTACCAAAAAACTTGTAATTATTTGTATTTAATTATGGGTATATTAAAAATTGAAAAAAAATGGAGGTAATTGTATGGAAAATAATCAATGGTTTTTTGCAAACCATCCTTTAATGTATATTGCTTGTTCTGTGGGTATAATACTTGTACTTGTTCAAAGTACAATTATCATGAGAAAAACACTGAAATGTACAAAAGATATGGGTATGAATGAAGAACAGGTTAAAAGGGGAATAAAAACCGCAACTTTTAGTAGTATTGGACCTGCTATCGGTGTTTGCGGCAGTATTCTTGCTTTGATTGTTACATTGGGTGTACCTGTAACAGCTTTAAGAATGAGTGTAATAGGTGGAACCAATTATGAAACTATGGCTGCAAATTTCGGTGCAAAAGCTGCAGGCGGAGAATTGACCACAAACATGGATCCGGTAGTATTTGCCAATGCCCTTTGGGTTCCTGCACTTGGTGTAATGGGATGGCTGATATTTATGTTCTTTTTTGGACACAGGATGAACGCGGTAAATAATCTTTTGACAGGCGGCCGAAAAGCATTGTTGCCGGCAGTAAGCGTAGGTGCAATGTTGGGTGCATTTGCATATTTCAATGTAGACAATATCATAAAAATAAATACAAATCCAAATATTGCACTTGCTACTGTCTTGGGTTTTGTGGTGATGTTTATTTGTCAGATGATAGGTAAAAAGGTTGCTTGGGTAAAGCAATGGGGATTGACGTTTGCTATGTTTATCGGTGCTATTGCGGCACAAATAATAGTATAGAGGTGAAAAAATGAGTATATATGAAAAGTACGTAAAAAATGTTGAAAAATTCGGACGTTTAACTATGCTGCTGGGTATGGTGGCAATGCTGCTTCCTCCAATGCTGATGACTTTTTACTTTGGGTTCAACCCAGGTATAGTTGCAATAATAACAGGAACAATATCTCAGATTTCAGTTTCCGGAGCTTTTTATTTTAGTGAGCCGATCAGTTATTATCCAATAATCGGATCAACAGGACTATATATGTCAACTCTTTCAGGAAACTCTGTTAATATGAAAATTCCGGCAGCGGTTACAGCAGTAGAAGCCTCCGGTTATAAGCAGGGATCAGATGAGGGATCGCTTATGGGATCTTTAGGTATAGCAGTTTCTACATATGTATGTATATTCTTTGTAGTACTGACATCAATTTTTGCCCAGATTTTGATTAATTATTTGCCTGAAAGCATTAATGATGTTCTTGGACTAATAATTCCAGCACTTTATGGCGGAATTTTTGCTCAATTTACTGTGAAATCTTATAAGACAGGTCTTTTTGCCCTTGTAGTTGCATTCATAATGACAAAGGTTGTTGCTTTGCTTCCGGGTAATTTAACCTTCTTGATAACACTGGTATCAGTATTCTCGACGATTTTCTTTGCCAGAACACAGCTTGATACAATAAATAAAAATAGTTAGGAGAAGAATATGGATAAAAACAGGCTATTGGAAATACTTGAAGATTTATTGATGATTCATTCACCTACACGAAATGAAATCGGGGTTTGCAAATATATTCAAGAATTCTTTAAAACTCTTGGCGCACAAATATATCTTGATGAAAGCCAGAATATTTATGGCGGCAATTGCCCTGCTTTATTTGTGAAACTTGAAGGAAATGTTGAAGGTGAGGGCGTAACTTTCTCATCACATATGGATGTTGTTGAACCGAATAAGGGACTGAAAATTATAAAAGAAGAAAATATTTGGAAGTCTGACGGTAAAACAACACTGGGAGGCGATGACAAAGCAGGTGTTGCAGCAATTCTTTATGCAGTTGAATTTATAATTAATAATAAAATTTCACATGAAGATATCTATGCAATATTTACCCCGGGAGAAGAAATGGGAATGCTGGGAGCAAGAAATATTAATTGGACTGAAGTCTATAAACATATTAACCCTGCAAAAAACATGATAGTTGTAGACAATGCAGGAAAAGCCGACAAAGTAGCTTACCAAGCTCCAACCTGCTATAAATTTGAGGCAGTTATAGAAGGTAAAAAGGCACATGCGGGAATTGAACCTGAAAAAGGTATCAATGCAATTCAATTAGCGGCAAAAGCTATTTCTGAAATGAAAATCGGAAGGCTTGATAAATTGACAACATCAAATGTGTCTGTTATAAGTGCGGATTTTCCAAGCAATGTAGTTCCTGATAAATGTGTTTTTACCGGAGAAGTCAGAGGTCATGAAGATGAAGCAGCACGCAGCGTTTTAAATGAATATAAAGCAATTGTTGAAAAACACGCAAAAAATTGTAAATTTAATTATGAATGTGAATACCCGACTCTTAAATCAAAAGACAATCTTAAATTTGTCGATGAATTTGTAAAAGTGTATGAAAAAGTTGGTGTCAAGGCGGAAACTCAGATAATAGGCGGAGGTTCGGATGCAAATTTCTTTGCAAATGAAGGCTTTAACTCGGTAATTATCGGAGTAGGTATGGAAAATGTTCATACAACTGAAGAATATCTTGAGCTGCAGGAATTGTATAATACAACGGAAGCAATCATCGAGTATATAAGGAAGTAAAATATGGATATTTTAAAAGATACTAAAAAAATGGAAGAAATTCTAATTAAAATAAGAAGAGATCTCCATAAGATACCGGAAATTGGACTGGAATTACCGCAAACTTATAAGTATATTACGGAATTGCTTGCAGAAAAAAATATTCCGTTCAGATCTTATCTCAATAAAAACGGAATTTCATGTGATATTTATGGTAAAAAACCGGGAGCAAATATTGCTGTCAGATGTGATATGGATGCACTCAGTATAAATGAAGAAACAAACTTACCATTCAAGTCCGAAAACGGAAATATGCACGCATGCGGGCATGATGCTCATATGGCGATTGCCATTACAACCATGCTTATATGCAACGAATATAAGGATGAACTTCCCGGAATGGTAAGATTTATTTTTCAACCGGGTGAAGAATATCCCGGCGGTGCAAAACCCATGATAGAAGAGGGCGTACTTTCAGATCCTCAAATTGAAAATATTATAGGATTACATGTGGGAGCTATTTTTCCGAATATTCCTTTTGGAAAAATTGGAGTAAAAAACGGAGAGATAATGGCTTCTATGGATAAGTTTGAAGTTACCGTTACCGGCAGGGGCGGCCATGGATCTATGCCTGAAGCTACAATAGATCCTATTCCTGCTCTATGTGATATATGCGGAGCAATAGACAGAATTAAATCAAGAGAAATTTCTCCTAATGATAGGGTTGCAATTTCCGTTTGCCATGTTGAAGCTGGTTCAACTCAGAATATTATTCCGACAACTGCTTATCTTGAAGGGACAGTACGCTGCTATAGTGATAAAGTCAGAGAACATATTCGTGACAGAATTGGTGAAATAGCTGAAGATGTGGCAAAAGCCTACAGATGTCAGTGTAACTATGAATATAGTTGGAAATATCCTGCTGTAATAAATGATCTAAAATCAACAGACTTGATACGGGATTGTGTCAAGGATGTTTTAAAAGAAGAACCATATGAAATTGAAAACCCCAGCATGACAGGTGAAGATATGAGTTTTTATCTCAATGAGATAGGCGGTACTTTCTTTATGCTGAGCAATTTAGAGGCGGATGAAAACGGGGAAACATATATTAACCACAATTCAAAGTTCATGATTGCTGAATCGGAGCTTTATAAAGGTGTGGCAGTATTTTTAGCTTATATTGAAAAATATAATAGACATAAATAATATAAAATTGGCATTGCAGGCGGGAATGAGTTTCGAATAAAAAAATTCATGTTAAACAGAATAATACGGCGTAACACAAGGTATTGGTACGGAGTTGTGGATAGATACAATTTCGTACCTTTTGTGTATATAATTTCTATCTGTGTCGTTGCATACTTGCCATTTTTGCTTTAAGGAAATATATTTATATTACTGATTCCACTTTTTTATCTTCGTATTCCATATTGTAGTATTCGGATATTATAGATTTATGTTTGCTGATTTTACGGCAAATTGCATAAAACATTAATCTAACTCCACTGATAAGTACGATTAAGCACGGAAATGCAATCAACCAGTACCAAGGAAACGGAAGGTGCCTCAGCAGCGGTATTCCATCGGCATCTATCATAATTAAATAATTAACATTCAATGTTCTTGACATGACATATGCTATAAAGGCTACTAATATAAATGCTGTGAGAGGTTTTCGTATGCTTTTTTCTTTTTCCCAATGTCCCGATACAAATGTAATAGATAGTGGGATAATTACCATTAGCGTATGGGAAATCATGCTTTGAACCGACATAATGTGTATGCCGGCATAGTCGTAAAAAACCCAGATTGGATAAATTAATACACCTGCTCCTCCCATAAAGGATAATATATCAATATAAGGATAAAGTTCCTGCTTTTCTGATAGTATGATAAATGGCAACGCTAAGCTTATTTGATTGCACCAGTCGAAACGGATGTTTTTCAGGTTGAATCCATAATAAAATGTGGACCACACTATACGAAATATTTCTAAAAACAGCATAACAAGTGCTGAGCGTTTCAATAATTTTTTTGAATAATTTACATCGCACCGTTTCATCTGGGAACGAAATAAATAAATGATAAAGAATATACTTATACATGACAACATAATGTGCTCAAGAGAAAAAAGCCTGGAATCAGGTGTTACATTCTGAGGCTTGAAGTAGTTTTCGTAAAAAGTTTTTATAATGCCACCCCCATAGCTTAATAAATATATATTATATTATAGCATTTATTTATTAAATTTACATTAAAATTTGTTTGTTGTTGTCGTAATTATAATAAAAATGTCAGTTTAGACTATATCAAGCAAAGACTATAATTTATTGCAGCGGGGATGGATCTAATGGAATTTACATACTAATTTAAAGAGTTTGCTCTATATCTATCAACATATGATTAAGTACAACCTTAAACCATATATATATTATTATTCCCTTTAATATAGATGAGACGCTGATGCTCAGCCATACTCCCGTCAGTCCTATGGCAGTTGAGCCTAAAATCATGGCTGCGGGAATCCTTAAGGCATTCAGTACAACACCGTTAACTGTAGGAGGCATTGTTCTTCCTAAGCCGTTAAATGCTCCGGTAGTACCTATTTCGATGCTTACAAAAAATTGTGATAATCCTAATATCCTTAAATAATTAACACCTTCACTGATGGCTTCAGGATCGTCGGGAATAAATATAGTAAACAGGAATTTTGCACCGAATATTAACAGCAGTGAAGTTAATATACCTATGGTGCCTAATATCTTAATACCTTCTTTGTAGCCTTTTCTTATACGTTTCGGTTTTTTTGCACCGTAATTTTGTCCTGTGAAAGCTGAAATAGCTGTGGAAAAGCCTTCAGCTGTCATCCATGTTAGTGATTCAATTTGAGAACCTATGCTTTGAACGGCAACTGCCACAGGGCCGAATCCTGCAATTATTTTTGTAATTACCATATTTATTATAGCATGGATTCCGGACTGAACGAATGGCGGAAAACCTAATTTAACAATTCCTTTTATAATTTTCATGTCAGGTTTTATAAGTAATTTTACGTGAGAGTATGTAGCATTATTTTTTTTTCCTGAAATTATAAAAATTACGGTAACAATAAATTGAGCAAGTATCGTTCCCAGGGCTGCTCCCTTTATGCCCATGGGCGGTATAGGGCCAAAGCCGAAAATTAATATCGGGTCAAGTATAATATTTGCCGCCATTCCTGCCGCATTTATTTTAAATGGCGTTATGCTGTTTCCTGAATTGTTTAATATTACCGAGAATACAGGATTTAAAAAGTGGAAAGTTATTCCCAATGGCAAGATTGTCAAATATTCCACTGCCATTCTAATGACAGTATTATCTCCAAGGTTGAAGAATCCAATTAGCTGATGCCTGAATATAAATAAAAACAGAGCATATGTAACTGCTATAAGAAAATCCAACTGAAAACCATTTGAAATATATTTCTTAGCACTTTCCAAATCACCTCTGCCGTTACATTGTGCTACATTTACGCCTATTCCCACTTGGGCAATCATAATCAATGACGAAGCAAACCATAAAAAAAAACCTGCCGTTCCTGCGGCAGCAACAGCCTCTGTGCTGAGCCTTCCCAGCCATATAATATCGGTTAAATTGTACGCCATTTGAATAAAAGATGTTCCCATTATAGGAAGAGCTAATTTAGTTAATTCGCTGCGGATTTTCCCTTCTGTCAAGTTTATATTATTATTCATAATAATTACCCTTTTTATTTGAAATGTTATACCTTATATTTTAACTGATAAATATTGTTTGTACAAGTTATATTTCAAATTTTTGTATTTAAGCAAACTCTTTTAGATGCCCAGAAGCACCCTGATGAATACAAGGATTTGGTTGTAAGGGTTGCAGGGTATTCAGATTTATTTAATAATCTTGAAAAAGCATTGCAGGATGAAATAATAGAAAGAACAGAACAGTCCTTTAATTAAATATATCAAGTTGCAGTTTAAATTGCAGCTTTAATTAATTAAGTAAAAATATGTGGCCGGATTTATATATTCGGTCACGTATTTTTATACTAAATTTATTTGGTACTTGGATTTTTTAAAAATTAAGTTATAATAAATAAGGAACTAAATAAATTATTAAAAAGGCAGCCATATAAATTATAGAGCTGTCAGAGTGCATTAAATTGGAGGACATATGTATATAGAAGTATTTAAGGCAATAATATTGGGAATCGTTGAAGGAATAACTGAATGGCTGCCTATCAGCAGCACAGGACACATGATTTTGGTAGATGAATTTATTCGGCTTAACGCTTCCGATGCGTTTAGAGAAATGTTTTTGGTCGTTATACAGCTTGGAGCTATTATGGCAGTTGTATTGCTGTATTTTCATAAGCTCAATCCATTTTCACCTAAAAAATCCGCAAGACAAAAAAGATATACAATAGATATTTGGATTAAAGTTATAGTGGGTGTCCTTCCTGCTGCAGTTATGGGATTGTTGTTTGATGACTGGCTGGATGAACACTTTTACAACTATCAGACTGTTTCGATAACACTCATCGTTTATGGAATATTGTTTATCCTGATTGAAAATCACAATAAAGGTAAAATAGCAAAGGTAAATAATTTTGGAGATTTGTCATATTCAACAGCTTTTGGTATAGGACTTTTTCAGGTATTGTCCTTGATACCGGGGACATCTCGCTCCGGAGCGACAATTCTCGGAGCTATAATTCTTGGCACTTCAAGGAGTATAGCGGCAGAATATTCATTCTTTCTTTCAATTCCGGTAATGTTTGGAGCCAGTGCGCTTAAGTTATTTAAATTTGGTTTGAGTTTTACAGGTATGGAAGCAGCTGTTCTTCTTGTTGGAATGGCAGTAGCATTTGTTGTTTCTGTTATATCAATCAGATTCTTATTGAGATACATAAGGAATAATGATTTTAAAGCATTTGGCTGGTACCGCATATGTTTAGGAATATTGGTAATAGGATATTTTATTTTATTTGATTAAAAAAAATAATGGGTAACAAGTAACAATCTATATGGCATAATATAAAATACAGCTTAGTGTAAGGTAAATTAAGGTAGGTTCATGCCTAATTTTAACTGAACGTTAAAGCTGTTTTATTTTTCAAAAATGTCAAGCAATGAATGTGTCAGCAGAAATATATACCCTTCGTACATGTCCTCTGACGGAATTATTCTATATTTCTCATCCAGCATCCAGGTTTTTATTATATATACCATTCCCATGCAATAATACTTTGATATGTTTTCACGGGATAAAAGAAGTAATTTTTTGTTTATTTTAAAATCATATTTTTCTAGGATTTTGATAAAAAAATTATGAATATCCTGCTCAAAAACTTCCTCAAATGAATTTTGCCCATTTATTGTAAAAAGTTTGGAATACAAGTTTCTATTGTTACCAAAATACTGGAAAATCATTTTTATTGCTTCATTTTCCATGTTATTAAGGATAAGATTATGAAGTGTGTTAAAAAGTTCCTCTTCAAGTATCCATTCAAAAACTTCGTTTTTATCCTTGAAATAATTATAAAAAGTAGGTCTTATAACTCCGGAACGGTCGGTGATCATCTTAATTGTAATTTTTTCAAATGGATACTTTTTTACAATTTCTTTGAAACTTTGGGTTAACAAATATTTAGTCTTGTGTTCAGAATTATCCATAATGATAGGCTCCATTTATTTACAACATTTAATTTTTAACGAAAACAAGAAAAATATTTTACTTAATTATAGCACATATGGAATTAATGGTCAATGAATGCAATGCATAAGAGAACTGTGCATGGTATTATACTGAAAAAAAAATACATAAAACCGTCGATTATGACGGTTTATGTAAAATCATGATACTGTTAGTTTTGCAGGTTTACTTGACTATGCCTATTATTAATGCTACAACACCGATTACAATAGCGACAATGTTAAGATTTCTTTTAGGAGAAAAGCAACCTATGATTCCTAAGACAATTGATATTACTCCCATCCATATGTGCTGCCAGAAGAGTCCGATAACACCTGCTATTATTCCTATCCAACCCAGCAATTTTCCTGCACTCTCACTTATTTTAGTATTTTCTTCACTCATTTTAAAGCCCCCTTTCTTTAAATGATATATTTGATCAATACATTGATACCGCTTATAAGTAGTATTTCCGCACTTACTGCGTAAGCCGCTGATCTATACTCGTATCCAAAGTAATATCCAGTATATGTTCCTAAAAATGTCGACAGCATATTTACAAGCATTACAGGTATGAATGTATTGGACAAATCGATCCTTAGAAATGCCAGCGCTATACCTGCTGTCACAGCATCAAAACTGGTAATCACTGCAATCAGCAATATACCCTTGATACTCGTTTTATCTTCTCTTCTTTCTGTAATTTTTTTATTGTTCACCGCATTGCACAACATGTGGGTACCTAATCCGAGAAATATAATTAGAGTCAGTATTTTAGCAAAAGGTTCAAAACCTAAATATGTACCGTTAATCGTTCCTACAATTAAATTACTTTCCACAAATACAGTTGAATGCCAAATTCCCAGTAGTAAAGACATTGCAAATAAGCAAGATATATTAATCTTTTTCTTAACTGCACCCTTGCATGCCATTAATGCAAAAGAATCAAGCGAAATAGCAATTGCTATAAGGATTATTTCCAATGTTACCATTTGTTTACCTCAATGTAATTTTATTGTATGTTAGGTATTTTTTATTTGCAAGTTAAGTATATGATGAAATATGAGAGTTGTAAATATTCAAACAGAAAAACATGTTTTAATTTTAATACATATAATACATTTTGTAGCATTATGACTACATACTATTTAATGTGTTGGTAAAAATAATATTATTCTAATAATAAGTTACTTTAGTGTTTTATGGATAAATTTGGAAATGTTTATTATTATCTTACAAAGTGTAAATATTATTGTGCTAAAACTTACGTTAATTTTGACAATTGATGTATATTATGATAAAATGATATAATTTTAAATAGAAGGAGGGATTGCGATAGTGAAAGATAATATTAAATTGGGGATAGGATTTGCAACAGGCAGAAGAAGTTTTAAAAAGGTACTGAAAACATATATATATAATTGGGTTGAATCCGGCATGGCTGAAAGTGGAAATATCAGCCTTAACTTGTTTGTGGCATATGATTTGAGTTATAACAAAACAGAAGTTTCTGACTATACGGGGTTAAGGCAGGATATTCTGGAGTATATTGACAGTTGTGAATTCATTGGGAAAAAGACTATAAATAGCGAAATTAAATTTTTGTCAGATAAAAGCATAATTTCTCCGTCGGAAGCATCGAAGATTTTTGGCAGAGGCTATGGCGCTAAACGAAATGCAATATTGTATTTTGCAATTAAGAATAAGATGGATTATTTAATTTTTCTTGATGATGATGAATATCCTTTAGCGGTTACCAATACTAAGAATACGGCAATATGGGGCGGTCAGCAGGTTTTTAATGTCCATTTGAAATATATAAGTCAAGCGGATATTACACATGGTAACCATTGTGGATACGTATCTCCTATTCCTTATATAGATTTTAACAATGACCTGACTCAAGAAGACTTCCATACTTTTATAGAAGCAATAAGCAATGACATAGTAAACTGGGATGATATAGTTAAGATTATGAATAACGGTGGAGTTACATATGCAGATACTAAGATTTTGACCAGTAAAGAAGCGGTTGAAGCATTGGAAGTTAATCATACTAAATTCATATCAGGTGCAAATTTGTGCATAAATCTTAAAAATCCTATGAGAATATTTCCGTTTTATAATCCGCCAAGGGCAAGAGGAGAAGATACATTTTTAAGTACATGTCTGGGGGAAAGAAAAGTTTTGCGGGTTCCTTGCTATACGTTCCACGACGGGTTTTCAACCTATAACAATTTATTGGATGGTGTTCTGCCGATCAAACTGCGGTTTGTCAGAGCTGAAAACGATAAAATAATCGATCGTTTTTATAAGGCATGTATCGGTTGGATTAGGTACAAGCCTTTGTTGGTCTATATTACACATCGTGATATTTACCAAGAAACAATTAAAAATATGACAGAAAAGCTTGAAACTACGATACCTAAAGTATGTACTTATTTTAAATACCCGGATTTTATAAAAATTTTATACGAATTGAAAAAGTACAGCAAAAATGTTCAAAGGCATTTTAATGATTTTGAAAGTACAAAAAAAATTTGGAAAAAAATAATGGAATATTATACTTTGCAAGAATCATAAGCATTTCAAGGATTTTGTTAACATAAAATTATAATATGTAAGATAAAAGCTTGAAAAATTTAATAAAAAAAAGTGGCAGTGCCACTTTTTATTGTGCCCAGAGGATTATTTTACCTGGTACATTCCGTTATTTTCCATATACTTGAATATAGATTCACCGTGCTGCTGTTCTTCTTTTTGAATGTGGTTTAGTATGTTTCGAACCTGAGGGTCTCTAAATTCAAATATGGATGTGTCATATGTTCCTGACACATATTTTTCTGTCATGAGCATGTCTGTACATAAATCTTTGTCACAATTATTGTAGTTTGAAGATTGGCCCTTTGGCATGAAACTTGACTGTTGTGCCATTTGCTGCATACTTCCGCCCTGCTGCGACTGCTGCGACTTCATCTGCATGTTTCCGGACTGCTGTGATCCGCTCTGTTGAGAACTGGATTGCTGCATTTGCGGCATTTGTCCTTTTAAAAGTTGGTCCAGAGTATTGTAATGTTCTTGTTCCGTCTGGCAGTTTTGTTCAAAAAGGCTTTTTAGCTGAGGGTCAGATGCCATACTTGCATAATTTGAATATTTTTCGATGCAAATTTGTTCATGGTTTTTCTGATCCTCTAATAAATTTCTTTCTTTTGTTGAAAAATTCATTATATAAACACCTCCTAGATTATTATTTTCAAAATAGAAAAATATATCCTCAAATTTATAAAATTATAAATATTAAATGATGAATATTATTGTTAATTTTGTATTCAATTGAATAAAGTTTTAAAAAATTTTTGATTAGATTTTTGTATGGCGGGTATAACAACACATAATAAATTATTAGAGTTATATGGGAGGATTTCATGAAAATATATGATTTTACAGTAAAAGATACAGAAAGCAAGGATGTGGCTTTGTCAGATTACAAGGGTAAAGTTTTATTGGTGATTAATGGTGCCACAGGATGCGGATTTACTCCGCAATACGACGGACTTGAAAAATTGTATGAGAAATATAAGGGTGAAGGATTTGAAATATTAGACTTTCCAAGCAATCAGTTCCTTGGCCAGGCACCCGGAACAGACGAAGAGATTGTAGGATTTTGTAGATTGAATTTTGGTGTTGATTTTAAACAATTTTCTAAAATAGAAGTGAATGGCAAAAATGAAGAACCTTTATATAAATATTTAAAAACTGCAGCAGGGAAAGAACACAGGGATAAAGAAACCAATGAATTTTATGAAAAAGTAAAACAATTTACACCGGGAATAGCAGAAAATGATATCAGGTGGAATTTTACAAAGTTCTTAATTAATAAAGAAGGAACAGTGGTAGCAAGATTTGCGCCTAACATAACTCCTGAAGAAATTGAACAGAATGTGAAAGAACTTTTAAAAACTGAAAACATCGAAAATATTGAAACTGTTTGTCATCCGGATTTCTCAGATGGGTGCATTGACAATTAACAATTAGTTAGGCTACTTATCCTTAACTAATATGAAGAAAAATAAGGCTTTGTGCTTATGTCCAAAGCCTTATTTTATGATTATCCTTCCTCGGATAAAGAAATTACTTTTAAGGCAAGGCTTATTGCCGAAATTCTTACTTAAATTTCGTAACAGATGTTACAGAATTTAAAAAGTAATTACTATATGATTTAAGTATCAAAGTATTAAATAAATAATTTTAAAAAAATGGAGGAAAGATAAGATGGAAAATGCAATGTTTTGTTACCAATGTCAGGAAACAGCAGGCTGCAAAGGATGCACAAAAGCAGGCGTTTGCGGGAAATCGCCGGAAACTGCAAGAATGCAGGACTTATTGATATATGCATCAAAAGGATTATCTGAGATTACAACAAGATTAAGAAACGAAGGAAAAGAAATAACTTCTGATGTTAACCACTTGATAACTTTAAATTTATTTACAACTATTACAAATGCAAACTTTGATATAAGTGTATTTTACGACCGGGTGAGCATGACTTTAAAAGTAAACAATGATTTGATAAATAAACTAAAAAATAAAGAAAATTTAAGTAAAGTAGCCTTATGGACTGCAGAAACTAATGAAGAATTTGAAGAAAAAGCAAAGACGGTAGGCGTATTGAAAACAAAAAATGAAGATATAAGAAGCCTTAGAGAGCTTATCACATATGGATTAAAAGGAATGTCCGCTTACCTGAAGCATGCAAATGTACTTGGATTTGATGATGAAGGAATAGATGTTTTTATTCAGGATACTTTGTCAAAATTATTAGATGATACATTGGAAGTTAAAGACTTGATTGCTTTAACGTTAAAAACCGGTGAATTCGGAGTAAAAACAATGGCTTTGCTTGATAATGCAAACACTTCAGTGTATGGAAATCCTGAAATCACAAAGGTTAATACTGGAGTAGGCAAAACCCCTGGAATATTAGTTTCAGGTCATGATTTGGGTGACATGGAACAATTGCTGAAACAAACGGAAGGTACAGGAATTGATGTATACACTCATTCAGAAATGCTTCCGGCACATTATTATCCAAATTTAAAGAAATACAAAAACTTGGTTGGAAATTATGGGAACGCCTGGTGGAAACAAAAAGAGGAGTTTGAATCATTTAACGGTCCAATATTAATGACTACAAACTGTATCGTGCCTCCAAAGGACAGCTATAAAAACAGGCTGTTTACAACAGGATCTGCGGGATATCCGGGATGCAGACATATAGATGGAGCAACAGGAGAAGAAAAAGACTTTTCTGAAATTATAGAACTTGCTAAAAAATGTACTGTACCGACAGAGATCGAAAATGGAGAGATTGTGGGAGGGTTCGCCCATGGACAAGTATTTGCTCTGGCTGACAAGATTGTTGATGCAGTTAAATCAGGAGCAATTAAAAAATTCTTTGTAATGGCAGGATGTGATGGCAGAGCAAAATCAAGGAATTATTATACTGAATTTGCAAAAGCACTGCCGAAAGACACAGTTATTTTAACAGCAGGTTGTGCAAAATACAGATATAATAAATTAGGCTTAGGAGATATCGGCGGGATTCCGAGAGTATTAGATGCCGGCCAATGCAACGACTCATATTCATTAGTCTTAATAGCTTTAAAACTGAAAGAAATATTTGAACTTGATGATATAAATGAATTGCCTATAGCTTATAATATTGCATGGTATGAACAAAAAGCTGTAATAGTATTGCTTTCACTACTTTACCTGGGAGTTAAGAACGTACATCTTGGTCCCACACTGCCTGCATTTTTATCGCCAAATGTTGCAAAAGTATTAGTTGAAGACTTTGGTATAGCAGGAGTAGGAACTATTGAAGACGATTTGAAAACATTCCTGGAATAATTAACAACATGGTTTAGTCTATAAGTAAGAAAGTTTGGCAAAAAACTGCTTGAGATAAGAAATATCTCAAGCAGTTTTGATTTATACTTATTGAAGTTGTGCAGTATGCACATTAAATAGATAAAAAAAGAAGAAAAGCTACATTTAAAATTATAATATAATGCATATAATATTATTACTTAGAAATAAATAGTACAAACAAGTAGAGATATGAGATAATGAAATTTTAATATGTGCAAAGTAATGTGAGAAAGGAGATGTAGGTAAATGGTAATTTAATTATATTGTTGAAAACGATTTAATAGGAGGGAAATAAACTCGTCATGTGCTATGAGACCATTGTTTCTAACAGGCAGACTAACTTAGTATAAAAGCCTATATATTACTGCGGTTTGAAAGTGAAGAATAGATACGCAGTCAATTTTAATTAAAGAAATATATAAATTTGGAGGATGAAATGAAAAAAAGTTTTAAAATGAAAGTTCCTCATACTTATGTAATTATATTTTTTATAGTACTTTTAATGTCTATTTTGACATGGATAATTCAGCCTGGGGAATTTGACTATGAAAGCGTTGACGCTGGAGGAACCACAAGAAACCTTGTAATTCCGGGCTCCTATCACACAATAGAAAGGGACCAGGCCAATCCGGCAGGAATTATAGATTTTGCCGCGTCCTTCCATAAAGGGGCTATTGCCGCGGCAGATGTAGTTATATTAATTTTTTTAGTAAACGGTGCTTTTCACATAGTTATTCAGACAGGTGCTTTCAATACCTTATTAGGCAGCCTTTTGAAAAGGTTTTATGGCCGCAGAGAAAAAATATTAGTTATTTTTCTTTTCACAATATTTGCGTTATGCGGTTCTTTATTCGGAATGTTAAATGAATTTAACGGATTTTATCCATTGTTTGTAGGTTTGGGGGTTGCATTAGGATATGATGCCATATGGGGTGCGTCAATCGTTGCTTTAGGAGCATTTATGGGATTTGCAGGAGGTACCATGAATCCGTATAATGTTGTTGTAGCACAATCCATTGCTGGGCTTCCGCTATATTCTAATTTAGGAATAAGAGTAATATCCTTAATTATTTTTTCTGTTATATCAATTTGGTGGATATTGCGTTATGGTACAAAAATAAAAAAGGATCCTTCAAAAAGCTTTATGCTGGGAGAGAAAACGGCTTTTTCCTTGAATAAGGAGGAATTACTAAAATATAAAGTTACTCTGAAACATAAATTTATACTGATTGTTGTTGTTCTTTCACTGTTGTTAATTGTATGGGGCTCTGTAAGACATGGATGGGGAACGACACAATTAACAGGAGTATTTATTTTGATGGGAATTTCAGCTGCGCTTATTGATGGATGGAATGCGGATAAAATAGCAAATGAATTCATAAAAGGGTGCGCAAGTGTTGCTTTTGGAGCATTGGTCGTAGGTTTTGCGAGAGCCATACTTGTAGTTATGCAAGATGGTAAAATTATTGATACAATTATTAATTTTATGGCAACATCTCTTGAAGGTCTTCCGGAATTACTGGCATCTTACGGAATGTTGGTTATGCATACGATAATTAACTTTTTTATTCCGTCGGGTTCGGGGCAAGCGGCCACAACAATACCTATAATGGTGCCAATAGGAGATTTAATAGGAGTTTCCAGAGAAATTGTATGTTTGACTTTCCAATTTGGAAGTTCATTTGCAGATTTATTGTTTCCTACATCCAGCGTTGTCATAGTATGCGGGTTGTCAGAGATACCCATAGAGAGATGGTGGAGATTCTATGGGCCACTATTTGGGATTATGTTTATAGCACAAATTGTTATTGTTACGGCGGCTGTTATTATTGGTCTGTAATTTAATTTTGGTCAAAAAAATGAAGACACAGTGCTACAGGACAGCTTTAAACACCTTAATTTATGCTGAGCAGGAGTATTGCTGCTACTTAAGATCTTTAAATATTGACAACAGTTATTTGAAATTATATAATGACATATAAGATTTTTAAACAGGACGATGATGTCCTGTTTTTTAGGATAGGATAACGAATATGAAAAAAAAAGTTATGGTAGCCATGAGCGGCGGAGTTGACAGTTCAGTAGCGGCTGTGCTGCTGAGAGAACTTGGTTATGATATATGTGGCGCAACATTAAAGTTGTTTGGAAACGAAGACATACTTACATCATGCAGGACAAGAACCTGCTGCTCCTTGGAAGATGTGGAGGATGCAAGAAGCGTGTGTTACAAATTGGGTATAGAACATTTTGTATTTAATTTTAAAGATGCATTTAAAGAAGAAGTAATCAATAAATTTGCACGCAGCTATGAAGCAGGTAATACTCCTAATCCATGTATTGACTGCAACAAATATATTAAATTCAGTAAGTTTATAGAAAGAGCGGTTTTAATGGAGAAGGATTATATTGCAACCGGCCACTATGCGCGAGTAGAATTTGACAGTGGAAGCGGAAGGTACTTGCTAAAAAAGGCAGTAGACGGATCAAAGGATCAGAGCTACGTTTTATATGTGCTTTCACAACATGATTTATCCAGAATCTTGTTTCCTCTAGGTGAAATGCACAAGACAGAAGTGCGGGAAGTTGCTGAAGAAAGAAGACTGATAAATGCGAGAAAACCCGATAGCCAGGATATATGTTTTGTTCAGGATGGTAACTATGCAGGTTTTCTTGAAAACAAAATTGGAATTAAATCTAAAGAAGGTAATTTTGTTGATACAAAAGGCAATGTTTTGGGTAGGCATAAAGGAATAATTCACTATACTGTGGGACAGCGCAAAGGCCTTGGTATTCCGTTGGGGAAGCCGGCTTATGTTGTAGATAAAAACAAAGAAAAAAATACCGTTACCTTAGGTGATGAAGAAGAACTGTATACAGACAGACTGCAGGCAGAATGTATAAACTTTATTTCAATAGAAAAACTTACCGGAACTATGAAGGCTACAGTTAAAACAAGATACACGCAGAAAGAATCGGAAGCTTTGCTGCATCCTGTAGATGATGACAGAATTCTTGTAGAATTTAAAGATAAACAGCGGGCAATAACTCCGGGGCAGGCGGCGGTTTTTTATGACGGCGATATTGTAATAGGCGGGGGAACTATTATATAGTAGTATGATTGTAAAAAGGCGATGGCATCATCGCCTTTTTATACACTTTTATTCAGGTGAAAACTGGTCTTTGCCAACTCCGCAAAGAGGGCAAACCCAGTCATCCGGCAAATTGTCAAATGAAGTGCCTGGAGCTATACCGTTGTCCGGATCTCCTTCTGCCGGATCATATACATAGCCACATGCGTCACATACGTATTTTTGCATAATTTATCCTCCTTATATGTTCTTAATATTATTTTAACTGAATAAAAATAAATGTCAACATAAAAGGCAAGTAATTCCGCAGAATATATAATAGACACATATGGATTTTATATTGTATAATATGTGGTATAAATCGATGAAGTGAGGTAGTTATGGCTATAAACAAGGTTGTGAGAGCTGCCCTTAAAGCAATATCCTACAAAGATATTGACATAAAGAAAAATTATGTACTTCACAGGAATTTAGTTAATTTGACTCACAGGAATTATTTAAAACCGCTTTTTAATACATTGGACTGTACTGTAGAATCAGGTTATCGCAGCATTCCCATAAGGATTTTTTCTCCAGGTGAAGAAGGCGAATACCCTGTTCTGTTATTTTTTCACGGAGGCGGGTGGATTGCAGGAAATATTGACACCTATAGCAGTGTTTGTTCAAATATGGCAAAAGCAACTAAGCATAAGGTTATATCTGTAGATTATAGATTAGCTCCGGAGCATCCATTTCCGGCAGGCTTGGAGGATTGCTACCAGGTTGCAAAATCACTTATTGTAAATAAAGGAGTAAATGCTAAAAGCATTACCATAATAGGAGACAGCGCCGGTGGAAATTTAGCTGCCGCCGTATCGTTGCTTGCAAGGGAAAGAAAGGAATTTGAAATAAAAAGGCAAATACTAATTTATCCTGCAGCCTACAACAACCATAGTCAGACATCGCCTTTTACATCTGTACATGAGAATGGAACGGAATATCTGCTGACATCTAAAAAAATTTGCGACTATATGGATTTGTATATAAGCAAGGACGAGGACAGATACAGCCAGTATTTTGCACCTTTGCTTGCAAAAGACTTGACAAATCAGCCTGATACGTTAATAATTACAGCAGAATTCTGTCCTCTAAGAGATGAAGGTGAACAATATGGCAAGGTTTTGAGAGAAGCCGGAAACAATGTTAATATTTATAGAATGAAAGATGGACTTCACGGCTTTTTTACTCTTCCTTCCAGGTTCCCTCAAGTAAAATTATGTTACGAGATAATTAACAGGTTCCTTGCTTGTTATGAGGTGAAATAATTGAAAAGCAAGAAAGTATTGGAATGGCATAGTTTAGATAACGCAGCTAAGATATTTCCGCCTAACAGCAAAAAAAGAGACACGAAAGTATTCAGATTTGCATGCGAACTGTATGAGCTTGTTGATAAAAATGTCCTACAAAATGCTCTTGATATGACAATGGAGGAATTTCCTCTATACAGATCTGTAATAAAAAAAGGTTTGTTTTGGTATTATCTTGAACAAAGTCATTATAGGCCGGAAGTGGAGGAAGAATCTCTGCCTCCATGTTCAGCACTTTATGATAAGAATAAAAAATCATTACTTTTCAGAGTAATGTATTATAAAAAAAGAATAAGCTTTGAAGTCTATCATGCTCTGTCGGACGGGACCGGAGCGCTGCAGTTTTTTAGAAAGCTTGTTTTTAATTATGTTGTTATGAAACACAAAAATAAATTCATAAAAGCAAAAACTTTATTGGATGTGGAAGCATCTAGAATTCAAAAAATGGATGACAGCTTTCAAAAATATTATTCAGGTAAGAAAAATACTTTTAAAAAGAAAAAAGTTAATGCGTTCAGAATAAAAGGAATGAAAATCCCTGAATACAGAATAAGCGTCATAGAAGGAATAGTTCCTGTTGACCGTATGTTGGCAAAGTCTAAGGAGTACAAAGTGTCACTGACGATTTTTTTAGCCGCTGTTTTAATGTGTGCCATAAATGATGAAATTCCAGTAAGGATGAAGAATAGGCCTGTCATTTTAAGCATTCCGGTTAACTTGAGAAGTTATTATTCCTCTAAGACAGAACGTAATTTCTTCGGAGTAATATATGTTGATTATGATTTTTCAGCCGGCAGCAGTGATTTAAATGAAGTAACGGCACATTTGAAGAAAAGCTTTAAAGATAACCTGATGCCGGAGCAAATGGAAAAAAGAATCAATATGCTTTCATCTCTTGAGCATAATTATCTTATTAAGCCCGTACCTTTGGTTATAAAGGATATCGCACTTAAAGTTGCAAACAATGTGGAGGACAGAGGATATACTTCTTCTTTGTCAAATATAGGAGTAATAAATATGCCTGATGAATTAAAGCCATTTATATCGTCTTTTGATATATTTGTAAGTACAAACAAGCTGCAGGCATGTGTCTGTTCATTTGAAAATAAACTTAGAATAAGTTTTACATCAGCCTTCGTGAGTACGGAAATTCAGAGGAGGTTTTTCAAAACCATTACTGACATGGGAATTCCGGTAACAATTGAATCTAATATGGTAAATGAAGAATAGGAGCGGGTGTGTTTTATGAAATATTGTAATAGTTGCAACGTACAAGTGTCTGGTAACAGAAAAAACTGCCCTCTATGCCAAGGAATTCTTTCCCCTGGAGAATATCAGGATGAGGCGTTTCCTAAAATACCCTTTGTTTACAGAGAGAACAGTATATTAATAAAGATAATGATTTTAATTTCCGTAATAATTGCCTGTGTGTCAGTAGCAGTTAATATAATGCTTCCCAAGGGAGGGGCATGGTCGATGTTTGTCCTTGGAGGGCTTGTCTCACTGTGGATCAGTATAATTACTGCAATAAACAAGCGAAACAATATACTCAAGAATATATTGTACCAGGTTGTGGTTATTTCAGTAATAGTAATAATATGGGATTTTTTTACGGGATGGAAAGGTTGGTCGATTACATATGTTATACCCTTTGTATGTTTTTTTTCAATGATAGCAATGGCTGTGATATCAAGATTTTACGAGTTTTATGCAGAAGATTGTATTTTATATATAATAATAGGTGGGATGTTCGGTTTAGTTCAGATAGTATTTGTTTTTACAGGTAAGCTTACAGTATTGTACCCTTCTCTAATATGTATTGTAGCGAGTATAGTTTCATTGTCTAAAATGCTTATATTTAATAAAAAGATATTTTTAGAGGAAATAAAACGTCGCCTGCATATGTGAGCGTCAACAAGAAACAGTTTATTGAACATAATACTCCTTATACTGTAGTAATAAGACCAACAGCAAAAGAGGATTTTTGAATACAGAATCAACAAAATTATAAAGTTATTTGGTAAAGAAAATAAGTTGACTTATTATTTGACTGAATATAAAATTAAAGGGATGAGTAAGGAGAGGAATATGTTAAAACAGACAAGGTATGATTCAGACAGATTGTATTTAAGGATTCTGAAGCCAAGATATGCAATGGAAGTTTTAGAGTATTTCAAAAGAAATCATAGTTTCTTGACTCAATGGGAACCAAAAAGGCAAAAAAATTTTTATACGCTGTCTTATCAAAAAAGGCAGTTAAGCATGGAGTACAGTATGTACAGGGATAATTCCTTAGCAAGATTCTGGATTTATAAAAAAGAAGATAATAGGCTCATAGGAAATGTGTGTTACAGCAATATTATTATGTGTAATTTCAAGTCATGTTATCTTGGATACAAATTAGATAAAGACGAAATCAACAAAGGATATATGACCGAAGCGATAAAAAGGACAGTTGAAATAATGTTTGAAGATTTCGGGCTTCACAGAATAGAGGCAAACGTGATTCCAAGAAATGTAAGGTCCTTGAGTGTTATGAAAAAGCTTGGATTTGAAAAGGAAGGTTTTTCAAGGAGATATTTGGAAATCAACGGGAAGTGGGAGGACCACATTCATTTTGCCGTATATAATGACAAGATATAGTTAAATAAATATATAAAGAGGTGCAAAATGAAATTTATTGATTTAAGAAGTGACACAGTTACTATGCCCACTGAAGAAATGAGACAGGCTATGGCACGTGCGGAAGTTGGCGATGATGTTTATGAAGATGACCCTACAATAAACAAACTCGAAAAATTGGGTGCGGAAAAATTAAGCAAAGAGGCAGCTTTGTTTGTTCCCAGCGGCACATTTGGCAATCAGCTGGCACTGCTGACACATACAAGGAGGGGTCAGGAAGTAATAATAGGAAGGAACAATCACATAGTTGTTCATGAGGTGGGTGCGTCTGCCGTAATAGCGGGAGTACAACTGAGAACATTGGAAACCGAAAAAGGATCTATGAATCCTGAAGATGTGGAAAATGCTATCCGTATTGATGATATACATGAGCCGGAAACGGGACTAATTTGTGTTGAGGAAGCGCACGGTTGTGGAGCAGTTGTTCCACTTGAAATATTGAAGGAAATAAAACATATAGCAGAAAAGCATTCTATTCCTGTACATATGGATGGAGCAAGGATATTCAACGCTGCTACTGCCATAGGGGTTGATCCTAAAGAAATTGCCGCATGCTGTGATTCAGTTATGTTCTGCCTGTCAAAAGGTTTATCAGCTCCGATAGGCTCAATGGTTGCAGGAAGCAGGCAGTTTATAGATAAAGCGAGAAAAAACAGAAAACTCATGGGCGGAGGAATGAGGCAGGCGGGTATACTTGCGGCTGCAGGTATAATTGCTTTGGAAAAGATGACATTGAGGCTCCAGGAAGATCATGATAATGCTAAATATATGGCTGAAAAACTTTCCGAAATACCGGGAGTTAAAGTTAAAAGAGACAGACTTGACATAGATATGGTTTTTTTTGAAATGACCAAGGATGTAATTCCGGAAAAGATTCTTGTAGAAAAATTATATGAAAAGAATATAAAAGTAAACGGATTAGAAGGAGACGAATACAGGTTTGTAACACACATAGGTGTTACAAGAGAAGACATTGATTACGTAATAAGCTGTATGAAAGAGCTTGTTAATAATAAATAATTGGATTTATTAAATTTAAATGGTTGCATCAAAGCTCCTTAGGAGGTTGCAGATGAATACAAATAGTTTTGCAGAATTATACGGTGAGTATTTAAGTGATGAGTCCCGCATGATGGGTAGAGCTGAAAGTATAATATTCCCGAAAACAGAAAAAGAAATAATAATGTCGGAAAAAGAATGCACCCTAAAAAAAGCACCTATTACAGTCCAGGGTGCAAGGACAGGCCTTGCGGCTTCAGCAGTCCCTTTGGGCGGCCATATAATTAATTTAAGTAAAATGAATAATGTTACGGGAGCAAGGTACGATAAGGCACATGACAGATTTTTTTTGAGGGTGCAGCCCGGTGTATTATTGGCTGATATTAGAAAGTGTTTGCTTAATAAATCGTTTATAACTGCCGGTTGGGACAGAGAATCCATAAAAGCTTTGGACTATATGAAAAAAAACGAGTGGTTTTATTCTACGGATCCTACAGAGACTTCAGCGTCTATAGGAGGCATGGTTTCCTGCAATGCCTCCGGAGCAAGAAGTTTCAAGTACGGTTCGGCCAGAGATCACATAGAATCCTTGAGAATTGTACTTACAGACGGAGATGTACTTTCCTTAAAGAGAGGACAGGTTTATGCAAAAAAAGGCATTTTTAAGCTTATGACCGAATGTGGCAGGGAAATCTCAGGACAGATTCCCAAGTATAAAATGCCTTGTGTAAAGAAAAACACTTGCGGTTATTTCAATAAAAATGATATGGATATGATTGATTTGTTTATTGGCTCAGATGGTACTTTGGGAATTATAAGCGAAATAGAAATAGAACTGAACAGAACTCAGAAGGCCGACTGGGGAGTAACAATATTTATGCCTGACGAGAGCAAGGCCTTGGATTTAGTAATAGCATTAAGAGGAGAGAAAATTTTCGAGAATTCGGCTCCAATGAGATTAAAGCCATCGGCCATTGAGTTTTTCAGCCATAAAGCTTTGGAAATGCTTAGAACCCAGCAAAAAATAAATCCTGCATTTTCTTCCATACAGGAAGTCAGGGACAATTATCATACTGCCGTTTTCATTGAAATTGAAGAAGATTCAGATGAAAAGATATTTAAGCAGATCCAAGAATTAGGAGATGTTATTGTAAACTTAGGTGGTGATGAAGCTGCTACGTGGGTTGCAAATAATCCGGCTGCACTGGAGAAACTTCATGCTTTCCGGCATGCATGTCCCGAATGTGTCAATATGCAGATAGATGAAGCTAAGAAAAAAGATACCAGGATAACAAAATTAGGAACTGATATGTCTGTCCCGGATGAAAAGTTAAAAGATGTTATGGATATGTACAACGAGGATATTGCCAAAAATAAACTTAACGGTGTCATATTTGGACATATAGGGAATAATCATCTTCATGTAAACATAATTCCGGGCAATATGGATGAATATGAAAAGGCAAAGAAATTATTTTTGATATGGGCTGAAAAAATTGCTGCCATGGGAGGTGCGGTTTCCGCTGAACACGGAGTGGGCAAATTAAAAATCCCGTTTCTTCAAAAAATGTACAGCGAAGAAGATCTAAATGAAATGAGAAATATAAAATTGATTTTTGATCCGTTGCAATTACTGAACAGAGGAACAATTTTTTCTTATAAACAAAGGGAGGACATGCCATGAAAATTATTGTATGTATAAAACAGGTTCCCGGCACAAACGAAGTGAATATGGATCCCGTTACCAATACTATTATAAGAGAGAGTGTGCCTGCAATAATAAATCCCTTTGATACATATGCTATTGAAGAAGCTGTGCGTATTAAAGAAAAATACGGTGCTGAAATTTACGGGCTCAGCATGGGTATTCCTGGCGCATCAGAAATGCTGAGAGATGCAATATCATTAGGAGTAGATAAAGCAATGCTCCTAACTGACAGAAAATTTGCAGGTGCAGATACGTTGGCAACTTCCTATACCTTAGGCAAGGGTGTTGAAAAAATCGGTGATTTTGATTTAATAATTTGTGGCAAACAGGCATCTGACGGTGATACTGCTCAGGTTGGGCCGAGCCTTGCAAGGGGATTAGGTGTTGCATATGAAACGGGCATAAGCAAAATAGTCCAAATAAAAAAAGATTCTATGCACTGTATGAAAATAACAGATGACGGATATGAAGAAATTGAAATAATGCTTCCAGCACTTATTACGGTTGTAAAAGAAATAAATGTACCCAGGCTGCCATCTATAAAAAGTATGAAGTTAGCTAGGAAAGCGGAAATTGAAATTGCAGGTTTCAATGATGTTAATGCTGATGAAAACCGGGTAGGACTTAGAGGTTCAGCAACGCAGGTAAGAAGTACATTTGTTCCTGTACACAAGGTTAACAGTATTACAATAGAAGGTACTACCGAAGAAAAGGTTAAAAAACTAACAGAAGTACTGCTGACGGCAAAAATTTAAGAGTGGTGAGATAAATGGCAGGTATAAATATAATTAAAGAAAAATGTGTAGGTTGTAAAAGATGCGTTGCCGCATGTCCTTTTGGAGCAATTGAAATAATAGATAAAAAGGCGTCTATAGGGCCTAAATGTACTCTTTGCGGATCATGCACAAAAAGCTGTAAGTTCGGAGCAATTAATTTTGAAAAAGATGAAACAGTGCATAAAGATTTGAGCGAGTATAAAGGAATATGGGTTTTTGCGGAACAAAGATATGGCAAACTGAAAACGGTTGGCCTTGAATTAATAGGAAAAGCCAGAGAATTGGCAGAAGAATTAAATGTGGATGTATCGGCTGTTGTTTTTGGCAGCGGTGTAAAGAATCTTTCAAAAGAGCTGATAGCATACGGGGCAGATCGGATTTTAATAATGGATGTACCGTGGCTTAATGATTTTAACGATCAGGTATACGGTGAGATAATGTTAAGCATGATAAAAAAATATAAGCCTGAAATAGTGCTTATGGGGGCCACGTCAAACGGACGGTCACTTGCTCCATATATTTCGTCAACTTTGCATACCGGACTTACCGCAGACTGTACCGCTTTGGAAATAGATAAAAAAGAAAGGCTCCTTTTGCAGACCAGGCCTGCTTTTGGCGGCAACTTAATGGCAGCCATAGTATGCCCCGGTAACCGTCCGCAGATGGCAACCGTTCGTCCCAAGGTATTTAAACCTTTAGATCCTGACTATGAAAGGCAAGGAGATGTTATTTTCTTGCCTGTGCCATCTCCTATGGAAGCACTTGTGAAAAAAATAAAAGATATTGATAATGAATCTGGGGTAAATTTGTCGGATGCGGACGTAATTGTAAGTGTGGGAAAAGGAATAGGTAGCCAAAAAAACATACAGCTTGCTCAGGATTTGGCTGATGTACTTGGAGGAACAGTAGGTGCTTCAAGACCTGTGGTTGACTTAGGATGGATACCTTACAGCCGACAGGTGGGACAGACGGGAAAGACGGTTTCTCCTGAAATTTATATTGCCTGCGGTATATCGGGGGCAATACAGCATTTGGCCGGTTTAGGAGATATTAAAACTTTTATTGCTATAAACAAAGACCCGGATGCTCCCATATTTAAATTGGCAAATTACAAATTGGTTGGAGATGTTATAGAAATTCTTCCGATGTTGGTCCAAAAAATAAAAAAGGCAAAAAATAAAGCCAACTAGGTAAAAGTTTTATTGGAAATAGGGAATCTAGTTTCATTCTTCAAAATATTCATATAGTTGTTCCATCTCTTCATAGCTCAGCATTCCCAAATAACCTTTGACTGCTTCGCCCTTTTTATTTATGGCAATTGTTGTTGGAAAAGATCTTAATCCATATAAATCGGTGGCAACGTTCATATCTGTATCAAGGGCAACAGTCAGATCCAGGTTGTTTTCGTCCATAAATTCTTGGACAACGTCCCTTGACTCGCCTACATTAACAGTCAGTACCAGCAGATCACCTTTGTGTGCTTTCTGGAGTTTTTGAAGGTCAGGCATTTCAATTATACAATAACCGCACCAGGTTGCCCAGAAGTTTAATATTATATTTTTATCACGCATCTGACTTAATTTTATTGAAGTTCCGTCCAGCGTCTCAAGTTCAAAATTAGGAGCTATCATTACATCACTGTTTATTTTTTCGTAGCTGTTTTGCTGTTCAGTGTTTTCTTCATTTGTCGGAGATGTATTTTTTCCTGAACAACCTGCTGTTAATATTGTTATAAGTGCAATTATTAATAGAAATTTTTTCATAGTATTACCCCTTACTATAATAATGGGTGAAAGTTCTAAATAAATAATTTGGTTCCTTCGGTAATTGTTCTTGTTTTGAAGGTGTTAGGATATATGGATGCTATTTTTCCATATGCACAATCCAAGTCGGCTTTGCCGGAATAAAGTCCAAATACTGCTGAGCCGCTTCCTGTCATGCAGGAAGAAAGAGCTCCGTTTTGAATCATTAACTTTTTAATGTCATTTATCTTTGGATTAAAGGATTCAACTGTTTTTTCAAGGGTATTTGATACGGACATAGCAGCAGCTTTAAAGTCATCCGAATTGATGTGGTTTAATATTTTGCTGTCTGCATATGAATTATAATAATCTGCTACTAATTTATTATATACAAAAGATGTTGACATGGAGAAGTCAGGCTTTACAAGCAATATGTCATTCCAGACGAAATCATTAATTCTATTGAGTTTTTCGCCTATTCCTTCCACTAAATAAGTACCGCCTTTCAGGCAGAAAGGCACATCAGCACCTATCTTGAGCCCTATTTTCCACATTTCATTTTCTGACATATTTAAATCCCAAAGGGTATTCAAACCTCTTATAACCGATGCACAGTTACTGCTGCCTCCTCCGAGTCCAGCTTCGGAAGGTATATATTTATTTATTTCTATTATAACACCAGAATATATTTTGTATTTTTCTTTAATCTCTGAAGCTGCCTTGAAACATGTGTTTGCTTCATCAACAGGTATATCAGGATTGCTGCACTTAATAATAATACCGTCCTTGTCTGTATTTTTAAGCAAGATTTCATCATGCAATTCAATGGACTGCATTACTGATTTTATTAAATGGTATCCGTTTGACAGTTTCCCTTCAATATCTAAAAATAAATTTATTTTCCCGTAGGAATATAGTTTTATCATCATTACCTCATTATGCCAATTTATTTAATTATATAATACTCATCAAGTTTAAACAACTTAAATTAACCTTAAAAATTTTATAAGTTACAATGAACAGCACCCGGTTTTCCAGTGTGTAATTGAAGAAAACCGGGTGCTGTTCACGTTTAAAATAAATTCTTTTTGGCAAGAATGAATCCTGCAATACAAGCGGGTTTTTGACAGTTGCATAATAAAATAATCGCTAGAGCCATTGAAAAGGCTT
>ENA-UOOE01000601-UOOE01000601.1-fermentation-metagenome-genome-assembly--contig:-NODE-601-length-34441-cov-21.184290_pt1 | contig 34441 bp, 29 predicted proteins | sample MGYA00245776_ERZ724021 | MGnify/ENA primary metagenome ERZ724021 (study PRJEB28704, sample SAMN03018321) | fermentation metagenome | biome: anthropogenic terrestrial biome; feature: soil; material... | reverse complement strand
AAGTACGCCGAAAACGACCCGTCGGTAAAGGGAATATGGTGCGTCCCTAAGTATGAAAACCCTACGGGCATTACTTTTTCAGATGAAACGGTTAAACGCTTTGCGCGCCTTAAACCCGCGGCAAAGGATTTCCGTATTTTTTGGGACAATGCCTATTGCGTGCATGACCTGACTGACGACCCTGACAGGCTGTTGAGCCTTTGGCACGAATGTGAAAAAGAGGGAACGCTTGAAAACGTATTTTTCTTTTCTTCAACAAGCAAGATAACCTTCCCTGGCGCGGGCGTGTCGGCGATGGCCGCGGGCGACGGAAACCTGCGCGACATAAGGAAGTATAACTCCGTTATGACCATAGGTCCGGATAAACTTAACCAGCTTAGGCATATATACTTTTTGAAGGATATTAACGGGGTAAAAGCACAGATGGCAAGGCATAGGGCAATAATAGCGCCTAAATTCAAAACCGCGCTTAAAAAGCTCGACACGGCAGTCAAAGGCACTAACACTGCCTCGTGGACAACTCCGAAGGGCGGTTATTTTATAAGCGTAGACGTAATGCCAGGCTGCGCAAAGCGCGTAGTGGAGCTTTGCAAAAACGCCGGCGTGACGCTCACAGGGGCAGGCGCTACATACCCTTACGGAAAAGACCCTCAAGACAGCAACATAAGGCTTGCTCCTACATATCCGCCGCTTGAAGAACTTGAGCAGGCAATGGATTTGTTCTGCACGGCTATAAAACTTGCGGCTGCTGAAAAACTTCTTTCCGAAAAGCTGTAAGCCTCTGCGCGGCGTTCAGCCGCCCTAAGCTTCAAACGGCCGGACGGTCAGCGCCTTTTTAAAAAATTAATTGAATTTTACGTTTCAACTTGACAAAATATATATACGCTATTATAATTAAACAGTAAAAGAAAGCGGAATACGCGCCTTCGGCGTGTACTTCCACCTGTGGGGTATCGTCCGTCACGGGTCAATACGCAGAAAGCCGCCTTACTTACGGTGGCTGTAACATTGTATTGATGCGCGGGCGGAGTATAAGCCCGCGCTTTTATTCTTTTATTATTAAAATTTTACTATGGCGTTTTGGAGGTGCTAATTATTAGCAGCAAGGGACTACAAATTAACGAGAATATCCGCGATAAACAAGTGCGCGTAATAGGCCCGGATGGTTCACAGCTGGGACTTATGACGTCCATGCAGGCACGGCAGAAAGCCGTGGAATTTAATCTTGACCTTGTTAAAGTTGCGCCTAAGGCGGTGCCGCCGGTCTGCAAAATCATTGATTACGGCAAGTACAGGTTTGAACAGGCAAAAAGGGAAAAAGAAGCAAAAAAGAAGCAGCATATAGTCGAAATTAAAGAAATTAGGCTGTCACTCAATATTGATACACATGACTTTATGACTAAGGTTTCCCATGCGCAGAAATTTTTACAAAGCGGCAATAAAGTAAAAGCTTCCATACGTTTTCGCGGACGTGAAATGGGTCACCCTGAACACGGCTACTTAACAATGAAAAAGTTTGCGGAGGCTCTTAGTGAAATCGCTAACATAGAAAAGCCTGCGAAACTGGAAGGCCGCAATATGCTTATGTTCCTTGCACCGAAACCCATTAAGTGAAAGTACTTGAAAAGTAAGGAGGGGCATTTATGCCTAAAATCAAAACACATACGGGCGCGAAAAAGCGTTTTAAGTTATCCAAAAATGGTAAGGTCATTCGCGCGCATGCGTTTAAGTCGCATATTTTAAATAAAAAGACCACTAAACGCAAAAGGGGCCTGCGTAAGACTACTGTTGCCGATAAGACAAATACGGCGGCTGTGAAGAAGCTTATACCGTATAAGTAATGTTTAGTTTTACAGTGAATTTAACCATTTATTGGAGGTATATATAAAATGGCAAGAGTAAAAGGCGCAATTATGACGCGCAAAAGAAGAAAAAAGACTTTAAAGCTTGCAAAAGGCTATTTTGGTTCTAAGAGCAGACATTTTAAAATGGCCAAACAGGCCGTTATGAAATCCGGCAACTATGCCTACATCGGACGCAAGGCCCGCAAGAGGGATTTCCGCCGCCTGTGGATTACAAGGATTTCAGCGGCATGCCGCGCCGACGGCATCAGTTATTCACAGTTTATAAACGGGCTTAAAAAAGCGGGAGTTACCCTTAACCGCAAGATGCTTGCCGAAATTGCGGTAGCTGACGAAAATGCTTTTAAAAGCCTTGTGGAAAAAGCAAAAGCATCTTCTTTATAATAAAAAGCTTAAAATTGCGTTCGGGACTTACCGGGCGCAAATTTTATATAAGGGGAATAACATGCGTGAGATTATCGCGAGCCGCCGCAACGACCATGTAAAACTTGCTTACTGCCTTTCAAAATCGTCCTCTTTTCGTAAAAAAAAGGGGCTTTGTTTTTTAGAAGGGGCGCGCCTGTGCGCGGATGCGGCAATGAGCGGTAACAAAACCAGGGCTTTGTTTTTTACCCCAAAAGCCGAAATAAAGTACAAAGACTATATAATGCGCATAAAATGCCCTGAGGATAAAATTTATGTCATAGACCAAAGCATAGCCGATTACCTTGCCGATACCAAAAACCCGCAGGGCGTTTTTTCCATATCTGATATTCCCTATACAGAGAATAAATTATCCGGTATGCCGCGCAGCGGCAATTTCCTCGCGCTTGAAAATATACAGAACCCCGACAACCTCGGCGCTGCGTTAAGGACAGCCGAGGCCTTTGGCATATCCGGCGTTGTTTTCGGCGGGGCGTGCTGCGACGCTTATTCGCCTAAAGCCCTCCGCGCCGGCATGGGGGCGGTTTTCAGGCTCGGTGTTTATACAAGCGCCGACATGCCGTCCGCTGTACGGGACTTTAACTCGATGGGTTTCTCTACTTTCGCCGCGGTGCCCGACAGGTCTGCGCTTAAAGTTACGGATATTGACTTCAGGGGAAGCTCCGTAATGGTTATAGGCAACGAGGGCAACGGCATTATGCCGGAGACAGTGCGCGAATGCAAAAAATGTGTTACAATACCAATGTCGGGCAGGGCGGAGTCGCTTAACGCTTCCGCGGCCGCGGCTGTTTTGATGTGGGAAATGATGCGCGGCAAAGAGGCAGGGGGCGTTAACGACGGCTGATTACGACGGCAGGGCTTACTGGGTGTGGCTCCAGCAGGCACTTGGTGCGGGAAGCTCGAAGCCCGTCAGGATTTTGTCAAATTACGGGTCGGTGAAAGATTTTTATTTGGCAGGAAAAGAAAGCTGGCTCCTTGAAGGGTACTTTACCCGCAAGGAAATATATAAATTAAGCTCGTACTCAGCAGCTGATGCGCAGCTGCTTGTAAGCTACTGTGAAGATATAGGGCAGAATATTATTACGCCCGAAAGCGAAGAATACCCCGGGCAGCTTACGCAGATACCTAACCCTCCGTGCGCCCTTTACGTTAAGGGTGAACTGCCGGACTTCGGTTCATGCCTTTCAGTTTCCATTGTCGGCACGAGAAAAGCGACGGAGGCAGGTAAAACCGCCGCGCGCAGCTTTGCTTTCGGGCTTGCAAAGCAAGGCGTCATAGTCGTGAGCGGAGGGGCTTTGGGCATAGATACCGCCGCCCACAGCGGCGCTTTGCAGGCAGGCGGAAAGACGGTATGCGTTTTAGGCTGCGGCATAGATGCCAATTACCTCATGGCAAACGCGCCGCTGCGTGAGGCCATAGCCGCAAAGGGCGCACTTTTGTCAGAGTACCCGCCGTCAACACAGGCAATGGGTTCTAATTTTCCAATACGTAACCGCATAATTTCAGGCCTTTCCGCGGGGACTCTCGTGGTGGAGGCCGCCGCTAAAAGCGGTTCGCTCATAACTGCGGACTGCGCGCTTGACCAGGGCAAGGATGTTTTTGCCGTGCCGTCAGGCATTTATAACCCCGTAGGCAAAGGCGTAAACAGCCTTATAAAGAGCGGGGCGAAGCCTGTGAGCAGTGTAAATGATATACTTGAAGAGTACACAGAACAGTACCCGGGAAAATTTAATCTTGACGACACGCAAATAAATGTTATCATAAAAGGAAGTAACACTGAAACGGCGCCTGCACCGGAAGCCTCTCTTGAGGGGCTGTCGGACGACGCGAAAAGGCTTTTCCCGTTTATGACAGACGAGCCGGAGCACGTATCTAAATTATGCAAACTTTCTGGGCTGCGTATAGCGCAGGCGCTCTCCGCCGTTACAGAACTTGAAATCGCGGGGAAGGTAAAGTCATATCCGGGCAGCCGTTACAGTATATGACTATTGAAAGTCTATTTTATTTTTAAGCGGATAAATAATTCGAGGTGGTTGTATGTCAAAACTCGTTATAGTAGAATCCCCGGCAAAAGCCAAAACAATCCAGAAATACCTTGGAAACGGATACGACGTTATTGCATCCATGGGCCACGTGAGGGATCTGCCGAAAAGCAGGCTTAGCGTAGATGTTAAAAATAATTTCCAACCTAAGTACCAGGTTATAAAAGGCAAGGAAAAACTTGTAAAAGAACTAAAGTCAAAAGCGGAAAAAAGCGATTCAGTCCTTCTTGCCACCGACCCTGATAGGGAAGGGGAAGCAATCTCGTGGCATCTCGCATATCTTTTAGGGCTGAATATTGAAGATAAAAACCGTGTAACCTTTAATGAGATAACAAAGACCGGCGTTTCAAACGGGATGGAGCACCCGCGCAGCCTTGACATAGACCTTGTCAATGCGCAGCAGGCGCGCAGAATATTAGACAGGCTTGTGGGCTATAAGCTAAGCCCGTTTTTATCACAGAAAATACGGCGCGGCCTTTCCGCCGGCAGGGTGCAGTCCGTCGCCGTGCGCATTATCGTCGACAGGGAAAAAGATATAAACGCCTTTAAGCCTGAGGAGTACTGGTCCATAGATGCCAAGTTTACGCCGAAAGGCTCACGCAAGGTTTTCGGGGCATCTTTTTACGGCGACACAGACGGGAAAATAGAAATAAAGGATAAAGAACAGTCCGACAGGATATTAGCCGGGCTTGACGGCGCTGATTACGCCATAGACAAGGTCAAAAGCGGCAAACGCAAAAGGTCGCCGGCACCGCCGTTCACTACGTCTACCATGCAGCAGGAGGCTTCAAAGCTGCTCGGCTTTCAGGCAAGGCGCACTATGAAGGCTGCCCAGGAGCTTTATGAAGGCGTAGATATAAAGGGTATGGGGGCAATAGGCCTTATAACGTACATGAGGACGGATTCGCTGCGTATTTCGGAGGACGCAATCCGCGACGCAGGCGACTATATACTCGGGCGCTGGGGTGAAAAGTACCTGCCTAAGGCACCGCGCCGCTATAAGTCGAGCGCAAACGCGCAGGACGGGCACGAGGCAATACGGCCTACTGTGCCGAGCCTTTCGCCGGATAAAGTAAAAGAAAGCCTTACAAGCGACCAGTATAAGCTCTACACGCTTATATGGCGCAGGTTCCTTGCCTGCCAGATGGCGGACTGCCTGCAGAACACTGTAAAAGCGGACATAAAAGCGGGAAAGTATATCTTTAAGGCATCCGGCTACACCGTTGCGTTCGACGGCTTCAACGTGCTTTACGAGGATGATAAAGAAGAAAAAGAAAAAAAGGTGGGCGCGCTGCCGCAGCTTGAGGACGGCATGCCGCTTAAGCTGAAAGAAATAGCGGGAAACCAGCACTTTACACAGCCGCCTCCGCGCTACACGGAAGCCTCGTTAATAAAGGCGCTCGAAGAAAACGGCATAGGCAGGCCGTCAACTTACGCGACGACAATTTCAACCATTACTTCGCGGGAATATGTTGTCCGCGACGGGAAAAGCCTTAAACCGACTGAGCTTGGCGAAACAGTTACTAAGTTGATGGAGGAGCGCTTCCCAAAAATAGTTAACGTCAAGTTTACGGCACAGGTTGAAAACGAGCTCGACGATATCCAAAGGGGCAAAGCCGGCTGGGTTGAAACGCTTGACCATTTTTACGGCGATTTTGACGAAACCCTCCAAAAGGCCAAAAAGGATATGGAAGGCGTAAAAATACAGCTTAAGGAAGACGTTACCGACGTCATATGTGAAAAATGCGGCAGGCATATGGTCGTTAAGGTCGGCCGTTATGGGAAATTCCTTGCGTGCCCTGGGTATCCGGAATGTAAAAACGTAAAGAAGTACGTTGAGGATACCGGTGCGGAGTGCCCCGCGTGCGGCGGTAAGATCATAGTACGCCGTACAAAGAAAGGACGCACTTTTTACGGTTGCTCCAATTACCCTAAATGCAATTTTATGACATGGGACGAACCTACGAAAGAAAAATGCCCGAAATGCGGGAAAACATTGTTTAAAAAGAAGGGCAAACATCCAAAATACTACTGCGCGACGCCGGACTGCGGCTATGAAAAGACGGAGGACGAATGAAAGACGGCATACGTGTTATAGGCGCCGGGTTCGCCGGCTGTGAGGCGGCATGGCAGGCGGCGCAGAGGGGGGTAAACGTAACCCTTTACGAGATGAAGCCGGTGAAGTTTTCACCGGCGCATAAAAGCGTTGATTTTGCTGAGCTTGTCTGTTCAAATTCTTTTAAGGCCGAGCGTGTTGAAAGCGCCGCAGGCCTGCTAAAAGAAGAAATGCGCCGTATGGGTTCGCTACTTGTGGAATGCGCGGTTAAATGCCGCGTGCCGGCCGGAGGCGCGCTTGCCGTCGACCGCGATGATTTTTCCCGCATGGTGACGGAGAAAATCAGCGGCAACAGGTTTATAAATGTTATAAGGGAAGAAATACAGGAGATACCCGCGGACGGTGTAACCGTCATAGCTACGGGGCCTTTGACGTCGGATGCCATGGCAGGGGCCATATCTGAGAAGTTTGGAGAAAACCTTAGCTTTTTTGATGCCGCGGCTCCCATAGTCACCGCCGAAAGCCTTAACATGGGCAGGATATTTGCCGCTTCAAGGTATGACCGGGGCGGGGCTTACCTTAACTGCCCTATGAATAAAGAGGAGTATTTAAGCTTTTACTCCGAACTTGTTTCGGCAGAAAGGGCGCCCTTAAGGGACTTTGATGCCGGCTCCCCTAAGGTTTACGAGGGATGCATGCCTGTGGAAGTGATGGCGGCACGCGGCGAGGATACGCTGCGGTTCGGCCCTATGAAACCGGTCGGCCTGCGCGACCCAAGCACAGGCCACCGGCCGTGGGCTGTGCTGCAGCTGAGGCCCGAAAATGCGGCCGGCACGCTTTACAATCTCGTGGGTTTTCAGACTAACCTTAAATTCAGTGAGCAAAAACGCGTGTTCGGCTTGATACCTGGCCTTGAAAACGCTGAGTATATGCGCTACGGCGTAATGCATCGCAACACGTTCCTTAATTCCCCACAGATACTCTCGCCTGATTTCAGCTTAAAAAACAGCCCAGGTTTATTTTTTGCCGGGCAGATAACAGGCGTAGAGGGCTACATGGAATCCGCCGCCTCAGGCATAGTAGCTGGTATAAACGCGGTGCGCAGGCTTAACGGCCAAAGTACCGCGGTTCTGCCTGAAACTACAATGACAGGCGCTTTAAGCCGCTACGTTTCTTACGGCGGCACGGGGGCCTTTCAGCCTATGGGCGCTAACTTCGGCATACTCCCGCCGCTTAAAGAGCATATAAGGGACAAGCGCCTGAGGTACGCCGCCTTGTCCGAAAGGTCGCTTGAAGATCTTGGCACGTTTACAGATGATAATAAAATTTCAATTTTGAATCGAGATGTCTGAAATGAAAATAATCGTAGATGCTTTCGGCGGCGACAACGCTCCCCTTGAGATAATAAAAGGATGCGCCGAAGCCGTAAGCGGCCTTGGGATAAATATACTGCTCACCGGACGCGAAAGCGAGATACGCTCCGCGGCTGACGGCAGCAATATACCGCTCGACGGCATGGAGATTGCCGATGCGCCGGATGTAATAACCATGGAAGATGATGCCGGGGAGATACTTAAGTCAAAGTCAAACTCATCAATGGCGGAAGGCTTAAGGCGCCTTGCCGTAGGCGACGGCGATGCGTTTGTTTCCGGCGGCAACAGCGGCGCGCTTACCATAGGCTCGACGTTCATTGTAAAGCGCATAAAAGGCATAAGCCGCATAGCTTTCGCGCCGGTTATACCGAAGAGCAAAGGCTGTTTCATGCTTATAGATGCCGGTGCCAACGTAGGCTGCAAGCCCGAAATGCTGTGGCAGTTCGGCATAATGGGTTCAATTTATATGGAAAAGGTAATGGGAATAAACAATCCCCGCGTAGCGCTCGCCAATATAGGCACAGAAGACCATAAGGGCGGCGAACTTCAGCACAGGGCGTTCGCGCTGCTGCAGAACTCAGGCATTAACTTTACCGGCAATATAGAAGCGAGGGATATCCCGACCGATGCCGGCGACGTTATAGTAGCGGACGGCTTTACCGGAAATGTTATTTTAAAAATGTACGAGGGCGTCGCGATTATGCTCCTTGGGAAAATCAAGGATATTTTTACGAAGAATACCGTTAACAAACTGGCCGCGGGCGTACTCCTTAAGGACATGAAAGCTCTTAAAAGGAATTTTGATTACAACGAATACGGCGGCGCACCGCTTATGGGCTGCGCAAAACCTGTTTTTAAAACGCACGGCAGTGCGAAGTCCAAGACGGTTTATAATGCCATACGCCTCACGAAGGCATATGTGGAAGGCAACGTTGTGGATGAAATAGAATCATCGGTTGCTTTATATAAAGAAAAAAATAAAACATTATCTTGGGATTGACGGAGTATAGCACTATGAAAGAGCTTGAGGAAAAACTGGGGTACCATTTTAAAAATCCGAAGTACCTTGAAACGGCGCTTAGGCATTCTTCTTATGCAAATGAGAAGAAAAACCGCGGGGACAGCAACGAACGCCTTGAATTTTTAGGCGACTCAGTGCTGGGCTTTGTCGTAGCTGACTACCTGTTTAAAAAATTCCCGAGCCTCCCTGAAGGTGACCTTACCAAAAAACGCGCCGCTTTGGTATGCGAAAAAGCCTGCTGCGGCTTTTCAAGAAAACTCGATATTGGCAGGTACCTGCTTTTGAGCCGCGGCGAGCAGAACTCCGGCGGAAGGGAGCGGCCGTCCATACTTGCGGACGCGTTTGAGTCGGTAACGGCGGCTGTCTACCTTGACGGCGGTATGGAAGAAGCACGCAAATTTATAATGAAATTCGTTTTACCGCTCCTGGAGGAAGAAAAACCAAAAGCCTTTAAGGACTATAAAACGCTTTTACAGGAGATAATACAGAAAAATCCGGGCGAAACGTTGGAGTACGTCCTTACGGGAGAAAGCGGACCCGACCACGACAAACATTTTTCCGTTGAGGTATTGCTCGACAACAATGTTATAGGAAAAGGCGGCGGCCGCAGCAAAAAAGAAGCCGAGCAGCAGGCCGCGCGCGAAGCGTTAGGACTGATGGGATATTGAAACACGCAAACGTGGCGCTTTTTGTTCCGCACAACGGCTGCCCGCATCAGTGCAGCTTCTGCAGCCAACGGACCATAACCGGCAGGCAGGAACAGCCTGCCCCGGAAGACGTGGTTAAAGCCGCGGAAATCGCAGAGAAAAGCCTCGGGGCGGAAACGCAAAATGCGGAGATAGCATTTTTCGGCGGGAGCTTTACCGCCATCGACAGGGCGTACATGGTTTCGCTTCTTGAGGCTGCGTATCCGTTTGTAAAGAGCGGAAGGTTCAAAGGGATAAGGGTCTCTACGCGCCCTGATTATATAGACGTGGAAGTACTCTCGGTTTTAAAAAAATACGGCGTAACAACCATTGAGCTTGGCGCGCAGAGCATGGACGACCGCGTCCTCGGACTCAACGGCAGAGGGCATACGTCTAAGCAGGTGGAAGATGCCTCAAAGCTTATCAGCGCCGAAGGCTTTACACTCGGCCTTCAGATGATGACGGGCCTTTACGGCGACACTGCCGCCGGCGCCGTAATGACTGCCCAAAAGCTTGCCGGGCTGAAGCCTCAGAACGTGCGCATCTACCCCACGATAATACTTAGATCTACTGAACTTGGTGAAAGGTACCTTAAAGGTGAGTACAAAACTCTGAGCCTTGATGAAACTGTCGGTTTGTGCGCCCGGCTTTTGGACTTTTTTGAAAGCAGGGGCATAGAAGTCATACGCTTGGGCCTGCACGCGTCGCGCCAGCTTGAGCGCGATATGCTTTCGGGTCCGTGGCATCCGGCTTTCGGTGAGCTGTGCGAAAGCCGTCGCTTTTTCAATAAAGTTATGGCCTACACCGCTTTAAACGGCGTCCCAAAGGGGGAACTGACCGTTGCTGTAAACCCTAAGGACATATCTGTGGCAAAAGGGCAGAAAAAATCAAACATACAAAAATTTTACGACAACGGTTACAACGTTGAGATAAAAACCGACAAATCTGTAAAACAAAAATCGTTTACCGTAGTGTAACAAAAAGGAAGGGGCTTCGGTTTGCGGCTTAAATCGCTGGAGCTGCAGGGCTTCAAAACTTTTCCGGATAAAACTGTACTTGACTTCGACGGCGGCATAACCGCTGTCGTAGGGCCTAACGGCAGCGGCAAAAGCAACATAAGCGACGCCGTGCGCTGGGCGCTGGGCGAACAGTCCACAAGGACTTTGCGCTGCACAAAAATGGAGGACGTTATTTTTAACGGCACTCCCGCGCGCAAAGCCCTTGGGTTCGCGCAGGTAACAGTCAATATAGAAAATTCCGACAGGCAGCTTCCGGTTGAGTCCGACGACGTTGTTGTTACGAGGCGGTATTACCGGTCGGGCGACAGCGAATACCTGCTTAATAAAACAAACGTCCGCCTCAAGGACATAAACGAGCTTTTTATGGACACCGGCCTTGGCCGCGACGGCTATTCCATAATAGGCCAGGGCAAAATCGACGCCATAGTTTCGGCTAAAAGCGAGGACAGGCGAGAGATATTTGAGGAGGCTGCGGGTATTTCACGTTTCCGTTACAGGAAGGGTGAAGCCGAACACAGGCTTTCACAGACGGAGGATAACCTTCTGCGCCTGCGCGACATAGTTTCGGAACTTGAAAGCCGCGTTGGCCCTTTGAAGGAACAGTCTGAAAGAGCAAAAAAATACCTTGGCTTAGCCGAGAAGAAAAAGCAGCTTGAAATATCCATATGGCTTGACGGTTTGGAACGCTGCGGGCAGGCACTCCATGAGCAGGAAGACAGGATATTGATATCAAAGAGCCAGTATGACGATGCCGAACGTGCCGTTAATGATATAGACAACAAGATAGAAGGCGTCTTCCGAAAGTCGAATTCATACTCAGCGCAGATAGACGGCATAAGGAGGAAATCCGCCGCTTATGACGAAGAAGCCGTAAAAAAAGACGGCCAGGTCTCCGTACTCGAAAACGATATAAGCCACTGCAGGGAAAATATCAGCCGCATAAAAAAAGAAATAGAGATAAGCGGCGTTTCAGACTCGGACCTGCAAAAAGAGATAGAAGCTAAGGAAAAACAGATATCCGAAAAAGAAGATTTTTTACATAACAATGAAAAAGATTTTTCCGGTTTGTCTCTAAAAATCAGAGATCTAAAACTCGGCATAAACGAATCGGAAAATAAGATAGACGGTTTTACGCGCGGCATAGCCGAGCTTACTTCAGAGGCTACAAAGGCAAAAGTAGATGAAATGACCGCGGTTTCGTCGATATCTGATATAAAGCTGCGTATATTGAATTTAAATAAAAGTATTTCCGATAAAAAGGAATACATTGAAAAGCTTTGCCGAGCCGCCGGTGACTACGGCCTTAAGCTTGAAAGCGCAAAGGATAGGGCCGTAAAATGCGCCAACGAAGCGCAGGGCTACGAGCTTAAACTTGAGTCCCGCCGAGCGAGGGCCGAACGCGCAAAAAATGAGGACGACAAGCTTAAGCTGGATATAAACGAGCAGTCAAGGCGCGCAAGGCTGCTTGAAGACCTCGAAAATAATATGGAAGGCTTTGCGCAAAGCGTAAAGGCCGTTATGAAAGAGTCGTCAAGAGGCGCCTTAAACGGTATACTCGGCCCAGTTTCAAGGCTTATAAAGGTTCCGGAACAATACTCCACAGCCATAGAAACGGCTTTAGGCGGAGCCATGCAGCACATAGTTGTTGAAAATGAAACCGACGCTAAACGCGCCATAAGCCTCCTTAAACAGAAAAAAGCCGGCCGCGCCACGTTTTTGCCCGTGTCGTCTGTAAAGGGAAGGACGCTTGACCTAAGCGGCGCCGCTTCATGCACGGGATTTGTCGGCATAGCCTCAGGGTTGTGCAGCTGCGGCGAAAAGTACAGGGGCATACTTGACTCTCTGCTCGGCAGGACGGCAGTGGCTGAAAACCTTGACTGCGCGGTCGATATGGCCAAAAGGTACGGATATAAGTTCAAAATAGTTACGCTTGACGGGCAGGTTGTCAATGCCGGCGGCTCGTTAACCGGCGGTTCGCTTGTCAGAAATTCCGGGCTTTTAAGCCGCGCTTCCGAAATAGAAAAAATAAAGTGCCACATAGCCGAACTGAGAAAAACGGAGCAGCAGTCCGCGACCGCCTTAAAGGCCGCGCTCGAAGAAGCTTCACAGGCTGAAGCACTGCTGTCCGGCGCGAAGGGCGAGCTTTCATCGGCTAAGGAACAGTGCATACGCCTTGACGCCGAGCACAGGCGCCTGCTCGCTTCCTGCGCTTCAGAGAAAAAAACGCAGGAAGAACTTTCACGTGAAGAGGAGAGCGAACGCGGCAGGCTGAAAAACCAGGAAGAAGCACGCGCAGCTGCCGAAAAGCTCGGCGGAGAATTAAACGGAAAGATAAATGAACTGAAAGGCCAGCTTGAGTCAGTAAGCGGCGGCAGGGGAGAGCTTTCAAAAAGCTATGACGAACTTTCGGAAAAAGTGAAAAAGCTCGAGATGGAACGCCTGTCGGCGCAAAAGGATATAGAGTCGCTTGCAGCTTCAGTGAAAGACATAAAGGAGCGCAGAAAAGGGCAGAGTGAAAAAACCAGCCGACTGCACGCTGAAATAGCATTGTCTGAGGACTCCATACTCGGCATAACAAAGCGCATAGACGCGCTTAAAAACGAGGCCGTCGAAATCCGTGGAAAATCTGAATCTTCAAAAAGCGAAATAGACGCCTTAAACGCCAAACGTATGGAACTTGAAAAACAGTCAGTCGAACTGCGCGCGGAGGAAAGGCTTAAATCTGAGGAAAAGGAAAAAATCAGCCATGAGCTTGCACGCCTTGACGAGCAGAAAGCCAACCTGCAGAAGGGCTATGACGAAACAATAGCAAAGCTGTGGGAGGAGTATGAGCTTACACGCAGGGAAGCTGAAGATATATACGGCGGAAAAATAAAAGATGCTGCAAAAGCCAAAATGGAACTCGGCGAACTCAAAAGCGCCATTAAGTCCCTCGGCAGCGTAAACGTTGCAGCTGTGGATGAATATAAAGAAGTTTCAGAACGGTATGAATTTATGAAAAGCCAGGTGGCTGACGTCGAAAAATCACGCGGCGAGCTGCTGAAGCTTATCTCCGGCCTGACAAAACAGATGCAGGAGCTTTTTACTATAAAGTTTGATAAGATAAATAAAAACTTCGCGCAGACGTTCCGCGACCTTTTCGGAGGCGGAAGCGCGTGCATAAGCCTTACAGACGAAAACGACGTCCTTAACTCCGGCATAGAGATATCCGTCCAGCCGCCCGGCAAGATAGTTTCGCATTTAGAGTCGCTGTCAGGCGGTGAAAAGGCTCTTGTCGCCATTTCCCTTTACTTTGCCATTATGAAGGTAAACCCGCCGCCGTTTTGCGTGCTTGATGAAATCGAGGCCGCCCTTGACGACGTAAATGTCAACAGGTTTGCGGCTTACCTGCGCCGTATGAACGAAAACACGCAGTTCATAGTCATAACGCACAGGCGCGGCAGCATGGAGGAGGCAGACGTCCTTTACGGCGTTACTATGCAGGACAAGGGAGTTTCAAAGCTGCTCGAAATGCCTGTCGCCGAAATCGAAGAAAAAATGGGGATAAAACGTTAAAATATAACATACGTTTAATTTTTTATCTATACAGAATAAATATATAACCACTGCAGAAGAATAAACATAATATGGAAGGGGATAACAATGGGCTTATTCGCAAAATTCAGGGAAGGCCTCAAAAAAACGCGTGAGAGCATGAGCGCTTCCGTTTCATCAATGCTCAGCTCTTTCACTAAAATTGACGAATCCCTTTTTGAAGAGCTTGAGGAACTGCTTGTTATGGGTGACGTCGGCGTCGAAACAGCCGAACGCATATGCGGTATCCTTAAGGATAAGGTAAAGGAACAGGGCGTTACAGACCCGTCGAGGATATACGATATGCTTCGTACGGTCATAGCGGATATGCTGCGCGGCGGAGAGGAACTGCACATAAGCACGAAACCGTCCGTAATCCTTGTCATAGGGGTAAACGGCGTAGGCAAAACGACTACCATAGGCAAAATAGCGTCGCTGCTCACAAAGCAAGGCAAAAAAGTCATACTCGGCGCGGCCGATACTTTCCGCGCTGCGGCAGTGGAACAGCTTGAAGTCTGGGCTGACCGCTCAGGCAGCGGCATAGTAAAACAGCCGCAGGGCAGCGACCCTGCATCCGTTGTGTTTGACTCCATAGCGGCCGCAAAGTCGCGCGGGGCCGACGTGGTTATATGCGACACGGCGGGAAGGCTGCACAACAAGAAAAACCTTATGGACGAACTTGCAAAGATAAGCCGCGTCATAGAGCGCGAAGCGCCTGAGTGCGACAGGGAGGTTCTCCTCGTGCTCGATGCCACCACAGGCCAGAACGCCGTCAGCCAGGCGCGTGAGTTTAAAAGCGTCGCCGGCATAACGGGCATAGTACTTACAAAGCTTGACGGCACTTCGCGCGGGGGAGTAATCTTATCCGTAAGGGAAGGCCTCGGCCTGCCGGTGAAGTTTGTAGGCGTAGGTGAGCAGGCGGACGATTTACAGCCTTTTGATGCTGACGAGTTTGCAAAAGCGCTGTTTTCAAAATAGGAGTAAAGTATGGATTTTGTTATTGCAACGCATAATAATAATAAGGTAAGAGAATTTAAAAGGATACTTGAACCGCTTTCGGTAAATGTTGCTGAGGCAGAGTTAGACGAAGTGGAAGAAACAGGCTCCACGTTTGCTGAGAACGCTTTCTTGAAGGCAGAGGCAGCCTGCCGCCAGACGGGCAAACCTGCCGTAGCAGACGACTCCGGACTTATGGTGGAGGCGCTCGGAGGCGCTCCCGGTGTTTTTTCCGCGAGGTATGCCGGCGAAAATGCTGCTGATGCCGACCGCATAGCAAAACTTTTGGAAAACTTAAAGTCAGTGCCAAAAAGCGGGCGCGGAGCGAAATTCGTTTGCTCCATATGCTGCGTTTTCCCTGACGGAAGCAAAGTAACCGCGCAGGGGGAGTGCCGCGGCGATATAGCGTTTTCCGCGCAGGGGAGCGGTGGCTTCGGCTACGACCCAGTTTTCCTCGTAGGCGAAAAAACCTTCGCACAGCTTACGCCTTATGAAAAAGACAGCATAAGCCACAGGGGAAAAGCACTCAGGGCATTTGCGGCTAAACTTAAAAGCCATATTGAAAACGTCAATATTTGAAAGGGGCATTTGCATGCTTACAAGCAAACAGCGGGCCTACCTGCGTTCCATTGCCTGCGATATGGAAACCGTGTTGATGGTAGGAAAATTCGGAGTCGGCGCCGCCGTTATAAAACAGGCGGACGATGCGCTTACGGCACGTGAGATTATAAAGGGCAAGGTACTCGTTACGTCGCCCATATCGGCGCGCGAGGCAGCCGATAAAATATCAGCGGCGGTTAACGCGGAAACGGTCCAGGTTATAGGCTCAAAGTTCGTACTTTACCGTAAAAACCCTAAAGAACCCAAAATAGTACTTCCAAAAGCATCAAAAAAGTAATATTATATATATACGGCTTTTTATGGCATTTATTTTGGCGTTATAATTAAATGAGAATGCAAGTCTGGTGACACAATGCGAAAAATCGCGGTTTTCGGCGGCACCTTTAACCCTGTACACAACGGGCATCTGCATTTGGCGAAAAATTTTTATAATATAATACATGCCGACGAGCTGCTTTTTATCCCGACATATATTCCCCCGCACAAGGCGCCTGTGGAGCTTGCAGCGGCCCGAGACAGGCTCGAGATGTGCCGCCTCGCAGTAAAAGGGACGCCTTTCGGGGTAAGTGACATGGAAGTAAAGCGCGGCGGCCCAAGCTATACATCTGACACGCTCACGGCGCTTAAAAAAATTTACGGGAGGAACAGCTCCCTTTACCTCATTGTCGGAGAAGATATGTTTTTAACTGTGGACAGGTGGCACGAGCCGGAGGTTATCTATTCCCTCGCGACTTTATGCGCGGCGCCGCGCGGCAAAGGCGGATGCGGCAAATTAACGGATTATGCCGTTAAGCTCCGACGTAAAGGGGCAGACGTGCTTATAGCCGACATTGATTACCTGCCGGTGTCTTCGACTTCAGTGCGTTCGGCCGTAAAGAAAAAAGAAAACCTGAGTGCGTATGTGCCTGAGAGCGTCGCCTGCTATATATTAAAAAAACATTTGTATTCGGAGTGATTGCTGATTTGGATATAGAAAAGTACAAGGCCGTTATAAAACCGCTTTTAAGCGAAAAACGCTACCACCATTCGGTATGCGTTTCAAAAAAAGCAAAAGAGCTTGCACTGCGGTACGGTGCGGACGCGGATAAAGCCGAAACAGCCGGCATACTGCACGACATTATGAAAGACACTCCCCAAGATGAGCAGTTAAAACTTATGGAGCGGTACGGCATAAAGCTTAGCGAGGTTGAACGCGGCGCGCCGAAGCTTTGGCACGCTATGCTCGGCGCGGCTTATATAAAAAATACGCTTAAAATAAACGACGGCGAGATACTCGACGCCGTGCGTTACCATACTACCGGCAGGGCCGATATGACGCTGCTTGACAAGATACTGTTTATCGCTGACTTTATTTCGGCTGACCGCGACTACGACGGGGTTGACAAACTCCGCGCCGCCGCAAAAAAGAGCCTCGACGAAGTCATGGTAGAGGGCATTTCATTCACTATAAAAGAACTTTTGGGCAACCGCAAAGCCATACACCCCGACACGGTGTCGGCGTACAACCGGGCGGTACTTTCATACGGCAAAAAATAAAATTAAGAAAGGTCGTTTGCTATGACATCTAAAGAGCTTGCGTGCGAAGCCGTCAGGGTACTTGACAAAAAAAAGGCGGCAGATATAAAAATGGTGGGCATAAAAGACATCTCCGTCCTGACCGACTACTTTGTTATTGCCACAGGGACGAGCAGCACACATGTAAAGTCACTTGCGGATGAAGTGGAGTTTGCTCTAAAGCAAGAGGGCGTTAAGCCCGCCCACACGGAGGGCTACCGCTCCAATTCATGGGTGCTGCTTGACTACGGCGGAGTGATAGTGCACATCTTTACCGAGGACGCGCGCGCCTTTTACGACCTTGACCACCTTTGGCGCGACGGCGAGGCAATAGATATAGGAAATCTTCTCACAAGCGAGTAAAAAACCGCACATTATGTTTTTTAAGTTGTTTTAATAAAAGAAAACAGACAGTTATAAAATTGTAGGGGCGAAAAAAATGAAATACGACCATAGGCAAATTGAAAAAAAGTGGCAGGACAAATGGGAGCAGGCCGGAGTTTTCCACGCGGAAAATGATTCAGTTAAGCCCAAGTACTACGCTCTTATAGAGTTTCCGTACCCGTCTGGGCAGGGCCTTCACGTAGGCCACCCGCGTTCTTATACGGCCATGGATATTATAGCGCGCAAACGCCGCATGCAGGGCTACAACGTGCTTTACCCCATAGGCTGGGATGCATTCGGGCTGCCAAGTGAAAATTACGCCATAAAAAACCATGTCCATCCTTCCGTCGTAACTAAAAAAAATGTCGCAAGGTTTAAAGAACAGCTGAAGTCACTCGGGCTTTCGTTTGACTGGACGCGCGAGATAAACACTACTGACCCTGAGTATTACAAGTGGACGCAGTGGATATTTTTACAGCTTTTCAAGCACGGCCTTGCGTATAAAAAAGAAATGTCCGTGAACTGGTGTACTTCGTGCAAATGCGTACTTGCCAATGAAGAAGTGGTCAACGGCGTATGCGAGCGCTGCGGAAGTGAAGTCGTAAGGAAAGTAAAGTCCCAGTGGATGCTTAAAATAACCGACTATGCCCAAAGGCTCATAGACGACCTCGACCTTGTCGATTACCCCGAGCGGGTAAAAGCGCAGCAGAAAAACTGGATAGGGCGTTCTACGGGTGCCGAGGTTGACTTCAGCACGACCGCAGGCGACAAAATGACGGTTTACACAACGCGCCCCGATACGCTGTACGGCGCTACTTACATGGTAATCTCCCCGGAGCACAGGTATATAGAAAAATGGTCCGGGATAATTAAAAATATGGACGAGGTACGCGCGTACCAGGCCGAAGCTGCCAAAAAGTCCGACTTTGAGCGTACTGAAATGGCCAAGGATAAAACAGGCGTGCGCATAGACGGTGTTTCAGCCATAAACCCCGTAAACGGAAAAGAGATACCGATTTTTATTTCGGACTACGTCCTTGTTTCATACGGCACCGGCGCCATAATGGCCGTACCTGCGCATGACACGCGCGACTGGGATTTCGCTAAAAAGTTCGGCCTGCCGATTATAGAAGTGGTAAAGGGCGGCAACGTTGAGAAAGAGGCCTTCACGGACTGCGCAAAGGGCATCATGGTAAACTCAGGCATCCTTGACGGCCTTTCAGTAGACGATGCTAAAAAGAAGATAACAGCCTACCTGACTGAAAACGGGATAGGCAGGGCAAAGGTAAACTATAAACTCCGCGACTGGGTATTTTCGCGCCAGCGCTATTGGGGCGAGCCTATACCTATAGTCAGCTGCCCAAAGTGCGGATATGTGCCGGTACCTGAAAGCGAGCTGCCGCTCCGGCTGCCTCAGGTAAAGTCGTATGAGCCTACCGACACGGGCGAGTCGCCCCTTGCGCATATGACGGAATGGGTAAATACTACGTGCCCGAAGTGCGGCGGACCGGCAAAACGTGAAACAGACACAATGCCGCAGTGGGCGGGTTCATCTTGGTATTACCTGCGCTACACGGACCCGCACAACAAAAATGCCCTTGCGGGTAAGGAAGCGCTTAAATACTGGACTCCGGTAGACTGGTACAACGGCGGCATGGAGCATACGACGCTGCACCTTCTTTACAGCCGCTTTTGGCATAAATTCCTTTATGACATAGGCGAAGTGCCTACTCCTGAGCCGTATGCAAAAAGGACGAGCCACGGCATGATACTCGGCGAAAACGGGGAGAAAATGAGCAAGTCGCGCGGCAACGTTGTAAACCCGGACGACATAGTAAGCGAGTACGGCGCCGACACCATGCGGCTTTACGAGATGTTTATAGGCGACTTCGAAAAAGCTGCCCCGTGGAACACCAACGGCATAAAGGGCTGCCGCCGCTTCCTTGAAAGGTACTGGGCACTGCAGGATATATTAGTGGACGGAGGCATAAGGGACTGCCTTGAGGTGCCGTTTAACAAAACGGTAAAGAAAGTCGGCGACGACGTTGAGAACCTTAAGTTTAACACGGCCATAGCCGCGCTTATGTCCCTTATAAACGACATTTATGACACGGGCAGCGTTACAAAGGAAGAACTTAAAGTATTTACCGTGCTTCTGAACCTTTTTGCCCCGCATATATGTGAAGAATTATGGGATAAATTAGCTTTTGGCGGCAAAATGGTATGCGAGCAGCCGTGGCCTGCGTATGACGAGTCGAAGTGCGTCGACAAAACCGTAGAGATAGTACTGCAGATAAACGGCAAAGTCCGTTCGCATATGGAAGCGCCTGCCGGCATCGGCAAGGACGAAGCACTTGCCGCTGCTAAGAAGGACGCAAAGATATCGGCTGGCGTAGACGGCAAAAAAATAATAAAGGAAATCTATGTTCCGGGTAAACTTATAAATATAGTGGCAAAATAAAGCGAAAGCTTGACAAAACCCGCCGGTATGTTTATGCTTGTATTAATAAAGGCTGGGAAAGGAAGAAGTACTCCGGTACAAAGGCGCAGAGAGCCCGCGCTTGGTGAAAGCGGGACCTGAGGCCGGACGAAATACATCCCTGAGCCGCACGGCTGAAATGCATCAAAGTAGGCCGTGCCGCAGGCGTCCGTTAAAGCGCGGTGGTATTTTAACGTACCCGTGAGGCCGCATCCGTGAGGATGCGGTAAACTGAGGTGGTACCGCGGTTATTGCCGCCCTCTGCAAAACGCAGGGGGCGTTTTGTCTGCTCCCTTGCCGAAAATTTTATAGAAAGCGATGGATAAAAATGGGAGTTTACGAGGATCTTAAAGAAAGAGGCCTGATAGCACAGGTAACCGATGAAGAAAAGGTGCGCGACCTGCTTAACAACGGCAAGGCCGTGTTCTACACAGGCTTTGACCCTACGGCTGACAGCCTTCACGTGGGACACTTCATACCTATAATGGTGATGGCGCATTTACAGCGCGCCGGGCATACGCCCATAGCGCTTTTCGGCGGCGGAACCGGCATGATAGGCGACCCTTCAGGTAAAACGGATATGCGTAAAATGCTCACGGCAGAGGAGATAGCGCATAACATTGCCTGCTTTAAAAAGCAGATGTCGCGCCTTATAGATTTTTCCGACGGGCATGCCATAATGGAAAATAACGCCGACTGGCTTTTAAACCTTAATTACGTCGAATTTCTCCGCAGCATAGGCGTCTGCTTCTCGGTAAACAGGATGCTGAGCGCCGAGTGCTACAAGCAGAGGCTGCAGCGCGGGCTGTCGTTCTTTGAACTTAATTACATGGTAATGCAGAGCTATGACTTTCTCACGCTTTTCAGACGCCATAACTGCGTTATGGAACTTGGCGGCGACGACCAGTGGAGCAACATCATAGGCGGTGTCGAACTTGTCCGCCGCAAGGAAAATAAGGAAGCTTACGGCATGACGGTTTCCCTTCTGACGAACAGTGAAGGCAAAAAAATGGGTAAAACCGAAAAGGGAGCCGTGTGGCTGGACCCTGAAAAGACCTCCCCGTTCGAGTTTTACCAGTACTGGCGCAATATAGATGATGAGGACGTAATAAAGTGCCTTAAGATACTCACGTTCGTACCTATGAACGAGATAAACGAGATGTCACACCTTAAAGGCGCCGAACTGAACGAAGCAAAGAAGCTGCTTGCGTTTGAGGTGACAAAGCAGATCCACGGCGAAGCCGAGGCTGTAAAAGCCCGCGACGCGGCACAGGCTTTGTTTGCCTCCGGCACAGATACGGACAATATGCCTTCAACCGATATTACACAGGCGGATTTCACCGACGGATATATCAGCTTGCCCGACCTCCTTGTAAAGTCAGGCATTGCGCCGTCAAAGGGCGAGGGCAGGCGCCTTATCAAACAGGGCGGCATTGCTGTTGACGGTGAAAAGGCCACCGACCCTGCCGGAACAGTTTCATTAAATGATTTCGGTAAAAAATATATAATAATCCGAAAAGGCAAAAAAATATACCATAAGATTAACCTTAAGTAAATAAACGCTTCCGCGGATTTGATTAAAACGTAAAAATTTGTTACAATTAACATGTATAATGTTTTATTGCCTTAAAAGCTTACAGCAGTTATAAAATTTATATTTGGGAGGGCTTTTGCCAATGCGGCTGAAAAAAGTAAGGACACGGTTTGCCCCAAGCCCGACGGGATTTATGCACGTAGGCAACCTTAGGACGGCTTTGTTTGAATACCTTATTGCAAAATCAAACGGAGGTGACTTTGTACTCCGTATTGAAGATACCGACAGGGAACGTTTAGTTGAAGGAGCCGTTAACGTAATATACGACACGCTTGGGCAGGTCGGCCTCAGACACGACGAAGGCCCCGACATAGGCGGGCAGTACGGCCCTTATGTACAGAGCAGCCGCAGGGATATTTATAAACGTTACGCCGAGCAGCTTGTAAAGGAGGGCAAGGCGTACTACTGCTTCTGCTCTAAAGAAAGGCTTGAGTCCCTGCATGAAAAAGGTTTCGGCGGATATGACAGGCATTGCCGGAACCTCACCAAAGGGGAAACGGAAAAGCTGCTTGCCGAGGGCAGGCCTTACGTAATACGCCAAAAAATGCCTGTGGAGGGTTCCACTACATTTGACGACATTGTCTACGGGCCTATTACAATAGAAAACAGCGAGCTTGAAGACCAGATATTGTTAAAGACAGACGGCTACCCGACTTATAACTTCGCGAACGTTATAGACGACCACCTTATGGAGATAACGCACGTTGTACGCGGGTGCGAGTACCTTACGTCCACCCCTAAGTACAACCTGCTTTACGAAGCGTTCGGGTGGGACGTACCGGTTTACGTACATTTGCCGCTTATAATGGGTAAAAACCCTGACGGCAGTGTTTCCAAACTTTCAAAGCGCCACGGCTCGACAGGCTTTGCTGACCTTGTAAAGGACGGGTACCTGCCGCAGACCATAGTTAACTATATAGCGCTTTTGGGCTGGTGCCCAAAAGACAACAGGGAGATATTCTCCCTGCCGGAGCTGGTGGAGAACTTTTCGATAGACGGCATAAGCAAATCCCCGGCTGTTTTCGATTACGATAAGCTTCTGTGGATGAACGGCGAATATATACGCGCTATGGGCACGGAGGATTTTATAAAGAACGCAATGCCGTACTTCAGGCAGGTTTTCCCTGAAGGCGTGCATAAGTGGGACGTGCTTGCCGGAGTTTTGCAGAAACGTGTACAGAAGTTTACGGAAATACCGGATATGATAGGCTTCTTAAAAGAACTGCCGGAGTACCCGGCGGATTACTTTACAAATAAAAAGAGTAAAACAAATCCGGAGGTTTCATTAAAGATGTTAAAGGAAGCCGTACCTGTACTCGAAAAGCTTGACGACTGGTCGGTGGACTCCCTTTATAACACGCTTACCGGCCTTGCCTCACGCCTTGGCGTTAAAAACGGGACGCTCATGTGGCCGGTGCGCATAGCTGCCGCGGGGCAGACAGTCACGCCTGGCGGCGCTATGGAGATACTCTCATTCCTTGGCAGGGAAGAATCATTAAAAAGGCTCAATAAAGGCATTGAAAAGCTTGACGCGCAAGGAGCTTGTTAAAAATGAGTGAAGAAATTAAAAATCCGGAAGAAGATACCGGCAACTTTATCCATACTTTTATTAAGGAAGATATCGCGCCGGGCGGGCGTTTCGAAGGCAGGGAAATCCATACCCGCTTTCCGCCTGAGCCTAACGGCTACCTGCACATAGGCCATGCGAAAGCGATATGCATAGACTTTGGCACCGCTGAGAAGTTCGGCGGCGTATGCAACCTGCGCATGGACGACACCAACCCCGCTAAGGAAAGCGAAGAATACGTAGAGGCGATTAAAAAAGATATCAGCTGGCTCGGCTTTTCATGGGGCAGCCGCTTTTATTACGCTTCTGATTATTTTCAGCAGATGTATGACATAGCAGTCGGCCTTATAAAGAAAGGCCTTGCGTACGTTTGCGAGCTTTCGCCCGAACAGATGAAAGAAAACAGGGGGGACCTCACGCACCCGGCTGTAAGCCCTTACCGTGAAAGGCCGTCTGAAGAAAGCCTTGGGCTGTTTGCACGTATGAAAAACGGCGAATTTGAAGACGGGCGCATGACACTGCGCGCAAAAATAGACCTTTCTTCCGGTAACTTTAACATGCGCGACCCGGTTCTGTACAGGATAAGCCATAAGCCGCATCACCGTACCGGAACAAAATGGTGTATTTATCCCATGTATGATTTTGCACACCCCATAGAAGATGCCATAGAAGGCGTTACACATTCGCTCTGCACTTTGGAGTTCGAAGCCCACAGGCCGCTTTACAACTGGGTCATAGACAATATCGGCCTGCCGGATAAGCCGCGGCAGATAGAGTTTGCGCGGCTTGGCATAAACAACACGGTAATGAGCAAACGGAAGCTGCGCGCCCTTGTAGAGGGCGGCTATGTGAACGGCTGGGACGACCCGCGCATGCCTACACTAAGCGGTCTGCGCCGCAGGGGGTACACGCCACTTTCCATACGTAACTTCTGTGAACGCATAGGCGTTGCCAAAGTAAACAGCACCGTGGAGTACGCGTTCCTTGAGCACTGCCTGCGCGAGGACCTTAACGAAAAGGCGCGCCGCGTAATGGCTGTCCTCGACCCCGTTAAGCTCATAATCACAAATTATCCTGAAGGCAGCTCAGAAACGTTTATGGTTGAAAATAACCCTGAATGCCCGCAAGACGGCAGCAGGCCGGTTACATTTTCCCGTGAGCTTTGGATAGAACGCGGTGACTTTATGGAAAATCCGCCTAAAAAATATTTCAGGCTTTTCCCGGGAAATGAAGTAAGGCTAAAAACGGCTTACGTCGTACGCTGCACGGGATGCGAAAGGGACGAGGCCGGTAACGTAACAGCCGTAACGGCTGAGTATGACCCGCAGACACGCGGCGGAAATACCCCCGACGGAAGAAAAGTAAGGGGAACCATACACTGGGTAGATGCGAACAACTGCCGGGATGCCGAAGTGCGGCTTTACGGAAGCCTGTTCTCCGTACCGGATCCGGAGGCCGGCGACGATATAACGAAGGTTTTAAATCCCGATTCACTTAAGGTGCTTAAAAACTGCAAAACAGAGCCGTGGCTTGCCGATGCAGACAGTTCACAGCCGTTTCAGTTTATGCGCAGCGGATATTTCTGCATTGACAGCCGCGACAGCACAACCGAACACCCCGTGTTTAACCGCTCCGTTTCATTGAAAGACAGTTTTAATAAGAAAAAATAAAAGATGGAAAGGGAAAAGTATGACCGACAAACGGGTAATGGAAATATTCAAAGAAGCCGGCGTCCTGCTTGAGGGGCATTTCAAGCTTACGTCGGGCAGGCACAGCAACAGGTACCTGCAGTGCGCCAAGATATTCCGCAATACAAAGTACAGCGAAGAACTCTGCGCCGCCCTTGCCGCTAAATTCTCCGGACAAGGCATACAGGTCGTTATAGGGCCTGCAATGGGCGCCGTACAGATGGCGTATGAAGTCAGCCGCGCGCTTAAATGCGAAAACTTTTTTGCCGAGCGCGATGAAAACGGCAAGATGTCTTTGCGCCGCGGATTTTCCGTAAGCAGTGGGCAGAAAGTGCTCATTGTAGAGGACGTGGTTACTACCGGCGGTTCTGTCCGCGAAGTTATGGATATAGTCCGTCAAGCCGGCGGCGTTGTCGTGGGCGTGGGTTCTATTGTTGACCGTACAGGCGGCAGGATAGACTTCGGCGTGCCGTTTTGCTCAGTCATTTCACTTGACGTGGAGTCATGGGAGCCGCAGGACTGCCCCTTGTGCAAAGCAGGCGCGCCTGCTCCCGTAAAACCAGGCAGCAGGAAAATATGATTTAACGGTTCTATCCTGCTTTTTTAAGGACCGGAGGAGCTGCTTTGGACAAGTACAGTAATCCCGAAAGTAAAAAAAGCAACGGCAAATCCGTTCACAGCGGCCACCGCGAACGGCTGAAAAACCAGTTCCTTAAAAACGGCCTTGATTCGTTTGAGCCGCATACGGTTTTGGAGATGCTCCTTTTTTACGCCATACCGCTTAAGGACACAAATCCGGTGGCACATGATCTCCTGCAGAAATTCGGATCGCTTTCGGGCGTCTTTGATGCGCCGATAGAAGAGCTGGTGCAGGTCAGCGGCATAGGCAAGTCCGCGGCCATACTCCTTAAGCTGGTGCCTCAGCTAAGCCGCAGGTACCAGGAAGACCTCGACCGTGACAAGACCGTTATCTACAGCTACGACGAGGCGGGCAGGCAGCTTATTAAGAAGTTTATAGGCAGGCAGAACGAGGTCGTTGTACTAATGCTGCTTGACAGCAAAATGCGTGTTCTTTTCTGCGACGTTATATGCGAAGGCACGGCCACCGCGGCAAATATTTACATCAAGAAAATCATAAGGCTTTCGGCCAGGTATGACGCTGTTTACGCAATTATTTCGCATAACCACCCGAGCGGTAACTGCCTGCCGTCCAAGCAGGATATAAGTACCACCAAGTGGGTTTACGAAGCGCTCGACACGGTAGAAGTGAGACTCATTGACCACGTCATAGTAAGCGGAAATAATTTTTTATCAATAGCAAAAAGTAAAATGATGCCTGAAATTTTCGATTCGTCTTCCGATGCGGAGTAAAATATGGACTTTAAACTCGTTTCAAAATATAAACCGGCAGGCGACCAGCCCAAGGCCATAAAGCAGCTTACGGACGGCCTTAAAAACGGTGACAGGGAACAGGTGCTGCTCGGAGTCACCGGCTCGGGAAAAACGTTTACCATGGCTAATGTTATAGCCGGGATGAACCGCCCTGCCCTTGTGCTTGCGCATAATAAAACGCTCGCGGCGCAGCTCTGTTCGGAGTTCCGCGAGTTTTTTCCCGAAAACGCCGTCGAATATTTTGTCAGTTATTATGATTATTACCAGCCCGAAGCCTATATAGCGACTACCGACACTTATATAGAAAAAGACTCGGCAATAAATGACGAAATAGATAAACTCCGCCACTCAGCCACATCGGCGCTTTCTGAAAGGCGCGACGTCATTATAGTGGCAAGCGTTTCGTGTATTTACAGCCTTGGCGACCCGATTGACTACCGCACGATGGTGATATCGCTCCGCCCAGGCATGCAGAAAAACCGCGACGATTTGCTTAAGAAGCTTGTGGAAATCCAGTACGAGCGCAACGACGTCAATTTTATAAGGAATAAATTCCGCGTGCGCGGCGATGTAGTGGAGATCTTCCCCGTACAGTCAAACGATACGGCTGTGCGCGTGGAGTTTTTCGGCGATGAAATCGACAGGATAAGGGAGATAAACCCGCTTACAGGCGAAGTAAAGGCAGACCTTAAGCATGTGGCAATATATCCTGCCTCGCACTACATTGTCCCAAGGGAAAAAATGCAGCGCGCCCTGCAGGATATAGACGGCGAAATGGAAGAGCGTGTCGAGTACTTTAAAAGCAAAAACAAGCTGATAGAGGCGCAGCGCATAGAAGAACGTACGCGGTACGACATGGAAATGCTGGGCGAAATAGGCTTTTGCAAAGGTATTGAAAACTATTCGCGCATAATGTCGGGCCGTAAACCCGGAAGCGCCCCTTTTACGCTGCTGGACTATTTCCCTAAAGACTTCATACTGTTTGTAGACGAGTCGCACGTTACCCTTCCGCAGGTGCGCTCTATGTACGCCGGCGACCGCGCGCGGAAAAAATCCCTCGTAGACTACGGTTTCAGGCTGCCGTCGGCTTATGACAACAGGCCGCTTAATTTCGATGAATTTTACAGCCATATAAACCAGGCGGTGTTCGTCAGCGCGACGCCGGGCGACTTTGAAAAGGAAAAAGCGGCACAAACGGTTGAGCAGGTCATACGGCCTACAGGCCTTGTAGACCCTGAGATAATCGTAAAGCCTACTGACGGGCAGATAGACGACCTTATTTCAGAAATCAACATCCGCGCTGAGAAAAAAGAGCGCGTGCTTGTTACAACGCTCACTAAAAAGATGGCTGAGGACCTTACCGCATACCTCGAAGGCATGGGCATAAAAGTACGCTATATGCACCATGACATAGACACAATAGAACGCATGGAGATAATTCGCGACCTGCGCCTTGGCAAATTTGACGTGCTCGTTGGCATAAACCTGCTGCGCGAAGGGCTTGACATCCCCGAAGTTTCACTTGTTGCAATACTCGACGCCGACAAAGAGGGCTTCCTGCGCAGCTCGCGCTCACTTATACAGACCATAGGCCGCGCGGCGCGGAACGCGGAAGGCCAGGTCATTATGTATGCCGACTCTGTTACGCCTTCGATGGAGGAGGCCATACGCGAGACGGAACGCCGCCGCAGCCTGCAGATGGCTTATAACAGTGAGCACGGCATTACGCCTAAGACCATAGTCAAAGAAGTTCCTGAAATACTCGAAATCACTTCACGCAAGCCTGACGCTCAGAAAAAACGCGGCAAGCTTACTGCGGATGAAAAAGAACGTGTTATAGAGCAGATGACAAAAGAAATGAAAATTGCCGCAAAAATGCTTGAGTTCGAGCACGCAGCTTACCTGCGTGACAGGATAAAAGAACTGAAAAGTTCAAAATAACGGGAGACGGGATGTATGCCTTCAAAATATATTTTTATCAAGGGCGCGCGCGAGCATAACTTAAAAAACATAGATTTAAAAATACCGCGTGACAAGCTCATAGTTTTTACAGGGCTTTCAGGGTCGGGAAAATCCTCCCTTGCGTTCGACACCATATATGCTGAAGGGCAGAGGCGCTACGTAGAGTCGCTCTCTTCTTATGCGCGCCAGTTCCTTGGGCAGGTAGATAAACCGGACGTAGACTATATAGACGGCCTTTCACCGGCAATATCCATTGACCAAAAAACCACGTCGAAAAACCCTCGCTCGACAGTAGGCACCGTAACGGAGATATATGACTATTTAAGGCTGCTGTACGCGCGCATAGGCGTACCGCACTGCCCGGTGTGCGGCCGCGAAATAAAACAGCAGACCGTAGACCAAATAGTCGACAGGGTGCTTACACTGCCTGAAAAAACTAAAATAATGGTTCTGTCGCCTGTCGTAAGGGCAAGGAAGGGCGAGCATGCAAAAGAAATCGAAGCCGCACGTAAAAGCGGCTTTGTGCGTGTGCGCGTAGACGGCATAATATACGACCTGTCTGACAGCATAAAACTTGAAAAAAATAAAAAGCATACGGTCGAGGTAGTCGTAGACCGCCTTGTAATACATGAGTCCATACGGTCAAGGCTTGCCGACTCAGTCGAAACAGCGTCAAAACTTTCAGGCGGAATTATCATAATCAGTGAGGCAGGCGGGGGGGATACGCTCTTTTCACAAAATTACGCATGCCCCGAGCACGGAGTCAGCATAGAAGAACTGACTCCGCGCATGTTTTCATTTAACAATCCTTACGGTGCCTGCCCAAAGTGCTCGGGCCTCGGGCTTTTTATGAAAATAGACCCCGACCTTGTCATACCGGACAAATCGCTTTCCGTAAATAAAGGCGGTATAAAGGCGGGCGGCTGGGCGATGGAAGGCAACACCATAGCCGCTATGTACTACCGCGCCCTTGCAAAAAAATACGGTTTTTCACTTAGCACACCCATAGAGAAACTTCCTCAGGAGGTTGTAGATATACTGCTTTACGGAACAAAAGGCGAAACAATACGCGTTACACGTGAGAACGGTTACGGTAAAAATTCTTACGACACAGTATTTGAGGGAGTAGTAAACAACCTTGAACGCAGGTACCGTGAAACTAAAAGCAACTGGATAAAAGAGGAAATACAGTCGTACATGAGCGCCATCCCATGCGATGCCTGCGGCGGAAAGCGCCTGTCGCCCATGAGCCTCGCCGTAACGGTCGGAGGAATAAACATAGCGCAGTTCTGCGACATGCCTGTAACTAAAGAACTGGACTTTATAAACGGCCTCAAGTTAAACGAACGCGACAGCATGATTTCACATCTTATTATAAGGGAAATAAAAAGCAGGCTCGGTTTTTTAAAGGACGTCGGCCTTGAGTACCTTACCCTGTCGCGTTCCGCGGGAACCCTTTCGGGCGGTGAGAGCCAGCGCATACGCCTTGCCACGCAGATAGGCTCGTCACTTACAGGCGTACTGTATATACTCGACGAGCCGAGCATCGGGCTGCACCAGCGCGACAACGCACGCCTGCTCGCCACTTTGAAGCATTTGCGCGACCTCGGCAACACTGTGATAGTAGTGGAACACGACGAAGAAACCATGCGTGCCTCGGACTATATAGTCGATATAGGCCCGGGGGCGGGCATACACGGCGGTGAAGTCGTTTTCAGCGGCAAAGTCGGGGATATCGTAAACTGCAAAGAGTCCATCACCGGCCAGTACCTCAGTGGAGCCAAAAAAGTCGGAGTGCCTGAAAAGCGCAGAAAGGGCAGCGGCAAAAAACTGCGCATAACAGGCGCCGCCCAAAACAACCTTAAAGGTATAGACGTAGATATACCCTTGGGCGAGTTTGTGTGCGTGACAGGCGTCTCAGGCTCGGGAAAGTCTTCACTGGTAAACGAGATACTTTATAAATACCTTGCCGCCCAGCTTAACCGCGCACGGACCAAGCCGGGAAAATTCAAAAAAATAACGGGCCTTTCAGAACTTGACAAAGTCATACAGATAGACCAGTCACCGATAGGGCGGACGCCGCGTTCCAATCCGGCTACGTACACGGGCGTTTTTACCAATATACGCGAGCTGTACGCTTCAACGCAGGACGCAAAGCTGCGCGGCTACAATGCCGGCAGGTTTTCATTCAACGTAAAAGGCGGGCGGTGCGAGGCCTGCCAAGGCGACGGCATAATTAAAATAGAGATGAATTTTCTGCCCGACGTCTATGTGCCGTGCGACGTCTGCAAGGGCAAAAGGTATAACCGTGAAACGCTTGAGATAAAGTACAAAGGCAAAAGCATATACGACGTACTTGAAATGACTGTTGAAGAAGGCCTTGCCTTTTTTTCTAACCTGCCGGGCATAGCACGCAGGCTGCAAACGCTTTACGACGTTGGCCTCGGCTATATAAAGATAGGGCAGCCGGCGACTACGCTTTCTGGCGGTGAGGCACAGCGCGTAAAGCTTGCGTCGGAACTTGGCAAACGTTCAACCGGACGTACTATTTATATCCTTGACGAACCTACCACAGGGCTTCATATAGCGGATGTGCATATGCTCATAAACGTTTTGCAGAAGCTTGTCGACAGCGGAAATACGGTCGTCGTCATAGAGCATAACCTTGACCTTATAAAGACGGCCGACTACATTATCGACTTAGGCCCTGAAGGCGGAGATGCAGGCGGCAATATAGTCGCCTGCGGCACTCCGGAGCAAGTGGCTGAAGCGGAGGGGTCGTACACCGGGCAGTACCTGCGCCATATGCTTTGACAATGTATTTTTACACAATCACATAAAGGTTTAAAGAGGGGATATTTTTGATAAAAAATATAATATTCGATATGGGACAGGTACTTATGAGCTTCAAGCCTGAAAAGTATGTTTACTCTACCGCAAAGTCCCCTGAGTCTGCCGAAGCAATACTGCGGGAGCTTTTCGGAGGGCCGGAATGGCCGATGCTTGACGCAGGAACCATAACGGACGAAGAAACTGTTAAACGTGTGCAGGCAAGGATACCTGCGTACGCCGATGACGTTGCTGCCGTAATGGAAAACTGGCATCTCCTTATGAAACCGCTTCCAGGTATGGAAGATATCCTCTCAAAGCTTAAAGAGAACGGGTACAGTCTGTATCTGCTTTCTAACGCGAGCATACGCTTTTACAGGTTTTACAAATGCATATCCATGTTCGGGTACTTTGACGGCATAGTGATTTCCGCCAAAGAAAAGCTTGTAAAACCGGACAAAAGAATTTACCGCCTCATTCTTTCACGCTACGGCCTTAAAGCGGACGAATGCCTTTTTATAGACGACCTGCAGGACAATATAGACGGTGCCGGCAGCGTTGGCATAAACGGGCACAGGTTTAAGGGGCACGATGAATTAGTTAGCTTTTTAAAGTGCGAAAAACTTTTGTAACTTAGTTATTTTTTACATAGCTTTACAGCAGTTTATATTTTATAAAAGCCGGAAATACCTCACACACACCGTACAAAAACGGCGGCATAAGGTATTTCCGGCTTCATTTATATGTAATGTCTGTAAATAATGTCAGCCGGCGAAGAAAATTCCGCCCTCTCTGCGCGGTTTTGCTTCCGGCACCTTTCCTTCGGCATAGCCGAGGCACACGCATCCGTAAGGCAGGTACCCTTGCGGTATGCCAAGCTCAGATACTATGCGCTTGTCCTGCAGGCCGGGAAGTACTGAGCATATATAACATGAGCCTAAGCCGCATGCATGCGCCGCAAGCATGATATTCATAATCGCGCAGGCGGCATCCTCCCTGTTGTACTTGGCATCTTCTGGGGCGGAAACGACTATGACGGCTGGGGCGTTATAAAACGGCATATGGCCCGGGATGAACGAAGCGCCGTTTTCTTTTGCGGCAGCCACTGCCTTTTGTAAAATTACGCGGTCCTTTACAACGGTGAAAAACCTTTTTTGCAGCCCCATGGCCGACGGCGCGTACTTTGCTGCCTTAAGTATGGAGTCAAGCGCTTCTTCAGGCACAGGGTCAGGCTTATACGACCTGACTGAACGCCGTGTAAGTAATAAGTCAAGGCCTTTGTTTTCCATAGTTAAACTTCCTTTCACATTATGCTGTTTAGCTTATTCAACAATTTAATTTTATCTGTATTAAGTTTTTATGTCAAGTAAGTAAAATGTTAAAAAAATAATTTATTTATTTCCCTAAATATTATTATTTTCAAATTAACACTATGCGAACGAGTGGTATACTATGCAACGTTGTGCATTTTTAAAAAATAAAAATTCAGAGGCGTTAGAGAAATTGAAAAAAGGTATTATCTCAATAGCATTGGCAACTTTATTTTTCAGCACTATGGAGATAGCGCTGAAAATCTCCGCCGGTAACTACAACCCGATTCAGCTTACGTTTTTACGTTTCCTCATAGGCGGTGTCGTGCTCGTACCGCTTGCGGTGCGCGAGATAAAGTCAAAAAAACTGAAGCTTAAACTCAATGACATCGGTTTTTTTGCCATGACGGGCTTTATATGCGTTGTCGTAAGCATGATCATGTTTCAGCTCGGTGTCGTGTACTGCCCTGCGTCAGTAGTTGCCGTACTGTTTAGCTGCAACTCTGTTTTCGTAGTACTTTTTGCATATATCATGCTTGCGGAAAAGATATATAAGCATACGGTTATCTCTATTATAGTCAGCGTCGCGGGCATGATGGTTATAATAAATCCTTTGCACATGTCGGCAAGCCTTAAGGGCGTTATCTTTTCGCTTATAGCAGCGGTCACTTTTGCACTTTATAACGTCATAGGCCGCACGCGCAGCGACAGGTACGGCGGCATAACGCTTACGTGCCTGAGCTTCCTGTTTGGCTGCGCAGAGCTTGCGGTGCTCATTTCTCTGACTTACATACCGTCCGCGGCGCGGGCCTTTGCTTCTTCCGGCCTTCCGATGCTTGCGAAGATACCGCTTTTTTCCGGTATATCCGCAGACTCTTTAGGCGGGCTGATATATGTAGGGGTCTTTGTAACCGGACTGGGGTACACCTTTTACTTTATGGCTATGGAAGAAACGTCCGCCGCCACAGCGTCGCTTGTTTTTTACCTAAAGCCGGTACTCGCCCCGATTTTTGCTTTAGCTGTCCTTGGCGAGCCTATCACGTTAAATATGCTCGCCGGTATAATTTTAATCATAATAGGCTCGTTTATCTCGTTTGTGCCGGGCATAAAACTCGGGAAGAATAAAAAGCTGAGTGAAGATATAGAAGAAATCAAGAGCGAATACGAGGCTGAAGCCGATGAAACGGCTATAAAGCCGTAAAAGAATCCGGTTTATTTATTGAACCGTTTGTAAAGCGCCGCAAGCGACTTTTTCTCTATCCTTGAAACATAGGAGCGCGAGATGCCCATTTTTTTAGCTACCTCCCTTTGCGTCAAGGGCTTGTAGCCGTCGAGCCCGTAACGCAGCTGTATAATGGTCCTCTCGCGCGGGGTTAACATTTCATTTATATATTGTTTCAGATGCTCGGCTTTTATTTTGCAGTCTAAATTATCAAGTATATTATCCTCGGTTGACATCGTGTCCAAAAGGGTAAGCGCGTTGCCGTCTTTGTCTGTGTCTATAGGCTCGTTAAGGGATATGTCTTGTGAACTTTTTTTGTTTGCGCGGAAGTACATAAGGACTTCGTTTTCTATGCACCTTGCCGCATAGCTTGAAAGGCGTATCCCTTTGCTGCTGTCAAACGTGTTTATTGCCTTTATGAGTCCGATAGTTCCTATAGAAATCAAATCGTCCTGTTCGTTATAATTTGAGTAGTACTTTTTGATTATATGCGCCACAAGGCGCAAGTTGTGTTCTATAAGCGTAGCTTTCGCCGTTGCATCGCCGTTTTTCATCCTTTCAAGGCATTCTTTTTCTTCCTTAGCAGAAAGTGGGTGCGGAAAAGAGCCGGAACCTGTAACGTGCAGCACAAAAAATATCAGGCCCGATAAAGCTAAGCTAAATATGGCACCGAACATTGGCGACGCTCCTTTTATGTAGTATACGCCTTCCTGAGGCGGGGGCAAAGCCTGGGCTTTCACATTATTTACAGCCTGTTTTTATACTGCCGCAGTGCCTGCCGCTTTTGA